>OIES01000049.1_pt1 | contig 71540 bp, 65 predicted proteins | sample 1581811 | NCBI WGS metagenome assembly OIES01 (sample SAMN03281021, study PRJEB24777) | human gut metagenome | isolation source: fecal sample PR177 from 1 month old male Malay infant, vaginal delivered... | reverse complement strand
AGTTTATCCTATGAGCTAAAGCCGATCCCTCTCCTCATAAGTACCACCATTTCGAGTGTTAGATCTTCATTTTCTGGAATATGCATCCCTTTACCTGATATTAACTAACTGACATTGGGCTGTGAACTGTAACGCTGCCCTTGCCTTCCCCTTCACTGTACCGGAAATCGCCTGTACAATCAATTCATTTTATGGTATCATTGTTTCCATAACAGAATGATTGAACGGAGGCGGAATATGACATTGGAACAACTGCAGTACTTTGTGGCGATCGTGGAAAGCGCCACATTCTTTGACGCGGCGGAAAGCCTTCATATCGCCCAGTCCACCCTGTCCAAACAGATACGGAATCTGGAACTGGAGCTGGACGTCCAGCTGTTTGACAGAAGCCGCCGCCACGCCTCCTTAACGGATGCCGGGCGCATCCTCTATCCCGATGCGGTCAAGCTGTTAAAAGGCGTTCAGGGAATGAAGCAGCATCTTGCTCCATATCAGGACAGCCGGAGATCCAGCCTGCATTTGGGAGCCCTTCCCATCCTGCATCAGTACCGGTTGAATCCCGTTCTGAGGCAGTTTGCCGAGTCTCACCCGGAGATCACCCTCATGATCGACGAGGTGGAGGATGAACCGCTGCGGCAGGGCTTCCGCCAGGGCAGCTATGATCTGATCATCGGCCGCCCGGAACTGCTTACCGGCGTGCAGAGCACATGCCATCTGCTGGCTCACGACCGGCTGGTGCTTCTGACTCCCGCTGGCCATCCGCTGGCAGGCAGACCAGCCGTTCCCTTAGAAGAGCTGTCCGGAGAATCGTTTATTCTGATGCATCCCAGCAGCAGCATCTACCGCCTGTGCCTCACGGCCTGCCAAAAAAAAGGATTCCAGCCCGCTGTCACCCGGACAGCCAAGATAGAATCCATTGTCAGCGCAGTCGCCGCCGGAGAGGCAGTGAGCCTGCTTCCTTACAGCAATCTCGATGTATTCCGCCATGAAAATGTCGCAGTGATCCCGCTGCAGGAGCCGGTCGCCGCCGATGTCGTCCTGGCCTGCCTGTCCCCGAAGAAACTCCCGCTCTGCGGCAGGACACTCTGGAAATACTTTTCCGCCTGAACCATTTTAACGAAAAAGGAAGCTGTGCAGAATTCTCACTCTGCGCAGCTTCCTCTCTCTTTTCACGTTCTTACCGGTTTTCTTCCATCGACACGCCGGCGATCTTGATGTTCACATCCAGCACGGTAAGCCCTGTCATGTTCTCAATCGCACTCTTTACCTTGTCCTGCACCTTTTCACATACTTCCGGAATGCTGAAGCCGTACTTGATGTTTAAAGATAAGTCAACGGATACGTGCTCTTCCGTTACTTCGACTTTAACGCCCTTGGATAAATTCTTCATGCCCAGCTTTCCAACCAGTTCATTGGTAATGTTGCCGGCCATGGAATCCACGCCGTCTACTTCCGTTGCCGCAAGGCCTGCAATGATGGCTACTACTTCATCCGCAATCTGTACTTCGCCGATTTTATCTTTTTCATATACTTTATGAGTATTTCTGTTCTCTGTCTCTGCCACAATGATTCCCTCCTGTTTTCAATTCGATGTGTTACTTGGATTATAGACTATTATAACAAAGACAGCCACAGTTTGCAAAACATTTTTCTATTCCTGGCCCAGAATACCCGCTTCTAAGTCACTTAACATCACATCAGCAGCCGTAATGCCGCCTTCCGCCAGGTACCATACGGTTGGTGTCAGGTAGACAATGTGACCGTTTTTGTATGCTTCCGTCTTCTTCACCAGCTCATTATCCATCACTTCCGCCGCGAGCTTGGCGCCTTCCGTGTTGATTGCGGAATCGCGGTCCAGGACAAAGATGTAATCCGGGTTTAAGGAAACGAGAAGCTCGAAGGAGGATTCATTGCCGTGCGTGGAATCCACGTCGTTGGCCAGATTGGTGAAGCCGACTTCATTGCCGATCAGGGAGCAGCGGCTTCCATCACCCAATGTGTTGAAATTGCTGCTGGTCACCATTCCGATGACTGCTGTCTTTCCCTCGGCCGCCTGGCGGAGCGTCTCCACACGTGCATCGAATCCGGCCAGTTCTTCCGCCGCCCGCTCTTCCTCACCGAAGATGGAAGCGATCATAGCCGCGTTATTTTTCACACTCTGAATCACGCCTTCCTCATAATCCACCGCAGTGTATACGACAGGAGCGATCTTCGACAGTTCGTCATACTGCGCGCTTAAACGGCCTCCGATGAAGATCACATCCGGCTCGCTGGCCATGAGCGCCTCCATGTCCACTTCCTTTAAGGTGCCAAGATTTACGATATCCTCGTTGTTGTTATACTCCATCAGATAATCGATTTTGGAGGATTTCGGCATTCCCACGATCTGGCTGCCCAGATCCCAGTTATCCATCATGTCAAGCACCGCCATATCCAGAATGGCCACGCGCTCCGGATTATAGGGAACCTCCAGCTCCACCTTTTCGCCGTTTCCATTCAGCGTCGTCACGGTGACGAATTCCGGTGTCTCAGAGGCCTGTGCATCTTCATTTTCACCTTCCCCGGAGCCGGACTGGGACCCTGTATCTGTGGACGCGGCTTCGGAAGAAGTCGTCTCGCCAGCCTGTCCGCCTGTCGTTCCGGCCTGTCCGGCGCCCTGCCCGCAGGCTGTCATGGAAAGGGCTGCTGCCATTGCAAGTGTCAGTAATGTCATTTTTTTCATAGTTAGTATCTCCTTTTTTTGGGTTAGTAATAGATCGACAGTGGTTTTCCTTCTATTTCCAGAATCTCAAAGTCCACGCGGTAGATTTCGGAGAGATTTTCTTTTGTCATCACTTCCTCCACCGTACCGAATTTTGATATTTTTCCATCCACGAATGCGCAGATGTAATCAGAATAAAATGCAGCGTAATTGATTTCATGCAGCACGAGAATCACGGTTTTTCCCAGTTCATCACACAGCCTCCGGACGATTTTCATCATGTTGGTGGCGTGGTAAATGTCCAGGTTATTGGTCGGCTCATCTAACAGGACGTACTCCGTATCCTGCGCAATGACCATGGCTATGTAGGCGCGCTGGCGCTGGCCGCCGGACAGTTCGTCGATGAACCGGTCCTCAAATTCCTCCAGTTCCATGTAGGCGATGGCCTTTTCGATGATTTCCTCATCCTCATCTGTAATCCGATTGCCGCTGTAGGGAAAGCGGCCGAAGGCCACCAGCTCCCGGACTGTCAGTTTCATCTGGACGTGGTTGCTCTGAGTCAGAATAGCCAGCCGCCTGGCCAGATCCCGGCTCTTCCATTTGGAAATGTCCTTTCCCTCGAAATCCACCGAACCGTCATCCTGTGCGATCAGCCTGGAGATCATTCCCATAACCGTTGATTTTCCGGCTCCATTGGGGCCGATCAGCGAGATCACCTTTCCCTTCGGCAGTTCGAAGGAGACGCCGTCCACCACGGTTTTTCCATTGTATTTTTTCAAAAGTTCTTTGACAAACATCGTTATGACCTCCTTGTGTTGGTTTTTTCACACCCTATGCGGAACGGCTCGTTCGCAGCAGCAGATAGAGAAAATAGATTCCGCCTCCGACAGTAATAAATACGCTGACCGGGACGCCGTAGGTAAATACCTGCTCCACAAGCAATTGGCCGCCTGCCAGTATCACCATACCGATTAATGCCGAGCCGGCGATTAAATAGCTGTGGCGGAACGTCTTAAACAGCTGTCTCGATAAATTGGCGATAATCAGGCCCAGGAAGGATATCGGGCCTACCATGGCAGTGGCTATGGCGATAAACAGTGTCACCCCCAGAAGCAGTCTGCGCACAGTGCGGTCATAGTCCACCCCCAGATTAACCGCCTGCGCCTTTCCCAGTGTAATGACATCCAGCAGCGCCAGTTCCCGGCGCAGGACAAAAAGCAGAGCTGCAATCAGGATCAGGGAAAAGAATATAATTTCCGTGTTTACATTCGTAAAGCTGGCGACCAGCGACGCCAGAAGGCTGTCGTATTCGTTGGGATCCATGATGCGCGTCAGCGTCGTCTGCATACTGGTGAAAAAGGTGGACAGCACCGTTCCGGCCAGCAGGACATACAGCACATTATGGCTTGTCTTCTTAAATAAGTAGCTGTAAATGATGGTGGCGATGATCGCCATAAGTACCAGATCCACCGCAAAGGAAAGGTTCGTATTGCGGGCCAGAAGACTGGTGGAGCCGAAAAAGAACACAACCGCCGTATGGATCAGCGTATAGAGGGAGTTCATCCCCAGCAGACACGGCGTCACGATGGTATTGTTGATCACCGACTGGAAGATGACGGAAGCCCCGCCGATGCAGAACGCTGTGATCAGCATGACCGCCAGCTTTGGAATCCGCAGGCTCATGGCGTAGCTGAAATATTTCATATTCACATTCAGAAAGAGATAGAGCACGGCGGCGGCCGCTGCCAGCAGCGATAGGATCACCAGCTTCTTTCCGTTGATGTTTCCGGTCCTTCTGCTCATTTTTTCCTGCTTCATGCCTCCGTTCCTCCCGTCTGCGGCGAAGATACCGCCGCGGCTCTCCTTTTCCCGAAGGGAAGGGTGATGCTTTTCCGGCCGTGATTTAACCGGTAGATCAGCATACCTACGAAAATCACACTTCCTATGACACCGATAATCAATTCTATCGGCAGCTCATAGGGGGTGATCACGGTCCGGCCGATCATGTCGCAGACCAGAACGAACAGCGCTCCAAACAGGGCGGTATCCAGCAGAGTCCCCCGTATCCGGTCGCCTTTAAACATCGCCACCAGGTTGGGCACGATCAGTCCGATATAGGAAACGCTTCCGACGACGACCACAATGCTGGCTGTAATCATGGCGGCGATGCTCAGTCCCAGAAAGAGCACGACATTGTAGTTGACACCCAGATTTTTCGAGAAATTCTTCCCCATTCCAACAATATTGAAATGATTGGCAAATAAAAAGGCCAGAAGCACCAGCGGAAGTGTTAAATACACCAGTTCATAGCGTCCTCTGATTACCAGGGAAAAATGTCCCACCAGCCAGGAGGAAAGGGCCTGTGTCATGTCGTATTTATAGGCCAGATAACTGGTCATGCCTCCGATCATATTGCCGAACATGATTCCCACTAACGGAACCATGACCACATCCTTAAACTGAATTCTCTGAATGAAGCAGACGAAAATCCACGTCCCCGCGATCGCCGCGATAAAAGCGAAGACGGCCCGTCCCCACAGCGAGGATGACGGCATAAACAAAAGCGCCAGCAGAATACCGAACTGCGCCGAGGAAATCGTCGCACCGGTGGTCGGGGAAACGAATTTATTCATACAGAGCTGCTGCATGATCAGGCCGGAAATACTCATACCGACTCCGGTACAGAGTATCGCCAGAAGACGGGGCAGCCGGGATATCAACAGGATCTCCACCTGTTCAAAATCCCCGCGCAGCACGCCTCCGAGGCTTATATCCATGACACCCAGAAACAGTGATACCGCCGACAGAATGACCAGTGCTGCCGCCAGAAGGATGGTTAGAGTCTTTGGTTTCATTTTGGGTTCCTCCTCTCAAATCAAATGATGTACAGGGTTTTAGTTAGCTCAAACTAACCAGAAAGGCAAAAAAATACAACTCGCAAGATATCACATCACATGCATACTGGACTTACATGTATCTCACACCGCGCGCTGCCCTAATATCATAACACAGGGAGTTAGCCATAGGCAACTCCATAAAATGCACAAACTTTTCTCAATAGCAGGCGGAAAAAACAGCGAAATCCGGAGTCTGGAAATAGATGGAAAAAAGAAACAAGGACGTGAAAAAGCCATATGCGGCTTTTTCGCATCCTCGTTCATTCTTTCAGATTTATTCGCGCCTGGGTGCTTCATTTCCTCTATTCTTCCAGCTTCATCAGTGTGATCACAATATTCTCTGCTCCCACTTCCGTTTTGCGCTTTACGATGTCCTCAATCTGGGCGCGCTGCGGATCGGTAATGCTGGAAGCGTTGATGACGACGTCAACCTTGCCGCTGGTAATGCTTACAACCGGATCGGAGAAGCCCTTTGCCATCAGAAGAGTCTCTGCGGCATTCTCTTTCTCGGATACTGCGGTCATGTCGATCATTTCCTGAATCGCTTCCTGTTTGGCAGCTTCTTCGATGTTCTCATTGTTGATTAAGTTCATCAGAGTCTCTTTGTTCTTGGCACGGACCTGCTCTCTGCTCAGCTGCACGTTCGCTATGTAGTCGGATACATTCATACCGCTGGTTAAGACCGCCTCACCCGGATTTTCCAAACCGGTTTCTAAATCGCCTGTCGTCTCATTGGCTGCCAGCTGTCCGCCTTCCGCCGCCGAATTGTCGGCTACATTGGTGGTGTCCGCTGCTGCGTCTCCCGCCACGCCTTCCTGATTGCTGGCCACTGCGCTGCCGGAGCCATCTGTCTCCTGAGCCGCCAGACTCTCGTCGTTAGGGTCATTGTCAAGGCTTGCAATCTCCTGGTAATTTCCCGGGTCGCCTGTCAGCGCCTGGTTCTCGGCCAGAATGTCCTCATCGGAAATATCCGTCACACCGGCCTCGTACACATCAGTTCCCGACGCCATTTCCTGCTTCCCGGCGTAGTTTAGGTATCCGGCAGCTGCGATCATGACCGCCAGCGTTGTGATGATAATCTGATTTCTTCTGAACAGTTTCTTCATATTCATTTTCTTTGGGGTTCTCGGGACTTTGGATTCTCTGATATCTTTTAAGCTTCTCATTCCTAACACTCCTTCTTTATTCCACCCTCTTTAATACTTTTATTTTATGTGGCGGCAAGTCAAATAATGCTTCCATCGCGCCTGAAATTTCAGCTTTTACAGTTGGACTGCCTCCGCCCTGGGCGCTGATGATGATTCCTTCGATTTCGGGACGGATCTCTTTTTCCACGATCGGCGCCGTATTTTCCCCGGTTCCGGTCAAAATTGTACTTTCCTGCTGTTCCGCGCTGCTGCTCTTCCTCGTTCCGCCGCCGCTGTCCTGTTCCTCAGTGCTGGAGCTGGAGGTATTTTTGTCCACACGCAGCACCTTCTCCTCGGAAGACTTGAGCACGATCATCACGTCAACGGTCCCGACTCCATCCACGGTCTTTAGAATCTGCTTCACCCGCTGCTCCAGCTGCTGTTCATAGGTGCGGTCCGCATTTGCGGCCGCGGCGACCGGTTCCCCCGCTTCTGTCACCAGCCCTTCCTGTAAGGAGGCTTCTGTCCCCGAAGCGGCGTCTTTTAACATCATCTTTTCCTTCTCCGGACCGGAAGGAATCGTGAGGACCAGGAGCAGAAGTCCCACTGCCAGCAGAATCAGCCATTTATCCTTACCTATTTTCCAGTTGAATTTCAATGTCCTGTTCCTCCAAATCATAATATTCAGAAATGCGCCGTCTCAGACCAGCCAAAGCAGAATTTTCTTCCTGCCGCTTATCAGGCTGCCCCGCCGATGCACCGACTGTCTCCGACACCTCCTCGCTCCCGCCGTTCAGTTCCACGCGGATCCGTTCCACCGGTTCGATGGGTTCCACAGGATCTACCGGTTCCACCGGCTGGATACCGGAACTACTTCCGCCCTGATCCGCCTGCCCGGAGCTGTCAGGAGCCAGCCGGAGACTGACAGATACCACGTGGCCGAAGGTCTCCTTCTTCTCATCCCCGTCGATCCCGGCCTCGGCCTTCCTGCAGACGAATCCCGACGATTCCGCCATGGTGCGCAGGTCATTTTCCACCGCCTCCTCGTACTGGCTCACCATGCTCGCAAGCCTCACGCCTTCCATGTCGGTGAGCTGGGCCGAGAGTTCCGACGCCTCCTTCTGAAAGCTTATGGACTCGAAGTAATAGGCCAGCTTGTCATCCAGCCGCAGGCCGCCTGTAAATGGTTTTAACACCAGCAGAATGAGCACCATGCCCGCAAACAGCCGGAAATATTTTTCATACTTCTTATCGGGAAGAAGATTGGTTACCACTGTCATAAAGATCAGATAATATGTGATATTTCTGATCCACTCATATAAACCTTCCATGTCAATCACCCTGCGTAATACGTTACATTAGTGGAGGCGCACACCACCGCGATGGTCACCACAAACAGCACGATAGCCGAAGCCGCGATGGACAGCAGGATTCTGTGTCCCTTGGCCATATCCGAAATACAGGATACAATCCTTTTATCGCATACCGGCTGGAGGACGGCCGCTACACACTGATACAGGAGCATGAGAATCACCAGCTTCATCATGGGAATCAGGGTGATAATCACCAGGATCACCACTCCGGCGGCCCCCATGGTGTTCTTTACCAGAACACCCGAACCGATGACCATCTGCGTCACAGCGCTGGCTCCCTGCCCCACTCCTGGTATGATTCCGATCAGCTTCTGGACCGCCCCCGTTTTCATGGAATCCACATAGGGGAGCACCAGCCCCTGGATCAGGTGAAATCCCAGCACGATCCCCACCATGGTCTTAAGGCTCCAGGTAATCACGTCGCTTAAGAGCTCCGTCAGCTTCGACAGGATGTCCTCCTTTGCAATATGGCCGGCCATGACGAGAAGCGCATAGACCTTCACCATGGGCAGAAGGACGGAGGCGGTAATCGTCTGAGCCACCGTGATGGCAAACAGCGTAAATTCGTAGGATGCGACCGCCGAAACGCTCCCTCCCGCAAATGCCGCTGCAAGAAAATATGCCGGCATTAGCGCCTTCATAAATCCCAGAATCTGGTTGACCACATTTCCTGCAATGGTAATACTCGTAAAAAAGCTGGCCGCCAGATAGGTAAACAATAACAGGTAGGTGACAAAGAATCCTGTTTCCGATATCTGACTTCCTGTAAAAACATTGGAGAAGTTGGCAAACACAGCGCCGATAATTCCCAGAATTATGATCTGGCCCATCATATGGCCGTTATTTCTGACCTCCGAAAACAGTGCGTCGCGGAGCCCCTGGCCAATCTGCCCCATCACCTCCCCCAGCCTGCCCGCCATGATGTCCTTCATCATCTGTTTAAAGGACAAGTTCCAGCCGCCCGTCCCCTGAGAGTTAATATAATCCTGGATCTCCGTTAAGTCATACTGTTCCAAATCCATGGAGACCTCTTTCGTCTCCGCTTCGTCCACTGTCTCCCCGGAATCGGCAGGAGACCCGCCACCGTGCTCCGCCGCACAGCTGATCATGACCGTGGACAGCCCACCTGCGAAAGACAGGCCTCCCGTTCCCGTCAGGGCCACCACCAGGGCCAGAAATACGGCTGTTTTATACAGATGCCCCGTCATGACAGAAATACCTGCAGAGTCTCGATGAGCGCTAAGAGAATGGGCATGCTGACGGCAAGCACCGACAGTTTGCCGAAGATTTCGATCTGTGTGCCCACGGCGCCGTATCCCGCATCCTTGCAGATTCCGGCGGCGAATTCCGCCACGTAGGTGATCCCGATCATTTTAATCAGGGTAGACAGATAGACGCTGTTGATCCTGATATAAGACTGAACCTGTTTGATGGTATCCAGAATTGTGGTCAGCTTTCCGACTCCGTAAAAAAAGATGAAAAATCCGGCCGCCATCACCAGATAGGTTCCGTACTCCCCTTTCATGCCCTTCAGCGCAACAGCCAGAAGGACTGCTGTGATTCCGACTACGGCTATGGTCACTACCGTCATATTCTCATTACCCCTACAATGCAAACAGATTTTTAATGGTTTCAAACAGCTGATAAATGTATGGCACCAGCCAGAACAGCACCAGGATTAAACCAGCGAGACTCGTCAAAAATGCCTGTTCTTCCCGCCCGCTGTGCTTAAGTACCTGGCAGATGACGGAAACCAGGATTCCAACCGCCGCTATTTTAAATATCAGATTGACCCCCATGCTATCCTCCTTATAGTCAAACATCGCCGTCCGGCGTGCTAATACATCATAATCGTTATGAAGATGCCGCCCATAATACCAAGGCTGGTATAGAGACGGCTCCGTTCCTGCTTATGTTCCCTCAGATAACCGATAGATAGATCCAACTGCTCCAGATAGAGGAGAATCGTCCTCTCCTGCATCTCCAGATCCAGATATCCAAGATGCTCGCCCAGCCCTTTCAAACTCTGCCTGTCCTCTTTCGAAAGACAGAAGGCTTTGGGAAGCTTATCGATCTCCTCCTGCCAGATATCGTAAAATGGCTCCCCCCGCTGTCCCTCCATCCGCTCGGCCACCCGGATAAACAGGTCGCCGATCTCTCCTCCGCCCTTCTTCCCCGTCCGATCGAAGCTTTCAGGGAGCGCGGAGCGGGCGTATACAATCTCGCCTTTCAGCAGGAAGATCATTTTTCTTAAGTGTTCCATGGTTTTCAGCCGTTCTCCCCACTGCCCCGCCATAAAAAATCCCATGCCGGAGCAGGAAATCACGACGAGAACGGCTCCCAGAATTCTGATTCCCGTGTTATCCATACGCCATGCACTCCTCGCTGTTCCATCTTTTCCCCATGCGGTGGACCTCCGCCTTATAAAGCTGAGTCCCGCGGGAATCGTAGATCTGATCGATATTGCCAATCTTTCCTTTATTATTCAGCACGATATACCGCTCAAAAATCCGCTCATCCACCAGTCTTCGCAGCACCGGCTTCTGCTTCAGATCATCGATGGAACTGCCGTGCACCGTGGCAATCAGCTTGCATCCGCAGTTCATAACGTACTCCATGGCCTCTAAGTCTTCCCTGCTTCCGATCTCATCGACAGCTATCACCCGCGGCGACATGGTACGGATCAGCATCATCATGCCTCTGGCCTTCGGACAGCAGTCGAGAATATCGGTGCGGATTCCCAGCTCATTCTGGGGCATTCCCTGGTAGCAGGCGCCGATTTCCGACCGTTCGTCCACCACTCCGACCGTCATGCCTGCGTGATCCTTTGTCCCGTTGGAAATCTGCCGGATCAGATCACGGAGCAGCGTCGTCTTCCCGCACCGCGGCGGCGAAATGATCAGAGTGTGCAGAATTTCTTCCTTGTCATAGAGATACGGAAGAACCGGGGAAGCACATCCCTTCACCTGATGAGACAGTCTTACATTGATAAAGGAAATAAACTTCATCGTCTTGATTCCCGACTCGTCCAAAATGGTTTTACCCGCAACGCCGATGCGGTGGCCCCCCTGGATGGTAAGAAATCCCTGCTTCATCTCTTCCTCAAATGCATACAGGGAATAATTGCTCATGTATTCCATGGTTTCCTTTAACTCGCCCCGGCTAACCAGATAGGCATCCCGGCAGTCCCGGCTCAGCTGTCCCAAACGGCTTATGTAGTACTCTTCATTCTTATAGACCATCAAAAGCGGCGCCGCCACCCGCAGGCGGATCTCCTGCACTTCATCAAAGTCGACGGCAACCCGGCTTAGAATCTCTCTTATATTCTTCGAAAAGATTTTTATGAGCTCGTCTTTTTTCTCCACCTTCATCCCTCCTCTTACCTCAATATATGTGAAGGGGGACAAATTATGACGGGGAATTATTTTCATTTTCAGAGGCATATGGTATGATAGCGGTACAGAATATCAGGACAACGAACGGAACATAAGCCGCCAGGCCGTACAGGCACGGTGCTTCACAATGGAAAGGAAGAACGTGAATGAAGAAAAAGCTGTTGCTGGGATGTGTCATTGTAATTAGTATCTTATCCTCTGCCTGCCATATGGACCGGACTTCGAACAATACGGCAGATTTCACGCAGGAGCCCTACGCCAATCAGGAAGAAACGCAGGAAGGCGATCAGGCAGAAAACGCTTCCCCTCCGGAGAAATCCTCCGGTGCAGAGGACCAGAGTCCGATTTCACCGGATGGTTCTTCCTCTGGGGCAGCTGCTCTAAAATTTGATATAAAAGCATTGAAAAACCTGGATGCCGACACTGAGCTGATATCCAGCAGGTATTTTAAGGCAGGCGACGTGCGGTCCGCCATATCCTTTACGCTCACACAGGATTGGATGGATTCCAACCGTCTGACCTGCGACTTCCTGTCTCAGGATAACCAATATGAAAGCTTCTGGAATGGGATTGCTCAAGCGGCCGTTGATACGGACAATGGAAAAATGGATTACAGCATCATACCTGAATTCCACGACGCAGCCCAGGGTAAAGGAACGTGCCGCATTACCTTCTATTTAAATGACGCGGTTCCACATATTACAGTTGACGGCGACGCTCGTCTGGAGGGGGATTACTATTCCTTCCAGCGTTCATTCAGCAGGCCGGAGGTATTCACCCGTTATTTAAGCAAAGCTGATTTGTACTTATACCCGACCGAGGACCTGTGGCTGCTCAGAAATGAAATTTACGCGGCGCATGGACGGAAATTTGATTCCGAGGTCTTAAGCCAGTATTTTTCCGATAAAGCCTGGTATCACGGCCTCCTGGATCCGGACAAATTCTCGGATTCCCTGCTTTCTGATATCGAGAAAAAGAATATTACGCTGATTCGGGGACTGGAAGAGGAACCTTTTGACAAAAGAAATATCATAGACGGAATCGATTATGCAGGCGAATGGGACGGCCTTCCGTTTGCGCCTTACCTCTCATATCTGCATACCGGCCGAGAAACCGGGCTGTCCGCAGACCTGACAAAGGCGAAAGATATGGGCGTGTACTACAGCGCTCCCGGCACGATCTCTATTCCCGCCTCCATGACGCAGGAACAGTTTTCTGCAGTGCAAAACGGCGGGGAAGCCGAAGTGGTTTTAAACGCGCTGACCGGCGAAAGCCAATTACTTTCCCTGGATCCCAACGCAGGGGACTCGAATTCATACGGCTATCTAATGTATGACAAGGGAACAACGCCTTCCTCACAAGGCAGTGAAACAGGAGTCATCGCGGATCTTGAAAATGGAACCTATACTTTGTGGCAGACCAGCGCAGACACTGTGATGAAGACGGTATATGAGGGGGACATTTACATTCTGAAAGGGGCCGTGACAGGCGCTTATACCAGCCTGGCAGAAGCATCGAAAACTCAGACGGAGATCTGTGCTGGTACATCAGAGAGTGGCTGGGAGACGGAGGGACTGGTTGACAGCAGCGTACTCGGGAATGCGCTTTATTATAATAGTAAGGGGTATTTTACGGCGGTTTATTATCTTGGGGATTAGAGTGGATGTTGTTATCAGAAAAAAGAACCTTTAGAAGCATTTGCTTTCTGAAGGTTCTTTTTGTTGTGATGAGAGATTGGAAGGGGGGATTTGGTTATTTCAATCCATATATTCCTCGAAATTTCAATCCACACCTTCCTCGCAGAAGGTGACCTCCAGATACTTTGCAGGGAGGATACACCATAAGAATTTCAATCCACACCTTCCTCGCAGAAGGTGACTTCTGTCCTACATGAAGTATACCGATGCTGACGATTTCAATCCACACCTTCCTCGCAGAAGGTGACGGATAATCAATATCAGAAGGCGGTTGATCAGAAATTTCAATCCACACCTTCCTCGCAGAAGGTGACGATTAATCTGTTCATCAAGCTCTCGGCACATGTTATTTCAATCCACACCTTCCTCGCAGAAGGTGACATGGCACGTCCGTACCAGTATAAGTATCCATAAATTTCAATCCACACCTTCCTCGCAGAAGGTGACTCAGATGATGTATCTGTCACACTCCAATCAGACTATTTCAATCCACACCTTCCTCGCAGAAGGTGACCGGGTACAACTGGCGCAGAATTGCAAGATGATTATTTCAATCCACACCTTCCTCGCAGAAGGTGACCGAAAACAACCAGCGACGACGGCAAGGTGAGCATATTTCAATCCACACCTTCCTCGCAGAAGGTGACACCGAAGGACTCATCAGTCATACAGGGGATGTGGATTTCAATCCACACCTTCCTCGCAGAAGGTGACAAATATCCGTTTAAAGACCTCCATCTAACATACATTTCAATCCACACCTTCCTCGCAGAAGGTGACCATGTCTGGGGCTGAATCCATATAAGACTAATGTGATTTCAATCCACACCTTCCTCGCAGAAGGTGACCCACGCGGGTAAGGCTTATGTCAGCACTGGATAAAATTTCAATCCACACCTTCCTCGCAGAAGGTGACAATACCCGTTTTGGATTCACCGGCGAAGTACTGATTTCAATCCACACCTTCCTCGCAGAAGGTGACCAAAAGAATCGATTGCGATATTCTCCAGCTGGGAATTTCAATCCACACCTTCCTCGCAGAAGGTGACACGATGAATATGGAAATGGACCCGCAGTTGAACTATTTCAATCCACACCTTCCTCGCAGAAGGTGACCTGAGACCTGGTAATGCGACGAAATTCGTCGAGTTATTTCAATCCACACCTTCCTCGCAGAAGGTGACAATGTAGAACTATCCAGGCAGTCACCGGAGTGGGATTTCAATCCACACCTTCCTCGCAGAAGGTGACATCAGTGATTATAAATTCTGGTGAGATCAATATAGATTTCAATCCACACCTTCCTCGCAGAAGGTGACGCTAGCGGCTGGTGAATTAAAAGGAGATAAGGGTATTTCAATCCACACCTTCCTCGCAGAAGGTGACTTTTGTCTGATGCAGGAAAGAAGTTCGGAATTGAATTTCAATCCACACCTTCCTCGCAGAAGGTGACAGTAACATAATTTTTTGTAAAAGTGGTATTTGTGATTTCAATCCACACCTTCCTCGCAGAAGGTGACTAAAGAAGCCTTTGAGGCAGCCGCCATAAAGCTATTTCAATCCACACCTTCCTCGCAGAAGGTGACCATTATTTGTCAGCCGCAGGAAGCCACATAAGCATTTCAATCCACACCTTCCTCGCAGAAGGTGACTTACGACCACAGAGCCGAACAAAGTAGGATTACAGATTTCAATCCACACCTTCCTCGCAGAAGGTGACCAGGATGCAGTGAATGCATACGGCTGGATCTGGGATTTCAATCCACACCTTCCTCGCAGAAGGTGACCAAGACTATAGGAACTATAAGTGTACAAAAAATTATTTCAATCCACACCTTCCTCGCAGAAGGTGACTCTGGCAGAGAGCCAGACTGGCTATACCGAGAAATTTCAATCCACACCTTCCTCGCAGAAGGTGACACTGATTAAGACAAAGAAGCAGATCGAGATAGCAATTTCAATCCACACCTTCCTCGCAGAAGGTGACCGATGAACCCACACAAACTGAATGGAGGTACAAAGATTTCAATCCACACCTTCCTCGCAGAAGGTGACATAAAAGCCATGTCTCCACCTCCTTTATCCAAATATTTCAATCCACACCTTCCTCGCAGAAGGTGACTAAGAGCGGCTTGGCCGAGGAAGCCGTACTGTGGATTTCAATCCACACCTTCCTCGCAGAAGGTGACTTACAGGCTTAAAGGCAGCTTATTCCAATATTTTATTTCAATCCACACCTTCCTCGCAGAAGGTGACTAATGGAGTGGCTTCCGCTATTAACGGAGTAGTTATTTCAATCCACACCTTCCTCGCAGAAGGTGACTGTACCTGTCGCGGCAAACCACACAGGATGTATATTTCAATCCACACCTTCCTCGCAGAAGGTGACCCCTGGCCGATCGTTGCCTTTAAGCTATCAAACTATTTCAATCCACACCTTCCTCGCAGAAGGTGACCGATTCGTCCTGAAAGACGAGCCGCAGCACATTATTTCAATCCACACCTTCCTCGCAGAAGGTGACAGCAATTCTCCACAACATTCCCCCACTACCCACCCACATATTTAACTATATTGTACAATATTTTTCAGAAAAATCAATAGTTATCTTCCTTCTGCTTCATACTCCCTCATTTTCCCAGTGCGAATCCCCCAGTATTTTCATGTTTACTTGAGATTCGCACCAGCATTTCACTTCCTTATCTCCCCATCTTCTAAAAATCCCTTCACAATTAGACAGCCTGGCAGTCTGCCACAAGCACTTTCACAATCTCCGACACATACATAGTATGATAGTCTTTATTCGGATAACATTTCTGATCTATTTCCTGATCCAGTAAATTTTCAGCCGGCATGGGATCGGAGTACAGTTTCCGCAGGACAAAAATCATATTTGCTTCCTCGAATGCTGTGGTACCGTCGATAAAATAGGGCGTCAGACCTGCCTCCTTCACTTTATCGCAGTCACGTCCGGACTTTGTTCCGCAGATGTTCAACGCCTTTCTGTACTCCTTATCATAAAAAGATACGGTAAACAGCTCATTGGCATCGACAAATTCTTTCGTATAGCGCTGAGGCCGGATATAAGCAGTAATCACATTCTTGTTCCACATAATTCCCATTCCGCCCCAGCTGGCCGTCATTGTATTAAAATTATTCTCATCGCCCGCCGTGATCAGCATCCACTCAGTGCCAATCTTTGTAAATGGATTAAAATTCAGTTCTTCCACTGCTATCTCTTTAAATCCCATAACATTTTTCTCCTTTTCTCAATGCTGTTTTCATTCTACAATTGCTATGAATCATCTCTTCTCTCCAGAACTGCTGAATATATATATTTTATCATTTTCTTCACTAAAGTCAAATACTCCCTGTAGTGTATTTGACCCTCGCAGCAGTCGCCAAATGCTCATGTAAGCATGGCACTTGGCTAGCAGTTCACGGGAATCAACCTCCAATTCTCCAGACTTCACAGCAAAAAGCCGCTGTATCCTTCGCATTTCCATGCTCCGAACACAGCGGCCCTGCCCGCTTGTCATCCCGGCTCTTCTTCTCTTCCCCGTTCTGCAGATCTGCTATTCCATACGGATTTCGACACCTGTCTCATAGATTTTGTCTTCCAGCAGCACACGAACCTTCACGTTTTTGCTCATCCCGCATTTATTGACATACACATCAACATTTCTGGGATCATTCTTCAGAAACGTCCCGACACACATTGCCTCGAAATTCTTCGCAGCCGACGTGTTGATATAATAGCGGTGCGCTTTGCCGTCTTCCTCTTCCAGCAGGAGCATGGCCAGCTCCCCCTTCTCAAAGGTAGCATTAAACAGAATGCGGTCCTCCTCCTCCGTAACGGAAGCCTCGTAATGCTCCGGAATCAAATCTCCCGTACAGACAGCTGGAATCTCTGTCTCAAATTCGCCTGTTCTGCTCATGGAACCAAGTGTTTTCCCTGCTCCCAGTTCCGCCGTCTCACCGGCATAATACATGGGCAGCTTCTCGGCACGGAATACATTGGAAGGTACGTGCAGCTCATAGACTACCTCATCATTTACCAGTTCACAGGTAATTGCATTCAGTATACAGCCCTCACCGGTTCCATCCATACTCCCCAGCCCCTCTAACGGTTCTCCATCCTTATAGGCAATTCCCCCGGAATGCACCATATAGCGGCCTTCATCGTAATATTCCACATTACAGATATATGGTGAAAAGAAGTCCGCGCCTCTCTCCTTTCCATACTGCCATACCTGTTCGATTGTCCGTGCCTCTCTGTCGATATGGTAGCGCACGCCTCTGGAATAGCTGTCCTTCGCCTTGCTGTAATGAGCCTTTAACTTGGAACGATAGTGACCGTTATCGAACATCATGATATCTCCGTCCGGGCACACCACCACGCCGTGCTGCTCGTATGACCATTCAAACGGTTCACTGATCGGCCGGAAGAAATACTTCTCCACGTACTCTTCCGGCCAGCCCTCCGGATCTCCCATAATCCAGTTGAGGGCTCCTGTTTTGAAGTCTATATTGATCACCGCATCCTGATGCCGGCCGGAAAGCGTGATGGAATCCGTCTTCTTATCGTACCATACCGCATTATTATGGAACCAGTCGTGTGCGGAGGCCGATCCGGAATAGGTCGTCTGGCAGTCGTAAGGCAGAATCTCCCTGTAGTCCCAGGTTCTCAAGATTGCTCCCGTCTGGCGGTTGACAAGGACCAGCACATCTTCTACAGTATCCCGGTCCGGAATCTGAGACAGCATCAGGATATTGCCGTCTTCCATCTCAAAGGTATCATGGTGATAACCGCCCGGAAGCCTGTATTCCCGGTATATTTTTCCGTGTACCCCCATCTCGTACACACCACTCACGTAATACGGCAGCTTGATCAGCCGGTCCGTACCGACAAGCAGATGGCCGTTCGCAAGACGCTTCATATCAAAGCAGACGTTTACCGTCAGATACCACCTTACGTCCCCGCGGTAATCACATGCCAGCGCATCGGCCTTGGATGTCTGTGTCAGAAAAATCACATTGTCTCCCATATGCGCCCCGCTGCCCTTGCAGAATGTGGGAACCGGCACTTCTGGGGGAAGCGGCTCGGTTTTAATCATAACCGTCTCCCGTTCTCCTCCCGACAAAATGAGCTCCACCGTATTCTCGCAGTCCGCATACAGACCATAAACTGGTAGAATATGAACTGTATCGGCCGGAAATGTATGGCTGATATCGCCTTCCGGCTCCTTCCCCTTCACCGTCAGCGTGACCTCCTGCTTTACAGCGGTCTTAAAAAGAATCATCGCCGTCAGCGGAGAGATCAGATACGGATTTCTCACTACCAGCGGGCTGGATGCCGTGTATGCTCCCGCCTCGAATGTCTCCAGAAACTTCTGTTCCGCTTCCGCCTGCTGTGTAATCAGGCTGTTTTTCTTCTCATATCGAATCATCTGTTATCCCTTCCTTCCCATTTATCCCATACATTTCTTCTTATACGCCGCCGCTGACTGAGCGGCCACCGCTCCATCCGAGCAGGCTGTCACAATCTGCCGGAGCAGCTTGCTGTTACTATCACCGGCACCGAAGATTCCCGGCACCGCCGTCTCCATCCGCTCGTTCGCTTCAATATAACCGTGTGATTCCAGAATGCCGAGATCGGCAAATGGCTCCGTTACCGGCTGAAGCCCGATATATTCGAACGCGCCGTCTCCGTATACTACGATTTCCTCCCCTGTTTTGCTGGAAACCGCACGCAGGCCGGTAAATACAGCCCCAGGCAGAAATTCTTTGATATCAAACCACTCATGGACTTCCACATTGGGCAGAGACTTCAGTTTATCGCAGGCCATTGGGTCTGCGGTGAGAGCAAGCATGGTTACCACCGTCACCTTTTTTGCCATTTCTGCCAGGTAAATGGATTCCTCCACTGCGGAATTGCCTCCGCCAATCACGATGACCGATTTATCCCGGTATTTTGCGCCATCACAGATGGCGCACCAGCTAATGGATTTTCCTGCAAAATCCAGCTCATTCGGCACGTGGAGCATGCGCGGCTTTGTTCCCGTAGCCAGAATGACTGCCAGGGAACGGTATGTTTTTCCTTCCGCACACGTCACTATTTTTATGGTACCGCAGCCGCCGTCTTCCCGTTCCTCTGTCTCGATTTTCTCCACAGTGCCGTAATCGAATTCAATTTCCAGAGCCTGGGTGTGTTCAAACACCTGCATCGCCAGATCGGCTCCATTGACAGAGCTGAAGCCCGGATAGTTCTGTATTTCATATGTATTGATGATCTGCCCACCCGGCGCCAGTTTATCCAGAAGGAGAACATCAAGATTCGCTCTCTTCGCATAAATCGCGGCCGTCATCCCGGCTGGTCCGCTTCCCACAATAATCACGTCATATATTTTCATGTTCCCTCTCCTATCTCAAAAATCCAGTCATCATCCAGTACGGATAAATCAGAAGCGCCAGGAAAATGATGCTGAGTATCGTGCGGACGGTACAGAATTTCATGGCTTTTTTCATATCAAAGACGTCATAGCTGAACAGAATCAGGAACAGCGCCCATTCATAGGGGAAGAACAGCTGCTCCACGCCCCATACGAAACTGAAGGTGGTTCCCACCACGCTGAGTCCCAGCTTCGCCGCAATGTCGATAAAGAGCGGTGAAAATGCCGCCATACCGGCCAGAGGAGTCATCATCATATCGGTGATCACACCGGTCAGCCATGCAAACAGGATCAATCCAAAATTCCCGACATTCTGGAGAATCGGCATCATCAGCTCGCTCACCAGACCGGCTACGCCAACGGCATTTGACATGCTTCCGATCGCCATGGTTGCCGCCACGAAGAATACCATCGGGAAATTTACCTGCTTCATATCCTCGATACCCGCAACGTCCACTCCCGGAAGGAAACAGGCGATTACAGCCAGAATAAAGAGCCAGCCTGCGTCAATTCCCGAAAATACCATCGCAATAACGAGTAAAATCAGGATAACCAGAAACTTGATTTCCTTTTTCGACATTTTTCCGAGAGATTCCTGTTTTTCTTTAAAATACTCTTTTCCGTCAATGGAGGCATCCTGTTTAAACAGAATCCGCACCATGATCAGAAGAACGATCAGCCATAAAAGCATGACGGGAAAGTTACTGATAAAATACTGCATCCAGCTGACGCTGTTTTCCGTTTCCTTTAAGTAGGAATTGACCAGCTGAAGGTTCTCGCTTGCGGATAAATACAGCCAGGATGGTGCGATTGCCGCCACGAAACCGGCAAACATGATTCCGGCTCCGGTATTGCTGTTCTTTGGTATCTTTAACGCGTTGTAGATTCCAAAACACAGGGCACAGTAGAGGGCGACACGGCCGGTCATATTGGGGACCAGAAGCCCCACCACGATACCGGACAGTGTGATTCCCGTTATGATCCCCTTATAGGAACCGCCGGATTTTACAATAAAAAAGTACGCGATCCGCTGCATCAGCCCGCTTTTCTCAAAGATCACGGAAAGCGTCAGACCGCCCAGAGACAGCCATACGACCGAACCGGTCCACGGTGACAGGACGACATTGGCGGGGGCCACTCCCCAAAGAATCGCTCCTACCGTTAAAAGCAGGCCGGAAATATAAACCGGAAGCAGATTCATCGCCCAGGTCAGAATCGCCCACGCGGTGCACACGAAGAATTTTCTCATTTCCAGTGAGACGGCCTCCGTCTGCGGAATTGCAAAGTAAAGGATGCAGGGAACTCCGATTGCGATCCCCCATTTTATAAAAAACTTCAAATCAAACACAGTCTTTTTATCTGCTGTAATCCCCTGTTTGTCCATATTTTCCCCTTCTCCATTTCTATTCAGCTTATGCCCTGCGGCAGTGCAGCCCCAGGGCATATTGGTCTTTATTTTTCAATGGCCTTAAATGCTTCTGTCTGTGCGGTCATTCCACGTTCTGATGCGAGGCGCTCGATGGAGGAGGCGCCGAAGAATCCGTCGATTTCAGGCACATGTTTGATTACGTAGGCGGCATCCTCAGGATCTGCAATCGGGCCGCCGTGGCAGATAACCATAATATCCTGGCGCACTTCTCTTCCCGCCTTGATAATCTCCCTGATCTTTACGCAGCAGTCGTCCAGCGTGAGCGCCGTCTCCGCGCCGATGCTTCCCTTGGTGGTCAGTCCCATATGGGCAACCAGTATATCCGCTCCGGCTTCCGCCATGGCTTTTGCCTGCTCCGGATCGAAGACGTATGGACAGGTGAGCATATCCAGCTTGTGTGCTTCACGGACCATGTCAACCTCCAGTCCGTATCCCATTCCTGTCTCCTCCAGGTTAGCTCTGAATTTGCCGTCAATTAATCCTACGGTCGGGAAATTCTGCACTCCGTTGAATCCCTGGTCCTTCAGCTGTTTCAGAAACAGGTCCATCACACGGAAGGGATCTGTACCGCAGACACCGGCGAGAACCGGAGTGTTTTTCACGACCGGAAGCACCTCGGAACCCATTTCCTGTACGATCTTATTGGCATCGCCATACGCCAGCAGCCCTGACAGGGAACCGCGGCCAGCCATCCGGAAACGACCGGAATTGTAGATAATCAGCATGTCAGCTCCGCCCTTTTCACTGCATTTCGCTGTAATTCCGGTTCCTGCGCCAACGCCTACCAGGATTCTTCCTTCTTCCACCTCTTTGTGGAATTTCTCCATGATCTCACTTCTTGTCATTCTGTTCATTTTTAAATCCTCCTTGTTCTTATGCTTCTCTTTCCATAAGTTCCATTAATTTTTCAGCCGCACATACGGCAAATTCCTTATCGTTGATGTTGTAATCCAGTTCCATGATCTCAACAGCGTCCCGGTTCACCCCGTCACGCAGCGTCTGAAACAGCACCTGATCTTCCTTTGGTCCGTAGAATGGCTGGCCCACCGCGTCGATGGCCGATACGCCTTTTAACGGAAGCAGCAGCACAGTCTTTCCGGAAGCCAGATTCAGCTTCTCAGTCAGCTTTTCTCCAACCTCTCTATTTTCATCGGCCGTGGTCCTCATCAGGGTAACGGTCGGGTTATGTTTATAGAGATTTCTTCCCGCAAATTTCTGCGGAACCGTATCGAACGGCCCGAAATTCACCATATCCATGGCCCCTACGGAAACCACCTGGGGAATCCCGCCGCGGGCTGCCGCCTCACAGCGCGTCTGGCCTGCTGCCAGGACTCCGCCCACCACCTCGTCACACCACTCTGTCGTGGTCAGATCAAGCACGCCCTTAAAGAATCCGGCGTCCGTCAGTGCTTCCATCGTCCGCCCCCCGGTACCGGTCGCATGAAATACCAGGACTTCATACCCATGCGTCTCCAGACACTCCTTTGCAAATCCAACACACGGCGTCGTAACACCGAACATGGTCGCAGCAACCAGAGGCCTGTGATCTCCTGTCTCCGGCTTCAGCTCCTCTTTCAGTCTCACCATTCCGCAGACGGCGAGGACCGCATTTCTGAAAATCACCTTTGAGATGGAGTTCAGCCCGGCCACATCTACAATGGACGGCATCATCACAATGTCGCTGGTGCCCACATACTGTTCCACGTTGCCGGAAGCCATGGTTGACACCATAAGCTTGGGAACTCCGATGGGCAGCGCCCGCATGGCCGGAGTCACCATGGAAGTTCCCCCTGAACCTCCAAATGACAGAATCCCGTCAAACCTGCCTTCCCTGTACAGCTGCAAAACCAGTGTCTCCATTCCTTTCGACAGCGCCTCTGTCGCCATGGCCCGGTCCTTTCGTTCCACAATGGCGCGGATATCGTATCCGGCCGCGGCTGCCACCTCCGCATTGGACACGTCCGGCGTAAACTCTGGTTCAAACACACCGGTATGTATGGTTAATGCGTGCAGCCCCAGCTCCTCAACCAGTCCCTTTACGTAGAGATATTCCTTTCCTTTCGTATCAAAGGTTCCTGCGATTGCTATTGTTTTCATGTAAACCTCTCCTTCTTTTCAGCGAAACCCGGCCGTGATTTTCGCTGTATTTCTATCCCCGTTTTTGCTTTCCTGCTACAAATATATTGTACACTTCCCTCATTTCTGAATAAATGTTGTTACTTTATCTTCTCTTGTGTTTATATTTCTAAATGTTGTTGTTTTTATTAACTCTCCTTGTGTTTATATTAGATTTTGAATTTAAAGCGATTTGCAGCACCTGGAGATGCGTTTTCCCGCTTTTTTACTTTTGGGGACAAAAATGAGAGGCAGCGGTACTTTTGCGGTATCGCTGCCTCTCTGTTCATGATTTTATCTTTTTTCAATTATATAAAGTGATCTTCTATTTCATATACGCATTGATTTCCTATACGCACAATCTTTCTTAGCGCTCCATATAGAAAGTAATAACCTCCACATTTCCATCCATCTCCTTATTCCCAGTATGAAATCCACATTTTTTCGTATAGAATGCGATGTTCTCCTCTTTATCCGCAGGCGTTTCCAGCGTAATCCGCTTCCAGTCAGGATAAACAGACAGCATATGCCGAAATGCCCGGGAACCGATTCCCTTCCCCTGATATTCCGGAATAATACATAAACACCCCAGATGGTACTGTCCATCTCCTCTGTTCACGAGAGAAATCACACCAACAGGGACTTCCTTACTCAAAATAATGTATTTGGGAAATCCGGCAATGGATAATTCCATCGCTTCCTTCGTCTTCCCATACGCCGGGCATTCCCCGTAGCGAATCTAATCCGCATGGAAGGCCGCATTATACATTTCAATCAGAAGTTCCGCGTCGTCCTGCACGGCTTTTCTATAATTCAGTTCCATTTTATCCTGCCTTCCATCATAGCCTCATTTGGCTTACGATATTTTCCACCTGCATATCCAGCATTTCCGCCACGTGTTTGGCGACAGCATGATGCCCCGCCGGATATCAGTCCCCTCCTAAAGTGTTGAAATTATCTGAAATTCCTATTCGGATTAACTCCTCGATGTATTTGGGCGTAAATGCTGCATACCGATCAGATACGTCAAATGGTATTGCCAGATCGCGTACGCCCTTACGGCTGTCTTTTGTAATTCTTAAAACCGGACAATACATATTGCAATATGCAAGAAAGGAATGGTCATCCGCCAAGATATGGACCACCGGTTCGCCCCCGGCCCCCTCCTCTGCAAACCACCAGTACACGTTCCCGTCTATCATAATTTTCCGTTTTCCTTTTTTACTGACTCCCACAACTCCTCCTTTTTATGAAAATACTTCCGGCTTGACTCCCCGTTAGAACTCCAATAGCGGAATGACATTTATGACCGGTTCCTCATATGGGTGAATCTTTTTAACCGTATTGACCGCACGCTCTGCCAGTTCAACCGGACAGCGCACCTCCATTTTGACTTCAGTGCCGCAGCATATTTCTCCAATTGCCCCGTTAAAGGGATTGCTGTTTTCCAATGGTCTCCACGTCCCCTTTATACTATGGTAAGAGACCACGTGATCGTAGTTACCGACCCGGCATGCACCGATCCGCACCAGCGCCTCCCGTATTGGTTCAACATACGCTTCCGGCACGTACAGTTCCATTTTCACATTTTTCACGTCGACAGTCATAAGCTTCCTCCTGAATGCAGCTGCATTTTTCATGAAATGATGACACCTCATTTCAAAAAATCCACGATCCAGCCCTTGACCTTTTCCGGCAGAACGTGCATATGGCCGCTGTCCTTTAATTCATATACCTTACAATTTGGAAATAGCTGTTTTGCTCTGGGCAGCACCTTTTTCGCCGGAAACAAACAATCCTTTTCCGAAGCAATGACAAGTGTTGGAGCATGATATCCCGATAGTTTCCTTCTCTCTATATTTGTCGGCATACCGACTTTTGTTTTTACATGTTCAAAGCTGTCTTTTAATATATCTAAGGTATCTTTATCAAGAACCTCTCTGTGTAAAGCCATATAGAGCGCAGTCTTAATCAGATACTTCTCCTTCTTTGTAATGCGGTACTGTAATAGAGGTATCATCATTCTGACAGAGGATACCGGTACCGCGTTATGGATTCCGGCAGGTACAATAAAAACGGCTTTTTCAACTTTTTGCGGAGCCGTACATAACAGCTTTGCCAGGATACCGCCGCCAAACGAGCCCCCAAAACAGGCAATCCGGTCATATCCAATTTTTTCAATAACCTCGCCTGCCCATCGCCCATAGTCGTATCCTCTGGGAGACAGACAGACTTCATCACTTTTTCCCGGATGTCCGATTGTGTCAACCGCAAAGATATGGAAATCCGCTAAGAGGAAACGGCATAGCAGCAAATTATAGGAAGAGGTACTGTTGCCGCCATGAAAAACGAGTAATGGCCTTCCCTCCTTGTTTCCCGTATCAATGATATGAGTCTTGCCGAAGGATGTATCTGCATAGATATCGGAAAATGGCAGCTGCAGTTTCGCAAGCTGCCTGTCGTATAATTCCAGCGATTTTCTTCGCCCTTCCTCTGATTTATATATGCTCATAACTTTGCTTCCCTTTCCTTGCATATTCCACCGGCGGAATGCCCGTATACTTCTTAAACATTCTGGAAAACTGGGCGTAATCTTCATATCCTACCATGGCGGCAACCTCCTTGCAGGAGGCATTTTTCTGCTCGAACAATTCCTTCGCCCTGTTCATACGGAACCGCACCAGATACTCTGTGAAGCTGCATCCGACTTCCTTCTTAAATTTGACACTTAAATAAGAACCGGACACGTGGGCTACCACCGCCAAATCCCTCAGCTGAATTTCCTTCATATAGTGCTCTTCGATATATTTTTTCACAAATTCCACGTAATCGCCCGGATTCCAGTTTCCGTTAAGAAGTTTGGACATGGGGTCCTTTTCGTCAAAGCTTCCGTAGCTCTTAAACGCCTTCGTCGTATTTAAAATCGCCCGTTCCGTAGGAATCCGGTCGAAGGTTGAACCGCCTATGTAGCCCTGACATTTTGTATTCTGGTACAGATACAGCATATCAATCGGCGTATTGGCCGGTCCGGCATAAATCATCTTTATGACATCGCTTCGAATCTCGTCACTGGCATTAAATATCTCGTCCGATATCTTTCTCGCATCATTGATGGAGATATACTTTTTCGCCCCCAGAAATCCGCCCTTGGTCAGCCCCAGATGAGCGCAGATCACATCGGCTCCGGCCAGCGTCATCTTCCTGGCCTGCTCCGCGTCCACAACAAAGGCAATGGTAAATAAATCAAGAAAGTGAGCCAGCTTAATGGCCTCCACTTCCTTTTCATAGGTATTCCCCTCTTCGCTCAGTGCTTCCCCGAACTTCCCGTCAATCAGTGACAGCGTCGGGTAATTTACAACGCCGGAAAAACCATTTTCACGGATCTTTTGCAGATAATCATAGAGATTGATCATCGGATCACTGGCAAACAGGCCAAAAAGCACTGGCGTATCCCTTATGATCGGCAAAAGTTCATTGCAGCCCATATCCATCACAATCGTGTTGCTGTCGCCATAACACAGGTAGCTGGAGAAGGAGCTTCTTCCCATAATCCGGAACTTACCGGCGCTCAGCGCCAGAAGTAAATCCGCCCCTCCCATAGCCGAATATCTGGCAGTCATGCCCGAGCCTGCCACCGTACCTATAATGTGTCCATTTACGTTGATCTGCGCACGAAGGCGCTTTAGAATTTCATTTCTGGGAATCATTTTGCCTCCTGGGAGTATATCATGTTCCTTGTATTTTACCGCGTTGCGGAGGAAATGTAAACGTGTTGGGAGAAGATTGCTTCCTCTGTCAGTACAAAAAAACCGGGGGCTTCCGCCCCCGGATCACTATCCATCTGAAAATATTCAACATAGACTACACTCTTCTATATTCCAACGGCAGGTCATATCCAAACGTCCGTTTTCCATTCACCTCGAAGGTCTCCGAGACCTCCAGCACCTCACTGTCGAATCTCTCCTCCAGCTTAAATTTCAGCACCGGTGAAAACATGCTGACACCTTTGCCGACAAAAGCTCCGTTCTCCTCACGATAAATGATCGGTGTGAACTTCTCTGAAATCTTCAGACTTTCCAGTGCCGTCTCTTTTAAGTTCTCGCAGGTAAAGTTCTCCTTCGTGTATCCCTCTGGTATTTCGTAGGAAGTCAGCTTGATGCCCCCCTCTTCCTCCGTAAACAGGAACAGATGCGGCATCGCATTCGTCTTGCCATCCGTCGTATAATAGCTCTCCTCCAGAACGAATACACCCGAAAAATCTGCCGGCAGCCCCGTTATCCGGTCATTGCACACGGTATTTCTATGTTCCGCCCTGGGATAACCGGTGATCCCTTCTCTTTCGAACCGTTCCAGCTGCTGCGAATTATCAAAATGGCCTGTTAAGTAACCAATAAATTGTTCTATCATCGTCATATGGCATTCTCCTTTCGTATCATATCATTCTCCAGAAATCTGCCATATCATACCACGATAGTAGGAAACTGTAAATAATTCTCAGGGAAAGATCACAAAAGTTTCACACTCTGGCGATCCTGCCTATTTATAATCGTCTACGTCAAACTCCCGGTCTTTGAAATAGTATTTCCGGTCCTCTTCCGTAATGTAGCGGATCACGCGGCAGGGATTACCCACGGCTATCGCATTATCAGGAATATCCTTTGTCACAACGCTGCCGGAACCGATTACAACGTTATTGCCGATATGGACGCCCGGATTGATGACGGAATTCCCGCCGATCCAGACATTATCCCCGATCGTCACGCCGATACCGTACTCATATCCACTGTTTCTCGAATCGGGATGAACCGGATGACCGGCCGTATAGACCGCCACATTGGGGGCGAACATGACATTTTCGCCGATTACAACCTTTGCAACATCCAGGATAACACAGTTGAAATTCGCATAGAAATTATTTCCGGCTTCAATATGGGTTCCATAATCACAGCGGAACGGCGCCTCCACAAAGATATTCTCACCCGTTTTTCCGAAGATTTCACGGATCAGCGCATCTTTCTCTTTTTCCGCCTCCGGAGGCAGATTGTTATAGCGGTAAACCCGTTTTCTGCTCTCCTTCCGCTCCTCCTCGAGTCCATCCTCCCACGCCTTATATGGCAGTTCGCTTAACATTCTTTCTCTCTGATTCATCTTTACTTCCTCCTCATTCTATCTCTATTCCATTTCTTCCCACAGCGCTTCCAGGGCCAGCCGCTTCATTCCTTCTTCGTAATCCCGTTCCAGATTTTCTGCGAAGATAAGATCCATATGGAATTTTCCTTCCAGAAGCCTCTCGCTGTATGCCTTCAGCCGCTCCTTAAGCTCCCCTGTAAAGAAATCACCATAAAATATAAGAGTTTCCGGAGCTACCGTAAACCCATACACCGCGGTCAGCAGCTTTAAGTTCTCCAGGACGTCGCCCTCTCGCCCGTAATCCAGCGAATCCCATGAAACCGGCACGGGAAGGCCGGCGAGCTCGCCAGCGCAGTGGGACGTTCCATAATAAATCTTCCCCTGAATTACGAGTCCTGCGCCCGGCGGATAAATTCTCGGGAGATAAATTCCCGCCACCGTGGTCTTTTCCACGTCCCCTTCCCTGCAGGCGCCGTAGGTCATGGCATTGATATCGTTCTCGAAGACTACCGGAAGATGGTAGCGCTCCTTATAATGGGCCATAAATTCCGGCCCAATGAGCGCCTGGTAATCATGAATGGTCACCACATCGTCCACAACCTCCCCCGGGAGTCCAAACGCCAGCAGACCTGTTTCCGGGAAACGGCCTATTACATCGTCAAGAACCTCCTCAAAGCTTTTCACCCGGATTTCGTCAAAATACTCTTCTTTCCGCCATACACACTCGCCCATCAGATTGACGACAGCCAGATGCATCAGATTTCTCCCTTCACTCTGATGGCCGTACAACAGCACCGCATACCGGTAATCCGGCCGGTACCGGTACCGTGCGCTGGGACGTCCTCCCCCGGAAGGGGCCAGCCCCGACTGCACAACCTCCCCTGTCTTCAAAAAATCTTCCAGAAGGCTGTTGATCGTGACCACACTCAACCCGGTCCGGTCCGCCAGCTCAGGCTTGGTCGCCTCCTTACACTGCCGGAGAATCCGGCGAAGCTGCCGCTTATTCAATTCCTTCATCAGCTTTGCATCCGCTCCCATGCGCGCCTCCTTTTCTGTCCGGAAGTTCTATATTTTTTCTTTAATAAGCGTTCTTTATAAAGTCTCTTTAATAAGTTATCACAGAAAAAGGAATCTGTCAATCAAATTTGCTTTGAGTCAAATTCCTTTTTGTAGTATACTCAGTATAAAATAAAACCTATTCTACAGAATCCGGAGGAACCTGATATGTGGTTTTGGATTTTTATGTTCTGCTGCAATTTACTGATTCCGTTGGTGATGATCATCTTCGGCAGAACCATGTTTAAGCGGCCGCCGTCATTCATGCAGCCGTTTAATAATCTTGAATATAATCGTTCCCTCCATCACCAGCGGCTGGGAATGTGCGAAAAATACAATTCCGTCGGCCGGAGAGAGAATCTGGCTGATCACTTCCCCTTCATAGGGGTCGATGATCTCCGCCAGCACCTCACCCCGCGCGGCCTCTTCGCCCGGCCGGAAATGAGGTTTATAGAGTCCTGCCCGGTCGGTCCTGACGCTGGCGAGATCGCTCTCCTCGATCACCGTGGCGATATAACCGCTGTGGCTCTGATAGCGTACCATTCCCATCCGGGTGAGGAAGCGCAGCACCGCTGCCACCGCCCGCTTCGCCGACTCTTCGTCAATCTTATCGGTAGCGCTGGAGTACACGGAAAACGCATTGGTCTGGTTCATCTGCCAGTTATAGTTTAACGTCGTCGTATCAAACGGACTCACCTTCCGGACCACCACATAGGGCAGACCGAATAGGTTCGCCAGGCTCGGGTTCTGGTAGCCCGTGTCCATCATCCGCACATGCGGTACAAAGTCGCCGGGTATGTAGAAACTCGTAAACTGTATGCCATAGTGATACTGACGCGCCACATCGAAGACACCGGACGCGATCCGTTTCGTCGTCTCCCCGCCTGGGTCCCCCGGATACATGCGGTTAATATCGGTATCATCGGTCGGCCAGAAACGCTTGCTGATATTCATGGAGGATGGGTTGACGGAAGGGATCACCAGAATCTCGTTATTTTTTACGATCGCTCCCCGCTCCTCCAGCTCCTTTAATTTCCTGACCAGTTGGGAGCAGATGTAGAGCTGCTGGATTTCATTTCCACGGCAGGCTCCCACGATGCAGGCCGATTTCTCACCTTTTCCGAAATGATATCCGTAGATATTCATATCCGCCCGATACAAATTCTTCAGGGTATAGATGACTTCCTTCCTCATTCGCCCTCACCTCCCAGCACACGTGCAATCAGAGAGCCGTTGGAGACCACAGGATATTCCCGCAGTGTAAAGATCATGCCCTCCACCGGGGATACCACCGTCTCCAGAACAGTCCCGTCAAGAGGATTTAAGATCTCCCCGATCCGTTCCCCCGCTCTCACTATCCCCTGGTGCTCCATCGATGGAAGGAAGATTCCCGCCGTATTGGCGTGAACCAGACCGATTTTTCTGTTATCCGAGGTCATGGGTTCCTTCGGAGCGATCGTCTCCCCTTCCCAGATGCCGAGCCGCTTCATCAGACACAGAATCCCCTCCGTCAGCCGGAGTCCGTAGCTCTTCGTAATCCTCATGCCCACGCCCATTTCCACCACAACCGTAGGCACGCCACTGGTATTCAGCCCGTGGGCCAGAGTGGATTCCAGGACAGTGGCCGCCCCGTGAACCCAGATAAAATCCGTATTCAGCAGCTTTGCGTAGGGAAGCAGCTGTTCGGCCGTCCCCTCACTCATGCGCACCTGCAGGATCTCACGCAGGAAAATATTGCTGGCATGAATATCCACACAGAAATCCGCTCCTGAAATATCTTCCATAATCTGCGTGGCGATATGCTCCGTCACCGCGCCCTCTTCACTTCCCGGGAATATCCGGTTCATGTCGATATCAAATCCGGGGACGCCTCTCGTAATGGAATCCACGCCCAGCGGATTCATGGCCGGATAAATATCCACGATCCCCTTTACCCGTTCCTTCTGTTCCCTCAAAATCCGGTTCAGCTCGTAGCAGACATACTGTCCCTCCAGTTCATCCCCGTGTATGCCGGTCACGATGCAGATCCGTTTCTCATTTCCTGTCATTTTCTCCGGCTGTATTCTGTTTTTAAAGATCGTAAGCCGCTCGTCAATGGCGAGCCCTACGGATGCCACAGTCTCTATCATTTATCTCATCACCCTTTTCGGAAGCTGCGCGTATCAAATGCCTCCCGGCGTAAATACGCCGGAGGGCACTGGTTTCTTTTCAATTCCAGTTAAGGATACCGCAGGCACAAAAAAAGGTCAAGCAAAAGGCGCAGGAATCAGAAACAGGACCATACCTCCAGCGCGCAGGCCATGACTTTCAGCAGACCTGATGTCTCGAGAAAATGTATCTGCATCCGCCGGCGCCGGCAGCCGCCATCACAACCGCAACGCCCCCGACTGCAATCATAAGCGGAATGGTCAGACTCCCTGCCGTAAAGCCGCCCACGCTCATGACTCCCGAAACGCTGATGCTGTTCACAGGAAACAGCATCAGTATGCGCCTCGCCGCCTCACTCCCCGGATTTAAAAACATGGGAGCCAGATAGGTGACTGCCGCCAGGATAATGGATACGAAGGAGGTCGGACAAAGGACTGAAAACAGCAGAGTAAGCCCGGTCACCGTGATGGTAGACATCATCGCCAGAAACGCCGTTATAAGCGCCGCCTCATAGCATTTGAGCGGCTGCGCAATCCTCGAAAATACCATCAGCTCGCTCAGCTGGATATCTGTATTCCAGCCCTCCAGTCCGCGTCCGGCAGCAAACAGCAAAAATCCCACCAGCAGAATCACCGCTTCCATGGTGATGCTGAAGCAGAACGCAGATATCACCTTTGCCATGACACACCGTTTCTTCCCATACCGCGAGGTCAGTATTAAAGCATCCATCCCGCTTGTATATTCATCTGAAAAGACGGGTGAAACAATAATAACCACCAGAATTCCGGACATCAGGACAATATACATCATGCTGTATAAGAAGGATTCCCACCGGCTGGACATACCGATCACCGGCGGCTCATCAAATTTCGGAAATACCTCCTGCACCGTTTTGCCGTTCCACGTTCCGTCCCGCTCTGCAAACAGATTTGCCACCGGATAATACGTATTGTTGGACACGTCCCCCGTCGTCATCCCCTCCGTTCTCGGAAACGCGGCCAGAATCTCCTGCACCTTCTCATCGGTCAGGGGACCGGCAAAACGGTTTGCAATCTCCGTGTTGTACCGCTCCGCCTCAGTTCCGTAAATCTGCTCCCCCTCCTGCGTGACAGCCCATTCATTTCCAAAGATCCACGACCAGAGCATGGTGGCGTAAATAAGGGCAAATGCCCCCAGCGCGATGAAAACAAGCTTCTTTTTTAATAATTTAGAAATTTCGAATTTTATTAATTGTTTCATCAGCTATTCTCCTCCTCAAAATAGTACAGGTACAAATCTTCCAGAACTGGTTTCACCGGAACGGCATTACCCGCAGGCTTACGCTCAGAAATCACCCGCAGTATAGAAAAATCGCCTTCATTTCTCAGATTTCCAATGGTATATTTCTCATTCCAGCGGTCCGCTTCACTGGCCGGTACTCTGCATTCCCAGACAAATCCCGTGATCTCCTTCGTCACTTCTTCCGGTTTTCCCTGATGAACCAGTTTCCCCCCTTTCATGACGAGAATCTCATTGGCAATGTATTCAATATCGGAGACGATATGGGTGGACAGCAGCACAATCTTATCCTTTGAAAAAGAACTGATCAGGTTTCGGAACCGCACCCGCTCCTTCGGATCCAGCCCCGCAGTCGGCTCATCGAGAACGAGGATCTCCGGATCGTTCAGCATGGCCTGTGCGATTCCCAGCCTCTGTTTCATCCCGCCGGAAAATGTCTTGATCTTCTTATTTTTCACCTCGGACAGCCCTACCAGCTCCAGAAGTTCCATTGTCTTTGCCGCCGCGGCGCTCTTCCCCAGACCCTTCAGCGCCGCCATATACATCATGAATTTATTCGCCGTAAATTCCGGATAATAGCCGAACTGCTGGGGCAGATAGCCGAGAACCATCCGGTAGGCGTCCCCCTGTTCCGAGATGGGCCGCCCGTCGTAGAGCACCTCCCCTGAAGTCGGTCTCAAAATATCACAGATCATGCGCATCAGCGTAGTCTTCCCTGCCCCATTGGCGCCCAAAAGTCCATACACCCCCGCTTCCAGGGTGAAATCCATGCGGTCCACCGCAATTTTCGCTCCATACTGTTTCGTCAGTCTGTCTATCCGAAGTTCCATATGACTGTCTCCTCTCTATCCATCTGTTTTATTACCCCGTATCCGCTCGCAAGCAGGAGAACGAAGCCCGCTATTCCGATACCCGCCGCCATTCCCGCAGAAACCGTAACAGACAGTTCCGGAAGATACCGCCTGAGCGTAAGTATTCCTCCAGCCATAAAAATCCCTGCCGCGGTAAGAATATACCCGCTGCAGTGGCGTTTCAGGACCTGAAACAGCCCCAAATAAACCGCGTTCGACACCTGGAACGGCAGAAGCACGGCGAGGACGGCCTCCGTAAATCCGGTTCCCCGGCTTCCCACCGCCGCCATCAGAAAAATCAGGAACACGCCGTCCACCGTTCCCAGAACCGCCATCTTGGCAGCCATCAGCTTTCTTAAATTAAAGCAGCAGCTCTGCTCCAGTTCCCACATTCCGAGGCTGAAGCTCTTTGTAAGCTCTGGAACACAGATCACCCCCAGAAACGGAATCATAGCCGACAAATTCCAGAGATACCATTCCTCCGTCTGCCCGCTCGAAACCCATATGGCCAGAAGCAGAAATACTGCCTGTAAAATCCAGACCGACGGCGATATAAACCGGGCCAGCCGCCACAAATGCCGCCACATGTCTGGAGCCGGTGTCAGGCGTTTTTTATCCAGCTCCTCACTTAAAAGAACCCGTAATTTCTGCTCCTGAAACGCTGTCATATCCGGCGCCTCATGCTGCCTCAGCAGGCTTCTCATCGCTTTCTCCTCATCGGAGACTCCAAACACCCGTTTCATATCTGTAAATCACCGTCCTTTCCTAAGAACTGCTTCATCTTTTCCATTCCCTGTTTCAATCTGGATTTCACGGTGGGGATTCCCGCCTCCACGACCGCGGCGATTTCCTTCAGCTTCATATCATAATAGAATCTCAGAATGATCACATCCTTCTGCATCTCCGGAAGCCTGTTTAATGCCGCCTGTACGCTGCCCCGCATTTCCGCCCGGCGGTATCCCTCCTCTTCCTTCTGTACGCCTTCCAGCGCCTCCTCTTCCATGGTTACGAATTTCCTGCTGCGAAAGAAATCGCTGCACACGTTCCGTGCAATTCCAAAAATCCAGGCCCGGAAATGATTCCGCTCCGTATACCCATCCAGAAACCGGATCACATGGAGGAACGTCTCCTGAGTGCAGTCATAGGCGCTCTCCGCGTCTCCTGTCTTATAGAAACAGAAATGGTAGATTTCCTGATAATATTCTTTTACCAGGGTCTCAAACAGCGCCTTTTCCCCCTGTTTGATCCTCCTGATTATCTCTTTCTCATTCACTCCCTGTCACCGCCCTTTTTCTGATTTCTGCCCGGTTTTGTCTGGCTTCCTTTGTGTTACATATAATATAACGCGGAAAACTTAAGAAAGAATTTAAATAAAATGGAAAATTTAACAGAAGAGGGAGGTTTCAGAAAAACACAAAGGGCGAAAGCATCTTCTGCATTCGCCCTCACGGCCTTTCTTAAGCGGAGCCGGCCGCTTTCTCATTGCTGTCACATGATGATCCGGCGGCAGACAACTGCAAACCGCTCAGAACAATCACCTGCATTTTTCAGCAGTGAGTATATAAGACAACGGAAATCCCTTTCCGTCATACACTTCAGTTAAGCCGATATCATAATCGAACTCCTTCAGCCTGACGATCCTCATCTGAGAATCGCTGGCCGCGTTGATTATGGCCGACATGGTATGGGAGAAGCTGGTGAATGTCTTTGATTCATACTGCACAGACATATATCCCATCCCCTCGTTTTCGATCCATGGTTCATTTCTGAAATAAGAATAGACAACTCTGTTTAAATGCTCCCTGTCAAATTCAGGCTCGCCCGGCATGGGCAGCATGTTCATGACTGGGTGAAAATCATGGATCAATAAGATACCGCCTGGCTTTAAGCAGTCCGATACCTTCTGAAACAGCGGCTTCAAATCCTCAAACCATGTAATCGCTCCGATTGTAAACAGGATAAAATCAAAGCTGTTGTGATACTTCTCATCAATATCCAGAATATTGCACGAGACAAACCGGCAGTTCGAAATGCCTGCCTTTTCAGCTGTTTCAGACGCCTGTGCGATGATATTTTCCGCAATATCAAAGCCGGTTCCGCTCTCCGCGCCAAGCTGCATGAGAGACAGCAGCTCCCGCCCGTTATTACAGCAGAACTGTGCAGCGCTCTTTCCTTTAAAATCCATGGAACGAAGTTCCGCCGCCATGTCCTCACAAAAAAACGGGAGATCCTCGTTCAATAAACGCTTATAGTTCTCTTCTCCCCAACCATCCTGTTTATGGTCAAATGCCTCTTCCCAGGCTGCTTTATTATTTCCTATATAATCCATCTTCTGCTCCTTTGGGAGAGCTACCCTAACGATGCCCTCCGCTTAAATAAATTTTTCAGTTCCATACCGTTACCTCCTTTCATATTTATTATTACAATACCAGCATGGTATTCTAACCTGGTTACTACTCAGAAACAGCCGCGGTCATCAAGCGCCGCGGCTGTTTCCATACATATTTCATTTTATCATATTTTTTAGGGGATTTCTATATATTTATGAAACTCATTACACGCTCTCCGGCTCTGCCTTATTCACCTTTTTTCTGCCTGCCGCACTGCTGACCACATGATACACGAGACAGATGCCAATCGTAACCGCCATATCCGGCAGTGTATTTCCCACCGGAATGTCCACACGCATCAGAATCCGGTAGAGGACAAACCCGCATGCCCAGATCACCAGGTTGGGTACATGAAACCGTACGGTTCTGAAATCATTTTTCAGGATAAACGTATCGGCGATCTGGATCGCAATCATCGGTGCGAACACGGAACCAATGAGATACAGAAAATTAGTAATATTGTCCATGGGGTAGACGATGGCTGCGATCGTACCGATCACTGTTACCGCGATGGCCGCCCATTTCTCCTTAACTGCCCTGGATATTACCGTGCTGGAGACACCGGCGGAAAAAGCGTCCAGAAACGTAGTGGTAACCGTGGAGAGAACGATAATGAACAGCCCGGCAACGCCCAGCCCCGCTTTGACCATAATCACTGCGATATCGTATGTACCGGTAAAGAGCGCCGCTCCCATTCCGATAATATACATGAAGCAGCTAACCACACCGTAGACCAGTGTACTCACAAGCGTTGCCTGAAACGGCTTTTTCGCCTCTCTCGTATAATCGCTGATTAACGGAAGCCAGGACAGCGGCATGGCCACAGACAGTTCCACCGCCGCACCGAAGCTCATACCTTCTTCCGATACGATGCCGCTTCCGCCGTGGCTGGAAAATATCACCTTTCCAAGAATCAGCGTCAGAATAAACAGAAGTGCCATGGCCACCGTGTTGAGTTTTCCCAGATTTTTAAGTCCGATCAGTATCCAGACGATGATCAGGCCCCCGATCACGAGACACCAGACCCAGGCGCCGGTGCCGTAAATGCTGTTAGCCGCCAGCGCGCCGTCATAGATCATGATCGCGGTCCATCCCACCAGCTGCAGAACATTTAACACGGCAAACAGGAGGCAGCCCTTACTGCCGAAGCTGAGCTTTACCGTCTCCATGGCGCTGAGCCGTTTCATGCCTCCGATAAGACCGGCGAAAAACAGCATGGTACAGCCGATTAAGTGTCCCAGCAAAATGGCGGCCAGCCCTTTTTCAAACCCCAAAGGAGCCAGATACGTTCCGGTCAGAATCTCCGCAATGGAGACACCTGCTCCAAACCAGATCAGGCCGTTGTTTAACGTGCTCGTCCCTTTATTTTCCATCGCCATACTCCCCCTCGATGGCAAACGCATGGTTCATGGGGCCGCTTCCCTTTCCCAAATCCAGCATATCTCCTAGTGCGCCGGATAAATACGCCTTCGCCCTGCGCACAGATTCCGCAAGTCCGCGGCCCTTTGCCAGGTTAGACGCGATGGCGCTGGACAGCGTGCAGCCGGTGCCGTGGGTATTGGAAGTGGCAATCCGTTTTCCATAGAACCAGAGATTCTCCCCATCCGCATACAGCAGATCATTGGCATCGTTAAGCTGATGGCCGCCTTTGCAGAGAACGGCACAGTGCCAGGTATCCCCTACCGACTTCGCAGCCCGTTCCATATCCTTATCTGACTGAATCGTCATACCGGATAACACTTCCATCTCCGGAATATTGGGTGTGATCACATCCGCCAGCGGAATCAGCACTTCCTTCAGCGTGGATATGGCCTCGTCGCTGATCAGCTTCGATCCCGCCGTCGCTACCATGACAGGGTCGAGGACGATATTCTTCGCGTGGTACTGTTTCAGTTTTTCTGCAATCACTCTGATCAGAGCGCTGGACGAAACCATACCGATCTTCACCGCATCTGGGAAAATATCCGTAAATACATCGTCAAGCTGCTCTGCCAAAAATTCCGGAGTCACCTCCATGATACCTGTTACGCCGGTAGTATTCTGGGCTACGACGGCCGTGATGGCGCTCATACCGTAGACCCTGTGGGCGGTCATTGTCTTCAAATCCGCCTGAATTCCGGCGCCTCCGCTGGGATCTGTCCCAGCGATTGTTAATGCTGTTTTCATTTCTTTTTCTCCTCTTCGCATTAATTTTGTTAAGCGACCGAAGGTGGTGCCCCCAATCTGCCGCTGGCTTACGGGACGGTTCCGCCATAATATATTTACGGACGTTCACCGCCTCATTCTATTTCATTTTCATTCACCGTCTCCGGAAGCAATCCGGTAAAAGGCGGGGAAATCATTGAAATCCTTTAAATAGTAATCGGAAACACGCTTTAACTCTTTCTGTTCCCTTTCGCTGGCCTCATCAAACACACCCACAACCGGAAATCCTGCTTTTTTCGCAGTTACAGCCGCATGGAGAGCGTCCTCAAACACCCATGTGCATGTTTTCTCCGTTCCAAGACAGGAAAGGGCTGCCTCATAGATATCAGGCTTATCCTTTCCAGCCCCGATCTCGGTGCAGGTAAATATCTGTTTAAAAAACGACTTGAGGCCGCATCGGGAAAGCGCAGCCACTACTTCCTTCCGACTGCTGGAGGTCGCAGCCGCCATCACAAAACGGCGGTTTCTCAACTGAGTAAGGAACTCCTTCACCCCTGGTTTTGGAAGGACTTCCTCCCTGTAATACCGGCTTACTGTTTCTTCCACGCCGCTTACAATCTCCTCGTTGGTCTGCTCCAGACAGTATTTTTCTCTCATGTAGTTTGCGGCCTGCTCCATACTCATGGGAAGCAGAATTTTTCCCAGACCCGGTTCGGCTTTATGGCCGAGACGTTCTAAATACCACTCCCCTGCATGATCCCACATTGACATGGAATCCAGGAGTGTCCCGTCTATATCAAAGATAGCTCCCTGCACTTTGTGTTCCTTTCTGATGCTTCTCTATTCAGCCTGCTTCTGTTTTCGCTTCTGACTCTGTTTCTATTTCTGCATCTGCTTCCGCCGAGGCTACTGTTGAAGCTGCACATTTTAATTTTCTGGCCGCTTCCCCGATATCCGCTTCAGCAAAAATGGCGCTCACTACAGCCACACCGCAGATACCGCTTCCGGACAGATGCTTCATATTATCTGCCGTAATCCCACCGATTGCTACAACCGGAATATGTACCGCCGCACAGATGTCCTTCAGTGTCTGATAACTCACATCGCTGGCATCCTTTTTCGTTCCCGTGTGGAACACGGCCCCCACGCCCAGATAGTCGGCGCCATGCTTTTCCGCGAGAAGAGCCTGCTCCACCGTTTGGGCTGACACACCGATAATCTTATTATTTCCAAGCCTTCTGCGGACATCTCCTGCTTCCATGTCACTCTGTCCCACATGGACGCCATCCGCTTCCACCGCCGCCGCAATCTCCACACTGTCGTTGATTAAAAACGGCACACCGTATCGACTGCACAGTTCTTTTATGGACTGTGCCTCGGCGAGAAATGCCTCCTCCGTCATTTCTTTTTCTCTCAGCTGAATCATCGTGACGCCCCCCTTTAGCGCCTGCTCCACCTGACTGTACAGAGTCTCGTCCCCGAGCCAGTTCCTGTCTGTCACCGCATATAACAGCAGGCTTTTTCTATCGAATCTCATAACGGGCTCCTTTCTCCAGTGTATCGCCATCCATCTGGTAAACCGCGTCAATAATCCGGTTCCTGTATGTGGCGTTGCCCTCGAAGCTTTCTAAATGGCTCCAGCCAATCTCACCTGACAGCCCCATGGCGCAGATGGCCGCTGCTGCCGCTTCCAGAGGATTGTCCGGATTCGCTGCGAGATACGCAGTCATAAGCCCGGACAGCTGACATCCGGTTCCGGTTATCCGGCCCATTTCCGGGCGGCCGTTACGAATTACATAGGTGCGGCTTCCGTCCGACACCAGGTCGATTGCACCGGTAACGGCAATGATACAGTCAAGGCCCGCGGCCATCTCCTTTACAAATGTAACAGCAGAAGGAAGAGTATCCTCCGTGACAGCATCAGCCGCATCGGCATCGACTCCCTTCGTCCTTCCAAAGCCCCGGGCCAGCGTTTTAATCTCGGAAATATTTCCGCGGATTACATCAAACCGCACCTCCTTCATCAGGTTCAGTGCAGTCTCAGTGCGAAAGGTCCCCGCACCGGCACCGACCGGATCAAGCAGTACCTGATGACCCAGCTCATTGGCTTTTTTCCCTGCTAAAAGCATGGACGGAACTGTATTTTGATTTAGTGTACCGATATTAATGTTTAAACCGCTGCAGATTGTGGTGATGTCCTCTACATCATTTCTGTCATCCGCCATAATTGGACTGGCTCCGCAGGCCAGCAGAATGTTGGCCACATCGTTAACCGTGACGTAATTCGTGATGTTGTGAACCAGCGGCGCTTTCTTTCTGACATTTTCCAGGCATTCCTTTAACATGATATCCTCCTTTTTCGTGGTAAGGATTGAGAAGCATAAGAATCCGGAGTCCGTATACACGATACCCGATGCCCGATGCCCGATAAAGCGGGGCACGCTGTAAAACGGGGCACGCTGTAAAGCGGGGACACGCTGTAGTACAGGACACGTTTAATCCCCGGATGATTTTTGTTTCACAGGGCATACTGTCTTATGAAACAAAAAAAGCTGCAATGAGGCCTCACAGGTATCATTGCAGCATAAAAATACATGCTTTTCTATGTTCCCTACGTTGGCATTATCCAAATCAGGTTAATGGGTTAAGGCAGCATAGCCTACTCTCAGCCCGCTTTGTGCGAGCACCCCGTTTTTTGATTACAGTTTTCATTATACTACGGATGAGGAAAATTTCAAGTATCTAATTTTAAACATTCAGCAATATAAGCGCAGCCAGAATCACGCCGCAGCCAAATGCCTGGTGCTTCGTCAACCGGTCCTTAAAAAACAGTATGCTTACAACACAGACCACCAGAACAGCCCCTACACGGTAGCAGGGATATACCACATAAGCCGGCAGTTTAGTGACCGCCTTCAGAAGCAGAAGACTGGAAAGATCATTTGGCACGCCCACCGTAATTCCACTTAAAAGCTCTGCCGCCCGCAGTCTTACCTTTTCCCGTTTCTTTACAAGTTGCAGTATTAGGCTTCAGGCAAAGTAATCTTTGTCTGATTCCAAAAACTTGATTCTCTTCTTATAGATTTTCAAAAAAAGAAACACGCTGATAAAAATGGAGCATAATTCCGAAATCGGCCAGCAAAACCAAATAAGAGCCATATCTCCAAACTGAGCCAGAAAGTAAGCCAGTGGAATCCTGATTACCAGTTGTCTTGCCGTGGTAACAACCAGGCTGTAATGGCCATTTCCCAATCCCTGGAACAGTGAACTGCAAATCACAGAAACCGGAGAAAGCAGGAAAGTAAATCCAACAATTTGGAAGATTGGCACACCTACCCACAGCATCTCCTCTGTAGGCTGAAAAAGGGACATCAAAGCTTCCGGAAAGAAAACAAAGCAGGAAGAAGCCAGGATCATGATAGAAAAGCCATAGATTAACCCCCATTTCACAGAATCCATAATCCTCTTTTTATTTTTTGCGCCCATATTATAAGCCACGATGGATACCATACTGCTGTTTATGCCAATCATAGGCGTTTGGACAAAGTGCTGAAGCCGGTTGTAAATCCCAAACACTGCTACCGCAGTCGTAGAAAACTCTGCAACAAGACGATTCATCAGAAAGGACATTAGAGAAGTGACAGAAGCCATCACCGTCGTGGGAATTCCAACACGAAAGACAGCTGCCATCATATGACGATCCGGCCGGAATCTTTTCAGTGAAAAAGAAATGTCTGTATTTTTCTTTATATTTAAACCAATCGCCAGTCCCATGGCAATCCACTGGCCGCATACCGTAGCCAGAGCAGCACCTCGAATCCCCATAGCCGGAAATCCAAACATACCAAAAATAAATACCGCATCCAGAATAATATTAATTACAGCCCCGGTTCCCTGGGTTATCATGGTACATGTATTCTTTCCTGTTGCCTGTAACAGACACTCAAACGTAACCTCACCAAAGATTCCGAGGGAACCAATCATGCAAAGCTGTAAATACTGCACACCGTAAGCGATGATTTCTTCATTATCCGTCTGCATCAAAAAATACTTTCTGGTAAAAAGCAAGCCAAAAGCCAGAAAGAAAAGCATACAGATAAATTCAATCAGAATACCGTTTAAAGCTGCAGCGGAAGCCTGTTCCCTATTCTTTTTCCCGAGCCAGGAGGTTACAAGAGCGTTAATGCCTACTCCTAATCCTGCTGCAGTGGAACTCATAAGATTTTGTAATGTAACAGCCAGGGAAATAGCCGCCAGCGCATTTTCACCCAAACGCGATATGAAAAGGCTGTCAATAATATTGTACATAGCCTGAACCATTAACGAGACGGTAAGCGGACAAGCCATATTGAACAGCAAATACGGTATTTTCATGGTTCCCATTTTATTTTCTTTTATCTCGGCAGATAGTTTCATAACATAACTCCTGTTTCCATACCATGCAGACTATGTTCGAGTTTTTATATTATTTACACAAACAACATTGGAGTATCTTTTTTTCAGTCCTGAGAAAAAACAAAACAGAGCCATAACCAGATAGGCACCTACACAGACGGCAAAATTAAACCGGCCGTTCTCATACCCAAAAAGTCCTGCTATGGCGGCAATCATAAATTTGGAAAGAAAGCTTCCAAGACTACCGAATACATTTAGAATAGAGGCAGCATTACTTCGTGCAAAACCAGGGATCTCCATTCCCACAAATACCTGAATCGCCGGCATATTCACGCCAAATCCGATTCCAACCAGAATTGCTCCCGCCCCCATAATAACCACAGTGGAGCTCACTGCCATGAGCAGATAACCGGCCGACAGGAATAGGTATGCTCCGCCCAAAGCACATATCTCCCATTTGTTAATAAATTTATACAGCCAACCGCCTGCTACTCCAGACAGGGTGACCAGAGATAAAATCACTGCTGCCGTCATGGAACTTCCAAATCCACTTCTCATCACTACAGCAGAGGTTTCTGTAACACAGACATAGAATAATAACATATGAAAAAAGTAAAGAATACACCATTTTAATATGGGGCGAAACAGGGAAAGAGGAATCTTTTTGCTCTTTTCTTCTTCTGTAAGGGCCGGGGGCTCCGGCATGAGTCTGGCTACAATCAACAGTGCAGGAAGTACCACAATGTAGATTAAAAAAGTTGCCTGCCATCCCCACCAGGCGCATGCCACTCCTCCCAGCATTTGGAACATAACAGCCCCAATATTAGTGGAAACAGCATTTAAGCTGGCCTGCCGGTGAACCTCATCACCTTGAAAAACAGACATCATGACCGGCATGATTAATGGAGTCAGAATACCTGTTCCGCAGCCAAACAGCGCTCTCCAAAGAAGAAGCAGATAGAAATTATTCGTAAAAAATGGGGCAATACCGCTGATCAGGTTACAGGTCAAACCGCAGACCGTAAGCGTACGGTAAGATACTTTCTTTCCGGCTATCTGCCCGCAAAACAGGGTCATGGGAATCGCCAGGAGTGAGGGGATGGTAGTGAGAAGGGATATCATGGTGGAAGGAATATCCGGATACGCTTCTCCCACGCTTGCCAGAACCGGGCTTACTGCACTGGAAGCCAGAGTTAAAAAGGAGAGTGCCACAAGGGCATAAGATGTTGCTTTTTTATTTTGTATCATAGAATCTCCTTTGTATATTCCAGTTCTTAAAAATGGCCCGAAACACTGAACATGCAGCATTCGGGCCCTACTATCAGTTCTTTTTAGAAAGATGACATGCCACCAGATGGCCTCCACCTGTATCGGCAAGGGAAGGAACCTCAGCCTTACAGGCATCTGTTGCGTAAGCGCATCGGGGATGGAACGGGCACCCCGAAGGTGCGTGAATCGGGCTTGGGACCTCTCCTTCCAGCAGAATGCGGTTTCGTTTTTTCTCTTCATAATAATCCGTTATTGGTACCGCGGAAAGTAGAGCCTTTGTGTAAGGATGAATCGGATTGGTATAGATCTCCGCCGCATCCATAATCTCTACGATATGTCCCAGATACATCACTCCGATCACATCGGCAATATGGCGCACTACCGCCAGGTCATGAGCAATAAAAACATAGGTAAGGCCAAGACGCTCCTGCAGAGACTGAAACAGGTTGATAACCTGAGCCTGAATGGAAACATCCAGAGCAGAAACCGGTTCGTCACACACGATCAGTTCCGGATTACATGCCAGAGCTCTTGCAATACCAAGACGCTGTCTCTGACCACCGCTCATTTCATGCGGGTACCTGTCACCCATTTCCGGTAAAAGCTCCACAGTCTCCAACAGTTCCTTCACCCTGGCGGCCACAGCGGCTTCCGTATATTTTTCCTTACCGGTAACAACTGCCTCTTTAATAATAGAGTATGCGGACTGCCGGGGATCCAAAGAACCATATGGATCCTGAAAGATCAGCTGAATCTCCCTGCGAATCGATTTTATTTCGTCCTTTGATGCCCTGCTGATATCCATTCCCTTGTAGTAAATATGGCCCTCTGTAGGTGTGTTGATTCGCAGAATGCATTTTCCTGTCGTTGTCTTTCCACACCCTGATTCTCCTACAAGACCGAACGTTTTCCCTTTTTCCACTTCGAAAGAAACATCATCTACTGCTTTTACGCAGGAGGTAGTCTTACCAAAGATTGATTTGGCAGCAGGGAAATACATTTTCAAATTTTCTACTTTTAACAGTGTTTCTTTTTCAGGCACTTGTTTTCCCTCCTCTCACATCAAGGTGACAGGCCATTAAATGACCTTCCTCGCCTACGGGCCGAAGTTCAGGTGCCATCGCATTTCTGCACTTTTCACACGCATACGGACATCTGGGATAGAAGGAACAGTATTCCGGAATGTTTGCCAGGTTAGGCGGTGTACCCTCAATAGGAATTAACTTATCATTACGGTTGTCATCCAGTTTGGGTACGGAAGCCAGGAGTCCAAGGGTATATGGATGTCTCGGGTTGGTCAAAAGTGCTTCTGTAGTACCGGATTCCACGATGCGCCCTGCGTACATGACATAAATGCGTTCTGCATAACGGGTTACCAGTCCCAGATTATGTGTGACTACAATGATAGAAGTCCCCTTATTTTCCACAAGAGAGAGAAGCAGCTCCATAACCTGAGCCTGCGTTGTCACATCCAAAGCTGTAGTAGGCTCATCTGCTATTATCAACTTGGAATTACATGCCACTGAGATAGCTATCATGGCCCGCTGCCGCATTCCTCCGCTCATTTCAAACGGATAGTTTTTCATGCGTGCTTCCGGGTCCGGAATGCCTACTGCGGCCAAAGCCTCTACACCTCTTTTCCACGCCTCCTGCTTGCTCATATTCCTTTGATGCGCCCGAAGAACCTCTGTCAGCTGATTACCGATCGTATAAACCGGATTTAAGCTGGTCATTGGCTCCTGAAATATCATGGAAATACCATTTCCCCTAATATTGCACATCTGCTTATTGGAATAGGTTAACAGATTTTCGCCCTCAAACCAGACTTCGCCTCCAAGAATTTTTCCCGGCGGAGACTGTATGAGCTGCATGACAGAAAGCTGAGTCACTGACTTTCCGCTTCCGGACTCACCTACTACCGCTACTACTTCCCTTTCATTAACATGAAAGCTCACATCATTAACTGATTTTACCTCCCCTGCTTCTGTAAAAAAGGAGGTACGAAGATTTTTCACATCTAATAATACATTTTTCTCTTCCATTATATTTTCCCCCTCAGTCTTGGATCCAGGGCATCGCGGAGCGCATCACCTACGACATTAAAGGCAATAACAACCAGCATAATACAGATACCGGGAAGAATCGCTACCAGCGGCTGATTAAACAGATATTTATAGCCTTCCGAAACCATAACACCCCAGGCAGGCGTAGGAGGAATGATGCCCACGCCTAAGTAGCTCAGGGTAGATTCCAGCATGATGGCCGTTCCTACATTCATGGTAAAAGTGACAATCAGGGATGCCAGGCAATTGGGCAGCAGATGACGGAACATAATTACGAGCGGTTTCTGTCCGATCAGGTTGGAAGCTGTAACGTAATCATTTTCTCTCAGGCTGATTACCAGTCCATTTACCATACGAATATAGCTGGGAATGATAGAAACCCCGATTACAATACTGATTCCTATCAGGTTTCCTGTTACCATTGCGGAAAGTACCATTGTAAAAATAATAGGTGGAATAGCAATCATTGCATCCGTAATCCGCATAACAAGAGTGTTGAGCCACCCGCCTACGTAACCGGCAATCAGCCCGATCGAGGTTCCCAATATGGCCGCCCATATACTGGAAAGCAGGCCTGTGATCAGAGATACTCTGGCTCCATACAAAAGTCTCGTCAACGTATCCCGTCCAATATTATCACAGCCAAGTAAATGCTCACCGCTGGGCCCAGCCAAAATATAGCGAAGATTCTGTTCATAGGGCGTATACTGGGTTAAAACCGGTGCAAAAATGGCAATAAATACGAACGCTGCTATGATACCGAAACACAGCTTAGTCACCCAGCCCCGGCTGAAGAATATCCGGAAGAAGCGTTTCATGCCAATTGCACGTTTTGAATTTTTATTTGACATACGGCTCACCTCCAGGACTTACGGATACGTGGATCCACGAATCCATACAGTAAATCAATAATAAAGTTAACCAGAACCGTGAACACGGAAATCACAAAAACGCAGCCCTGAACCACCATATAATCTCTGCCGTTAATAGCGCTTACAATTAAAGTGCCAATACCGGCGATATTGAAAACCTGTTCTACCATCAGGGAGCCGCCTACTACGACGCGCACCTGAAGGCCAATGGTAGTAATAACAGGGATTAATGCGTTCTTCAGCGCATGCTTGTAAATAACACTTTTTTCAGCCAGCCCATTAGCACGGGCTGTACGGATATAATCCTGGTTAACAACCTCCAGCATGTTCGATCGCGTCTGACGCGCTACCGATGCCAGCAGACTAAATGACAATATCAGAATCGGCATAACTCCATAGTAGATGTATTGGCCAAAATTTTCACTTGGCGATACATACCCCGACAGCGGCAGCCACCCCAGCGTCATGCCGAAAATATAGATACCCACAATTCCAAGCCAGAACTGAGGCGCCCCGAGTCCTATGGTACTGACAAATGTAATCAGATTATCAATAAATTTCCCCCGCCGTATGGCGCTGATAATACCGCACAGAATTCCAATAATGCTGGAAAGAATCAAAGCGGGCAGACCTATGGATATGGTACGGGGCAGTCTTTCGGCCAGACAGGTTAATACTGGACGGCTATATGTAATGGAATCGCCTAAATCTCCGCGGAGTGTATCTGAAATCCAGATGAAATACTGTTCCACTATGGGGCGATCCAGATAATATTTTTCCCGGAAGGTTGCAATATCCTGTTCCGATGCCTCTGATCCAAGAGCCAGTACAGCCGGATCTCCGGGAAGCATATGAACCAATGTAAAAGAAATTACAGAGACCAAAAATATGACTGCAACAGAAATACCCAATCTCTTTAAAATATATCGACCCATAATAATCACCACCTTTTCTTGCGCAAAACAGGGCATACGTCACATCTCAGGCTGGTAACGCATGCCCATTTTCTAATAGTAAAAATTATTCAGCCTCTTTCCACAGTTCATTCCATGCAGCGACATACTGCTGAACTGCGCCGTAATTACCATGAAGTTTCGGACTGGTCACTGCAGTAGAATAGGTTATTGATACAGTATAAAGTTCTACATTATCCTGGAACAGAATCTTTACTGCTTCTTTTAAATTTTGGCTTAAAGTTTCCTGATCGGATACAATTGCTTCGTTAATAAGACTAACTGATTTTTCATCATGCAGGAAGGTATCTCCGCCGAATCTTGCGCCTGGAATCATATTGGCAGCAACCTGGGAGAACTGACCATTTCCCAGACCCATCGGGTGGAATAAAATACCGTCCCATTCTCCAAGGTAGTTGGCATAATTGGCAACTTCGATCTGATTTAAGGTTACGGTAATTCCGACCTGCTGAAGCTCGGCCTGGATAATCTGGCAAACACTCTTTGCAAAATCCCCTACCTGGAAATTAATCGTCACTTCAAAGCCATTATCATAGCCTGCTTCTTTAAGAAGTGACTTTGCCTTTTCTAAATCGTATCCATAGCCTGTAACCTCACTGTTATATTCCGAGGAGCTGGGGACTGCCCACTGGGTAGATGCGGTTCCATAAGCACCGTTGCCTAAGAGAGACTCGCAGATCGCATCCGAATCTACAGCATATGCAATAGCCTGACGTACACGCTGATCCTTTAACGGACCTTCTGCCTGGCTGTTAAAGCAAAGAGTATAGCCTGTAGAAGGAATAGCAGCATTGGTCAGAGTATATCCCTTAGCCTTCAGTGCATCAGCTGTAATCGCATCACCTGACAGATTCATAATATCGAGATCGCCTACCTCCAGGGCCGCCTGCTGCGTCGCTGTGGAAGCATAAATCTTATAGTTAACACCATCCAGGTAAGGTGTTCCCTGCCAATACCCATCATATTTTTCTGTATAGATGCCTTCCCCATGCACCCATTTCGTCACCTTAAATGCTCCGGTTCCGACCGGCGCTTCATTAAAGCCATCTACCCCGAGGGATTCAACCGCAGTAGGGCTGCAGATATAACAGGTACGGGCCAGACCGTAATCAAACAGTGCATCCCATTTTGACATATGTACTACAACTGTTTTTTCATCAACCACTTCTACACTTTCCACATAGTTAAAATAAGATCCTGTCAAAACACCGTTTTCTTTGTAGTAATCCAGGTTCCATTTTATTGCTTCTGCATCCAGTGGAGTACCGTCCTGGAAGGTAATTCCATCCCTTACTACCATCGTGTAGGTCAGTGCCTCCGGATCTCCTATAAAGGATTCTACCAGATACGGCTGTGGTTTTCCGGTCTCATCGTATTGTAAAAGTGTTTCATAAATGGCAGGCGCCAGAACGGATTCATTCGAGTTGCGCAGCATCCAGCCCTGCAGAGTAGTTGGATCATCTGTAATAGGAATATTAACCGTACCGCCAGAAACCGGTTCCCCGCTGTCTGCAGCGGAAGCCGTGGTACTATCCTCAGCATTTTCCTTGCTATTACTAACCTCACTTTCACTTACCTTATTCTCACCGGATTGAGTCTCACTGGCACTCTTACTGCCACATGCTGTCAAAGATATGCTCATGGTAACTACCATCAGCAATGCAATCAATTTTTTCATTATTCTTTCTCCCTCGTATTTTTATGAAAAACTACTTTTGACGTATGCAGTACAATCTCCTTACATGCTGCGCATGGAAATAATCTCTTTTTGTTCATCCTCTGTCAGACCTCCCATGGCATGTCCAGTGCTGTAGACCACATTTTGATGTTTCAAGTCCTCCATGCCATATTTAATCATACCGTACAAAGCCGCTTTTTCGAATACATGCATCGTAACCAGGTTGAAATCAAGCTTTTTAACATCTTCCAGTTCAACACATGGCTTACCATTTACCACAATAACGTCCGGCCACATTTTCCAGCCCAGATCTTTTTCCGCAACTCTCATCCCCATAGCCAGATCGTTCATACCGCCACATACCGTAGTCATAGGCGCACCCAGCTTTTTAGCCAGAACACAGCGGGTAATCGCCTCATCCATACCATAGGATGGACCTGCCTCTGTGCGGGCGATACACACACAACCCGTACCCTCACAGGCAGCTACGGCAGCTTTAATTTTTGCCAGCCACTTTTCTCGCTTAATTGTCTTATAGGAAGGATCAATTGTCGCAGGATTTACCTCTTCCGGATTAGCACTGTAATATTCGTTGCGCTCATACCCACGGTAACCGGTACTGTCATCCAGCGTAAAACCTGCCGCACCTGCACGAATCAGCCTCTTTACATTCCGATAAATAACAGCAGGGCACTCTCCATAACCATCATCAAAATCTACCAGCAGCGGTATATTTGTACAGTTGGTAATTGCTTCCACGATTGTAATGACCTCATCCAAAGTTCCAAAAGCCATATCAGGCTGTCCATCCATACTGTAAGCGATGGCACCGCCGCTTAACATCATACAGGGAAAGCCGCTTTTTTCCGCTGCCACTGCAGTCATGCAGTCGTATACACAGGGAGCAAATACCTGCTCTCCTTTTTCAAAAAGCTCCATTCCGGTCATTTTCTTTTTCATTCCTTCACCTCCTGGAACGCTTCTTTTCCTAATTCACTCAGATCTTCAAACCTCTTCTCGAGAGGCATCCATTTTTTCCAGTAACTGAAAATATAGTGATAATCTCTTAAATTTCCTTCCTCGTCCCTAAGATACCCATCAAAATCATGAAGGTCGGCATATACGGTATTTTTATTAGCCCAGTTTTTAGTTCCAAAATCTATATCACCGAACCATGAGGCTTTCTCCATAAAAGTAATGAACACCAATCCGTACCCAAGTTCCATAAGTTTTTCTGCCGTCACCTCCGGGTTCCCGTCCGTTACGGTTAAATCACTCCAAAGTTTAGAACCGGCAACCGCTTCGGCAAATTCTTCAGCGTCGTTCTCTGTATGCATACACACAGCGCCAACCATCTGAGCCCCCGCAGCCTGAGCTGCTTTGCATCTGGCAATGGCATCTTTCTTATCCGGCGCATAGCTGCGGGCCAATACCATACAGTCCGTATTCGAAGCAGCCTCCACGGCAATGGCAACTTTCCTGGCGAATATCTCAGGACTTACTAAAGTAATATCAGGAGAATCGCTTCCACAGCCAAAGGTACGGTCATCCAACAGCATTGCTGCTGCCCCTGCCTTTACAATTCGTTCCAAATCATAAGGCATAATACGAAGGTTATCACTAAAACCGCTGCGTACCTCAACAATAAGAGGAATGCTGCAGTTATCTTCTACAAAACGAGACAGGGACCATACCATTTCTGATGTGCTTAAGGTGCCTTCATCCGGCGTCCCATGTACGGTATGCGTCAGTGCCGATGCACTGAGCAAAGCTCCCTTACAGCCCATATGCTCTGCTGCCCGGGTGGAAATTCCATCAAATGTATCCGGAGCAATCAGCTGGCCCTCAGCCAAAACTGACTGCAATGTAGGAATACTCATTTTTATCATCCTCCTATAACTTTACTGAAACAAAATAAGCGCAATCACTTCCAGCGGCTCTTCTCCCACCGCCTCCAGACCGTGTCCTTCTCCTGCGCCGGTAAATGTCACATCTCCCGGCTTCACGGTCTTTATGATACCATTGTCATTGAACCGCCCTGCTCCTTTTAAAATGTAGTATGTCTCTGACTCCTTCTCGTGGACATGATAGCCAATCCCTGATCCCGGCATTACCGTGGTATGCCCGAAGAAGCGGCCCTTATGGTACATTTCCTCCGGCACCTTCAACAGCTCTTTACAGGAAATCGTCCCCGGTCCGTTAAATGGACTTGGCTTTCGTTCTGTCACTAATTCTTCCGCTCTCTTAACCATTTTTCAGCTGGTCCCCCCTTTCTTTTCTCTTATCCCGACGTGTTACAATTTCATGATTCTTTGTCGTCTGCACTAATGCATACTTGATATGTATCTGTAGTATACAACAAGATTATTTCATTTTCAATGAACAAATAGGAGATATAATGCTTATTTTTTTTGTGCACTTTTTACATATATAGATTTATATATTAATATTTTTTATTGTTTAATCCAAATATATAACTTTATTATAATAGATAACTTACCTAAAGTTTGTTGTAAAAATATGGTAATTTGTAAATATATCACGTAAAAATTATGCTTGTTGTTTTTTCTTAACCGTTGTATAATATACTTATTGTATACTTTGTATCAAAAGAATAGGAGCGTAAAACCATGGCAGCAAACAATCGGGATTTAAAAAATAAAGCTTACGAAACGATAAAGGAGAGGTTACTGGACTGTACCTACGAGCCGGGAACGCTGCTTAACGAGGCTCGCCTTGCCGAAGATCTGGGATTCAGCCGCACTCCTGTCCGTGAAGCCATCAGCAGGCTGGAATCAGATGGATTTGTAAAGATCATGCCTAAGAAGGGCATTTACGTATCAGATATTTTACTGAGCGATGTACTTCAGATTTTTCAGACCAGAATAGAGATCGAGCCGGTTGCTCTCCGTATGGCTGCCCCTTATCTGCCGGAGAGCGAACTGATCCAGTTCCGCGGAAAGTTTCTGGAGGACTTCGAGGATATTCCCAACAGCTTCCGTCTGGACACTGCCATGCATTTATTTATTATTGAATACTGCGGAAACCGTTACATTATTGATATGATGCACAGAGTTTTTGATGATAATACGAGGGTTATTATTGCCAGCAAGCAGAACCGGGTACAGATCCATGATGCAAGAGAAGAACATATGGAAATTCTCGATGCACTGCTGGAAAAGGACGTTGATAAGGCCCAGTCTCTTATGAAAACGCATGTGGAGTCCTGCCGCCGGGCTGCTCTCGATTACTTCTATTCGCTTCAGGCTTATAATACGACTCCGCCAGAGACTTATAAGAAGCAGCTAAAAGACTGGAGCAGTTAAAAGACTTTCGCAGTTAAAAAACTGAGATTAATAGGATTTGAGAAAGAGACGCAGACTCAGTATACACACAAAAAAGTCAAAAATAGGAAGGGCGGGCTGCATATTGCCGCCCGTTCTTCCTATTTACGACGAATTTTATCAAGTATCTGCCTTCACCGGCATCATATAATCAATCACGACTTTTTCTCCCCTCGCAAACGGTTCCGAATAACGCTCATGGGTATAAATCTCACACCAGTAAAAGTTGTCAAAGTCAATGGTTCCGCCTGTTTTCTCAATCGCTTCCGTAATCAGCAAGTAAGCGGAATCAAGGATTTCCGCCACATTGCTGCCCTCAATCTGAACATAAGCCGCCCGGCCTTTGGGTATGTGTTTTACAAACAGTCCCTCTGGTATATCCGTCTGCATCCGGACAAAGTCGCCTATCACTATCTTAAAATTCATTCTGTCGCTAAAGTCGTACATAAGTCCAATTCCGTCATTTTCATCTATGTCATCACAGCATTTGACGTCCGTCAGCCTGTCCAGTTTTTCAATCGTATCTCCCTGAAAGAATTCCTGCCATACAAAGCCGGCGTCAGAAAAGCTGGTTTCCCGGGTCAGGCCCACCATGAGCCGTTCGGGCGTTTCCTTATAAATGATGCGTTTCATTTCAGCCATAATACGCTTTCCTCCTACAAATCTCATATCTGAGAAATTGATCGGAAGATAATCATTTAGCCGGGCATTTTTCATTCTGGCCTGTGAAGGCGTAATCCCATGGTGCTCCTTAAAGGCACGGGAAAAAGAGGAATGAGACTGAAAACCATATTTTACCGCTGCGTCAAGAACAGAAATATCCGTATTTTTAAGCTCGTATCCGGCCAGTGTCAGTCTTCGTTTTCTTACATAATCAGAAATGCTGATCCCCGAGATAAAATTAAAAATACGCTGAAACAACGCGGCCGGACTCATGGCTATTCTGGATATTTCATGATAATCGATTTCACAGCCATCAGGAATTATTTTTTCCAAATACAGGATTACGTCATTGAATGTTTTGCTGCTGTTCATAATTACCTCCGTCACTCCATATATTATCAAATTTACCGGCCGTTTTCTTTACATTTCGCGTACGGATTATGTCACTTTATGACTATCCCCAGCCGCTTCGCCAGTTCCGCCGCCTGGTATAAATCCATGACCGCCCCCCGCACCTCAGAACACTCATCGGAAAGCACCAGCCCCTTGATATCGCAGGTGGTAAAGTCCATTCCTTTAAGGGGAGTCTTAAAAAAGCTGGCATTCTGAAGCCTGACCTGACTGAACGTAACGCCTTTGCACTTGCACTGCGCGAAATTACCATTTTCTAAATCGCTATCTTCCACCCGGAAAGATTCCAGCTTCGAATCGTCTAAATTCAAATACTGCATACTGCAGTCCGTGATCGTCACGTCCTTTAAGCTGCTCTCTGTCATCCTGGCCCCCGTCCCCTTTGACCGCTGAAATGACACCCGTCTGAGAAAGCTGTCGCGGAACAGACAGTTGGAAAAGTTACAGGAGATAAACATCACATCGCTGAATTCCGCCTTCTCAAAATTACACCCCTCAAAACTGCAGTTTTCAAACTTTACTCTGGAAAAACACAAGCCGGAAAAATCTTCCTCCTGCGCAGTCATATTCTTTAAATATGCATTCTGGATCCGCTCGTCCTCTTCCCTGCTTTGATGAAGAAGCTCCGTCTCCTCCGACACAAGTTCATATACTTCAGGCAGCCACGGCTCCGCCAGTTTCATTCCCGCCATACACTTATTCCTTCCTTTCTGACACGTTCTCAATTGCACGATGCTCATAGTATATCATAAACACAGCATTCGTAAAAGACCTGACTGCTTCCGCATACTCGCACTCCAGCCTGCATCTTTGCAGGGGATCAGGAATTCTTAACGCGCAAAATTTTTCGTTTAGGGGCAATTCCCGCAGGAAATGTCAAGATTAAATTTCTTATTTACGTTAAGATCATCTCATCAATCATCCAACACAGGAGGTATTCATTTATGAAATCAATCACAACACGAACGCTGGAACTGAAAGGAAGCAGTTATGAGATCGGACAGGCGCTGGGACGCATGGCAGCCTCCATTCCTCCGATGAAAAATTACTATACATCCGGATATGAAAACTTCGGCGAAGCCGAAGCCAGGCAGGCGGAAACGCTGTTTGCCCGTTGGTGCCCGGGACTCAATGAGGAGCTTTCCGGTTTCGCCGGCGAACTGAACGTCCCTCTTGAATCTGTCATCTATTATGCCATGACCTATTTAAAGCCTAACTGCAGTCACTTAGCCCTGCTGCCGTCCAAATCCTCGAACGGACACCCGCTTATTGCACGCAACTATGAATTCAACGACGAACTGGAGGATTTCCAGTTGATTAAAACCAGTGTGGAAGGGAAATATACGCATATGGGCACCAGTGTCTTAAGCTTTGGACGGGAGGATGGCTTCAATGACCAGGGGCTGGCCGTCACCATGAGCTCCTGCGGATTTCCGGTCGGCGCCGACAAATGTATGCGCCGGCCTGCATTGGAGGGCCTGCAGTACTGGGCGGTTATCCGATCGCTTCTGGAAAACTGCCGCGATACCAGGGAGGCGCTCCTCTTTTTAAAGGGCATGCCCATCGCCTACAATCTCAATCTGATTCTGCTGGACCGTTCCGGAAATGGCGCCCTGGTAGAAACACTGGATGGCAGAATGGCGGTCCGTCAGTTGGATGAAAACTCCCCGCTTCCCTACACCCACGCCGCCAACCATGCCGTAATCCAGGAACTGGCATCCTTAGAACCGGAGGCCATGGTCCATTCCCTGAAGCGGTATGACTATATTAAAAGCATTGCAGACAGCGCGGAAACACTCACGGTCAGCCAGTTAAAATCCATGCTTCTGGCCCCCTATCCGAACGGGCTGTGCTGCCGTTTCTATCAGGATTTCTTTGGCACAACAAAAAGCATGATCATCGACCCGATGGATGGTATAATAGAATTATGCTGGGGCGGACGGGCAGAAAACGGCTGGCATACGTACCGGCTGAGCGATCCGCTCCCCGCTTCGGAAGAAATGATCTCCATCTCCTGTGAACCCGCGGCTCCGGATATGTTCCGTTTCGTCCCGAATCCATTCGCATAACCTTAAAATTCAGCCAGATTGTACCGACATACGCTGTCCACTCGTGCCGCCTGACCTGGCAGAAAGGAGCCTGACCATGGAATATTTAAAAGCGCTGGAACGCGCCATTCTCTACATCGAAAATCATCTGGGCGAAGACATCAAAGTCGAAGACGCGGCTGCCGCGGCCGGATACTCCTACTACCACTTTACCCGGCAGTTTAATGCCCTGCTGGGTGAAAGTGTGGGCAGCTACATCCGGAAGCGGCGGATCGCCAAAGCCGCCAAGGAGCTGCTCTATACGGACAGGCGGATCCTCGATATCGCTTTAGACTGCGGATTCGAGTCTGCGGAAAGCTTCAGCCGCGCCTTCAAGTCGCTTTACCTCACCAGCCCGGTCTCCTACCGGAAGAACCGGCTCGATCTGTTCATCGGATCCAAGCCGCAGCTGGAGGGGGAACGCCTCGCCCACATCACGAAGAACCTGACGGTCCATCCCGTCATTGTGGAACTGCCCGATATCATGGCCGCCGGTCTGCGCGGCAGCACCACGCTGAATGATAACGTGCTGCCCGGCCTCTGGGCTGCCTTTGTGGAAATGTCTCATCAGATTCCCCACCAGATCCCCGGCGGGAGAGGCTTCGGCATCTGCGAGGCCTGCGGCCAGGGCAACACGCTCTACAGCATGAATGGGGACGTTCTATTCTCGGAGGTCGCAGCGGTCGAGGTGAGCAGCTTTGACGGCCTCCCTGCGTCATTTGTTCCAAAGATCATAAAAGGAGGGCGCTACGCGGTGTTCACACACACCGGCAGCCTCTCCCTCCTTCAGGACAGCTATTCTTATATCTGGGGCACCTGGTTTCTCGGAACGAATGAGAAACTGGATGCGCGGGAAGATTTTGAAGTATACGATCAGCGCTTTTCAGGATATGACAACCCGGAATCCCAGATTGATCTCTATATCCCAATTCTCTAGTACAGCATTACACAATGCAGTACCAGCACCTCGCCGCGCTCATCTCCAGCGCAGCTCACACAGACCGCACGCGGGCATGGACAGCCTTACAAGGCTCTCTCCCCCGTTCCGCACCATGGTCTCCACCACTTCTCCGCGGCAGTTCTTCACGGTAACCGACACCGCCCTTTCCGGATCCAGAATAAGTATTTGCTCCTGGGCGTGCAGGGCGTTGACAACGTAAGTGATTTCCTTCTTCCCAGCCGGACGGATCACTCTTCCCGCGGAATAGTGAACCAGAATCTCCTCCGTTTCATTTTCCACGCTCACCTCCGGATAGAGGTTTTCCGGCTCCTTCGCATGGATCACAGTCGTCTGCAGCAGTGCTCTGTGCTGTCTCATGAAATCCAGCCAGAACCGGAGCATCTCAGCAATCCCATCTTCCAGATCCGCCAGGCGGACCGATATCTGCGGAACGCCGAACAGACAACTCAAGACCTGTATGGCTGCGGCCTCCGGGGTCTCCCCGCGGTTCCACATCAGCATATCCGAATGGACGGCGCTGTGTCCGCAAAGGAGCCGCAGATCCGCACAGCCTACCCGGTTGGTCACCGGAGAACAGGGGCAGTCCGCGACGCGGAACATATTTCCATACCTGCGCATGTTGGGTCCGATGTAGCGCTGCCGGAATTCAATCAGCAGATTCTCGTTTTCCTTCCGCAGGGTCTCCCGCACGCTGGTCATAAACACGTCCAGCGCCTCCTGGATATCCCTGTAATCCATTCCATCCTTCCATGCAGGAGTGCCCTCTCTTATATAAAACTCATCGATAAAATCCAGCTTCAGCCCATCTAAATCCCATTCCCGGACAGCTTTTAAATAGACTGCCAGCAAATACTCCCGTACCTCCGGATAACGCAGATCCAGAACTCCGGCACGCTGCCGCTCGTCGTAGCAGAGCAGTTTATCGGAGAAACGGTCCCAGCAGCCTGTGTTCTTTCCCACAAACGGCACGGAAAACCACAGCATATACTTGATCCCCATGGCGTGGACCCGCCGTATATGCTCTGGAAAATCCGGAAATTTCCCAGGCTCGGGTGCCCAGTCCCCGCAGAACGCGTATCCACGGTTATTATCCCCTGTCTGCCAGCCGTCGTCCACGATAATCGTATCAAAGCCCATTTCCGCAGCGCGTTCCGCCTCTTCCTCAACAATAGAGGCGTTGATATCCTGATGCCAGGAGTACCAGAAAGAGTACACCGGCTCTCTGGCCGCGTCCGGCACCTCCATGACAGGCGGCATTGCCTCCTCCCACCACTGCCTCACCTGATCCAGCGTATCCCAGTACGGAGCATCTTCCTGCGACTCCCACAGCTGGAAGGAATATCCCGCGCTCAGCTTCTGCGGGCTCAGAACGAACCGGATCTTAACGGCCATCCGGCCGTCTTCCTCATGCACTCCGGCATTCATATTCACTTCCTGGCACAGCTCCGAAGCAGCGATCGTATGCCTGTTCCTGCTTTCGGAATTGAAGAAACAGACGACAGGAGCCGAGACGGCTGTCATGGACGCCACCGGCCTCTCCCAATCCGCCTTCAGCGCCCGGTCGGCACGGCAGTTCGGATGCCACCGTCCGCAAATGTCGAGAATGGGAAAGGAATAACGGATTTCAACGGCAGTTCCCATATCCGAAATACGGTCTGACTGAAGCTGAAACTCCGTAACTGTCCTTCCTTCCCCCTTTTCTGTCACCGAAGCGGTACAGGATACAGCCGCCTCCGAAATCACCTCAAATTTACCAATCTTCAAAATACCTTCCATCTCTCTTCTCCTTTCAGTCTGCCTGTTGCGTGTCTGTATCAAACGCTTACAGCCCGGCGTCCCTGCCAAGGGGCCGCCGGGCATAATGCCTGATGTGTATGCGCGGGGAAACGCATTTTAGTTTTCATCGCTGAACAGTATTTCCGCCAGCGCCCCCACCAGTACCGTATTTTCCTCTATGCTCTGTATAGTCAGAAGCGCGCCGCCACTCTGTTTCTTTACCGCCTCTAATATCGCTTCCTTCTTATCATATGAAATCTGCGCCCTGTTTAAAATCTCGAATGCCTGATCTGCCCGGTCCATAGAGGCCATCTTCATATCGCTTCCAAATCGCACTTCTATGGTTTTTACGGAAGGGATTCCCGGAAGCTCCAGAGTCAGATTTTTTCTCACCTCATCGTAGGAGACAACCGCGTCCATGCGCTCTCCTTCGACGGTCACTTCCGGAACCACATACTCCACATTCCGGAAATTCAGCTTCCACGAACGCATTTCCGGAACCGCGCTCCGATAGCCTTCGACACCGTCGATTACGAAACGGGTAAGCGGGCTCCACTCCAGAGAAAGCCGCGTTGCTGCCCACCTGTCATCATTTACCCCATCTGTCTCTGTTCTCCCGTCGTCTTCCCATACGTTGAAACAGCCGTCCGCGCCAGGGAAAATATCGACTGCCATGCAGTTCGGATTTCCTTTGCCTCCCATCCTGTCAAGGCTTCTGGGAATGATCGCTCCCGCCTTTGCAAGCACCGGCATCTGCTCTAAGGTGCGGTAAAGCATCATCTGTTTTCCGCCCTGATATATCCGGGAATTCTGATAATCAAACCAGATTCCAGCCGGAATCCAGGCTTTCACGCCCGCCATATCCGCCTCTGGTTCCATCCGCTCCGTAATGGGCACAGCCAGCAGTTCCGAACCGAAATAATATTCATTCGGGAACTCATAGGCCTCCTTCTGTTCCGGCTCCTCCCAGTACAGCGGCCGAACCAGAGGACACCCCTCGAAGCTGGCCCGGCGGTTCGCGGTATAGAGATAGGGGATCAGTTCATGACGGAGCCGCAAAAAGTCTCCCATAATCATCTCGGCCCGCTTATTGAAATTCCAGGGTTCCTTACCGCTGAACGGATTGGAGGTGCTGTGAAGCCGATTGATTGGTGAAAATACGCCGAGCTGCACCCAGCGCGCCGCCAGTTCATCATCCCTGGCCCCCATCATGTGTCCTCCGATGTCATGACTCCACCATCCATATCCTACGTTGCTTGCCGCAGCCGTAAAATACGGCTGAAACTGAAGACTCTCCCAGCTTATGATGGTGTCCCCGGAAAATCCGACGGGATACCGATGGCTGCCAATTCCCGCATACCGGGAAAATGTAAGACCCGCGCCGCCCGCCCGTGTGCTGTCCAAATAGTGGTAATGGTTCAGCATCCAGAGCGGATCCAGACCGGGAATCCTGGTTTTCTTCCCTTGCTGCCAGTCCACCCACCAGAAATCGACGCCGTCCTCTTCCATCGGATGGTGCAGCACATCGAAGTACGCCTCCAGAAACGCCCGGTCCGTCACGTCGAACTCCACCGCTGTCCCGCCTGCCGGGTCGATTCCCAGCGCCTCCGCCATTCGCGGATACGCCTCCTCATGAGCGCGCACCCCGTCCGCCGGATGGACATTCAAGGTAACCTTCAGCCCCTGTTCATGGAGCCACGCCAGAAACTCCGGCGGATCGGGGAACAGCTCCCGGTTCCAGGTATATCCGGTCCATCCGGTCCCATATTTCGGCGGAATATCGACCTGATGCCAGTCCATATCGATGACTGCCACGGAAAATGGGATCTGCTCTCTTTGAAAGCGCACCATCAGCCTCTTATACTCCTCTTCCGTATATCTATGGTACCGGCTCCACCAGTTTCCAAGCGCCCAACGCGGAAGCAGAGGCGTATTCCCGCACAGCCTGTAAAAATCGCGGATACATTCCTGATAGCGGCGGCCATAACCGAAGAAGTAGAAATCCAGCCCATCTCCTCCGCGCGGCGTAACCCAGCCGTCCTCTCCAATGACCATGGAACCGCTGTCATCAATCACAGTCCAGCCGTCTCTGGAAATCATCCCGTGCTCCAGAGGAATCGCGCCATCCACCTCATCCAGCGTGCGCGCAGTTCCTCCCAGATCCTTGCTCTCGTCTCCCCAGCGCCATAAGCGGCTTTCTACCGTCTTCGGATCAACGATCGTTCGTATGCTTAATCCGTCTTCAGCAAACGTCCCGCCCCGGTAACGCAGCTGCAAAAACTCCGTAGTAATCGTCAGGAAACCGCCGTTCCATGCGGCTTCATATTTCGGAACCGTAAATTCCCGGTTCATCACGATCTGCGTGGCCCGGTCCTCAAAGATACCGTTTTCGCTGTACTCCATACGAATCAGTGAGGACGTCAATACGGTGAAACGGCAGTTCGGCCCCTGTACAATGGCACGTTCCCTGCAGGCCGGATTTCCATATCTTTTTATATCTCTTACCATGTGATCTCCTTATTTCAGAAAAGCCGTACAGGTATCTGTACAGCTTTCCCTTTTTATTAAAAAATGCTCTGGTTTTCCATTAATTCACACCGCACGTATAGGACCAGGTCTCATTTTCTCCCAGCTTCACCAGCCGTTCCTCATTTTTCCATTTTACCAGCAGTGACCGCTCTTGAGCAAGCAGATTTTTCACGAAAATGGTATTTCCCGCCACCGTATATTCAATGCCGTACTGCGGATTTTCCAGCCTCACTCTTCCGTCTCCGGCGAGCATCGGCTCTATCTCTAAATCAGCCTGAAGCGCAAACCGCACACCCGCGTACCCGGCGATCAGATTCCAGATAAATACGCAGGGATACTCGTAATAATGGGCCGCTCCGTGCCAGTTTTTCTCACTGAGATAGTAAACGTAATTCATGTCATACCGTTCCCCCATCCGGTATTCGTCCATCCTGGCCTGACGGCAGACCGCCAAAAGCTGTTGTTCCAGAATATCAGTTCTTCCCTTTTCTCTCCAGTAGGCAAAATCCCAGCACCAGTATCTGGCGGCCGCACAGAGGTCATACGGGCCTCCCGAACCGATCTCCGACTCTGTATAATCTGAAATTCTGGCGGAAACGAAGCTGGGGAAACGCTGGAACTCTTCAAAACACGCCTCCATCAGACGGTCCACGCCCTGCTCCTGATCCGGATTCGTATAATGAAACAGCGCCGGAAGCTCATTTGCCAGAAGGTGGATATGGTCATGGGACACCGAATTTCTGTCCACCCAGTCGATAAACCGCTTCTTCGACGCATCCCAGAAGCCGGTGGGAAGCGCCTGCACCAGGGCATCCTTCAGCAGGCCCGATACGGCCCGGTAATGCGCCTCCTGTTTATCCCGTTTTAAGACCGCTTCCAGCCCGGCCATGATTTCAAATGATCTGGCCGCAAGCGCCTGGGCCATACATTCCCGACCGTCCTTGATCACCTGATCCTCGTAATAAACGTCGGACCACAGCCGGCCCTGTCGGTCGATACAGCTCTCCACAAGGGACAGGGAGTTTTCCAGCCCCTCGATATGACCGCGAAGCCAGTCATCGTCTTTAACAGCGGCGTAATAAAAGCATGCAGATTCAATGATTTCGATATTCCCGGTCACGAGAAACATCTCCGCGTTCTCCGAGTTATCCAGGCTGTTCCGCCTGACATGGTACTCTCTGGCTCCGTTCGGCTGAATGGCACACGGATCACGGAACGCCTGCTCCGGGTCCTCCGCCATCAGCTTAAGCTGCAGTTCCATCATGCGCCTTACCACAGCCAGATCCAGTTCATCCGCCATGGCCAGGCGTCCCTTGATCTGGAATTCATGGTCCACATCCGGGTACGTTCCCGCATAGGCGCCCTTCTGAAGCGTACTCACCACGTAACCATCGCTGTTGGAATACGATTTCGCCCTCGTCCGTTCCACCACAGAGGGCAGAAGCGTTTCCCAGTAAAAATGGTAATACGTATCCCGGAAGATATCCCCATTTTCGAAGTCCAGCTCCATGGAATTCCCCATCACATCACAGTGCGGCGGGCCGTCAAATTCTTTCCATGCCAGCTGGGATATAGCATCCCCTATATCTGCTGAAACGGTCACCTCCATTTCATCTGCACTTATGTGAACCTGAAATGGCTCTTTCGATGTCACCTCATAGGAGCGGTACTTCCCCTGCCCATGGAAGGGCAGGATAAAGCACCGGGTAACGGGCGGGAACTCCACCGCGCCGTCGTAATTATGGATCAGATACGGATCTCCCTCTTCCCTGCTGATGCAGTAAATGAGTGGTCTGATTCCGCCGCAGGTAATCTTTTTCTCAGTCATAATCCCTCTTATTTTGTCTTATTCTTATACTCTTCCGTCCAATAAGCTTCCACCTTATTCATCCCCAGCTCATCGATCTTCTGAATGAATTCCTGGTACACGGACTCAAAGTCCTCGGTAAAGATCATTTTTACGGAATACTGCTGCAGGAGGCTGAACGCTTTCTGTCTGATAATTCCCTCTTCAGATTCCGGTGACGGGTCCTGAATATCCAGTTCCGGACGGAATTCCACATACTTTCCGAACTGTTCATTGAATTTGTTCATTCTCTCATCCTGGTCGTTCCACCACGGCAGGTTCCACAACAGCTCGTTGCAGGCGATCCAATACTCGCCCAGTCCATTTCTGGAGGCAACACCGCCCCAGTCCGCGTTCTTATCCTTCACATACTCTTCCAGCAGAACCGGTTTTCCATCTATCATATGCCACTGGGCGCCTGCTACCGCGTCCTGATACGTATCGCCTTCAATGCCCCATGATACGTCGCTGTGTCCTTCTACAGATGCCAGATATTCCAGGAAACGGATCGCTCTCTCAGGGTCCTTGCAGGTCTTCGGAATCACGGTCGCCAGCCAGCCGGCTCCCGTTCTGATCTGTCCGTATGTCTCAAACGGAGGCAGAATCTCGTAGGTAGTATCCGGGTTGTCTCCGGGCACCTTCTCGCCGTCGGAGATCGTCCAGCAGTAGGAAATCACATCGCCCTGCTCAATCTTAGCCTTTCCTACATCCTTGGTGTCAATGAACGGATCTTTTGTCAGAATTCCTTCCAGATACATCTCATTTAAATACTTCATCGGTTCTTTGAACTTGTCGTCGCGGACCACCCACTGGATTCCCCCGTCCTTCTCTGAGAAGTCGGTGCTCAGCCCCATCTGGATGCCATAGTGGGAAAGCTTCGCGCTCTTTCCGAACTCATCGGCGGACATGCTTCCATCGGCGGGATAAAAACCGATTTTATCCGGATGGTTTTCCTTCATCTGCTTAACAGCGGCGATGAATTCGGTCATATTCCTGATCTCCGGACGGCCAATCTCATCGTAGTAATCTTTTCTCACCGTAATAATTGGCTGGTTCGTTCCCACAATCTGATCGTACTCTCTCGCGGCCTTCTGCCATGCTTCACCCTGAATCCATGTGGTAAACTGATACGTCTTCCCATCCGCCATCTGATAGTTGCTTAAGATTTCCTTTGGAAGAATTTCACGCATCTTCGGCGCATACTGGTCGATCAGCTCGTCGAGCGACCACAGCATCCCCGCCTCGGCCATCTTCTTTAAGGCCGCGTCATTTTTGTCCAGAGTCAGGATATCGGGCAGCTGATTGCCGGCGATCATCATGTTCAGCTTCTGGCCGTCGTCAACTACGGGTTTCATAAAGTTTAAATCAACGCCTGTCTTCGCGGTCACACGCTCTGCCGTGGCATCGTTCCAGTCCAGCGAAAACCAGGAGAAGTTGGCGTAATACCCTAATTCTATGGGCGAGGTGTCTTCCTTCCATTCCAAATCTTCCGGATCCGCCTGCCAGCCGATTCTCTCCCAATCCATCTCAGACTGGAAGTTCGATGCAGCCGCCTCCGGCGCCTGTGTCTGCGGTTCTGCTTCCGTCGTATCCGCTGCCGCAGTCCCCGCTGTGGTCTCCTTAACCGTACTCTGGCCGCCCCCGCAGCCTCCCAACATACCTGCTACCATTACAGAGCACACTATGCATGATAATACACGTTTCAACTTTCTCATATTCCTTCTCTCCTTTATGTATGGTTATTGATTTACTTTTCTATTTGCAGCTTTTCAGCCGTGCATCTTCTTGTTTCCGCACTGCTTTATGGGTATGTTTATTCTTTCACCGCGCCCAGCATCATCCCCTTTAAGAAGAACTTCTGGACGAAGGGATAAATAATCGTTACCGGCAGAATCGACACGATTAACATCGCATACCGGACCGACTCCATGGTGGTACTGCTCTGCGACGGCATGGCGATCATCTTCTGCAGCGTCTGCTGCGCCTCAGCCAGAGACATGGCCCGCATCAGGACGGCCGGCAGTGTCATCAGGCTCTCGTTCTGGATAAAGAACGCCGGGTGGAACCAGTCGTTCCAGTGCCAGACCCCCACAAACAGCGATACCGTGGCAATCACCGGCGTTGACAGCGGTATGATGATCTTAAACAGGATCGTAAAATATCCCGCTCCATCCATCTGCGCCGATTCCTCCAGCGCCGCCGGCAGTTCCCTGAAAAATGATATAAACAGGATGATATAGTAAAACTGAAAAATGTTAGGCAGGATATAGACCCAGAAGGAATCCAAAAGCCGCATCTCCCGGTAAAGGAGATAGGACTGCACCACTCCGGCTGAAAAATACAGCGTTATGACGCCCATAATCATATAGACCTTCCGCCCCTTTAAGTTATCCTTGGACAGCGCATACGCCGCCATTGCCATACAGAAAACGGCTAGTACCGTTCCCACAATACTTCTGAGCATCGTCATAATAAAGGCCGGATAGATCGCCTTGTTCTGGAAAACGATCTTGTAATTCTCCAGGGAGAATTTTCTCGGCCAGAAGTAAAGCGCCTGTTTCGCCGCATCCTTGCCGTCATTAAACGAATAGATCAGGCAGTAATAAACCGGATATACGGTCACGATCAGAACCAGAATACACAATACAGCAGTAACGATATTAATGATTCTATCCTCTCTCGATCTTCCTAATTTCATTCGAAGCATATCGTCACCCTCCCGTTAAAAGACGCTCTTTCCAAATACTTTTTTTGATATTTTGTTGGCGGTCAGAAGAAGCGTCACCGAAAGTACGGACAGAATCAGATTCCCCGCCGCCGCAAAAGAAAACCTCAGCTGGTTTAAGCCTTCATCGACAATGAATTTCTGGATTACATAGGATTTCGAATAGTTAAAGGCATTTCCCAGCAAATACGACTGGTTGAAGTTGGAAGCCACCGGTCCGCTGCTCAGTAAGTTTCCGCAGTTCATAACGAAAAGGACTCCGGCCGTCCATGCGATAGACGGAAGCGTGATCTGTGTGATCCGTTTTAGACGCCCGGCGCCGTCCACGGCCGCCGCTTCGTAGATATCCTGGTTGATGCCCGCGATAGCCGCCAGATAAATAATCGCATTCCAGCCGCTCTCCTGCCAGCAGTCGATCCACACGCCGATCCACCAGAAATACTTGGAATCCGCCAGGAATTCGATGGGCATATCCGTAATATGAAGTCTCATCAGAATATCATTGATCAGTCCCTTGCTGTCCAGAAACACGATCCAGAGCGTCGCTACAATGACGTAGGACAGGAAATGCGGTAAGTAGCTTCCCGTCTGGGTTGCCTTCTTCAGCCACTTAAACGGCACCTCATTGATAATGAGCGCCAGCAGAAGCGGCGACGTAAACGTAAAGAAGAACTTCAAAAAACTCATTCCAAGCGTATTTTTCATGGCGAGATAGAAGCTCTCGCTGGAGAACAGCTCCTTAAAATACTTCATTCCTGCAAATGCATGGCCGAAGAATCCGTCGGTCAGCGAGTAATCCAGAAAAGCATTTGCCAGTCCCATGACCGGGATATAGGAAAAAATAAAAAAGAAAACCATGGCAGGAATCACCATTAACTGCAGTTGAAACTGCCTCTTTCCCACCCTCTTTTTTTTCGGTAACTTTTTCATAGACACATACCAAGCCTCCTCCATCTGACGTTTTTTCACGTTGCAAAACTAAAAAAACGCTTTATAATTGAATATTGGGAACATTCCCGTTTGCCATACAGCATACCTTACCAGGTGCTCATAGTACACCTGCTCACTAAGCTCGTGAAATACCTCGCTAAGTGTTCCGGTATGACTCGCACTAGGTTCGTGGAATACCTCACCAAGTGCTCATAGTATATCACACAGATTTTGTAAAAGAAGTACACGTTTTTTGGAAATAGTATAATAAATATAGTTGTTTTCACGTAACAACCATACTTCGGAGGTCCTGCAAATGGGAATAATCAAAAAAATGCATTATAAATCGAAGCTGATTCTCTGTTATCTTGTCCTTGTCTCCTTCCCGCTCATACTCTGCCTTGTCCTGCTGTATCAGTCTATCGTAAAGCCGGTCCGGGAAAACGCCGTGAGCGCCATTGATCAGAGACTGGATCAGGAACTGAACACCATCAATTCCAAGATAGAAAAAATAAGAAATGTCTCCTATTTAGTCTCCACAAACACGGTCATCAATAAGTTCTTCGTCCCCAAATTTTACGGTGATCTCGAATTAATCGAGATTCTGAATAACGATATTTCGCCTCTGCTCTCTTGGCTGGAAGCCTCCAGTCCAGAAATATCCTACTACCACTTTTTCACAAATAACCCCTCTATTCCGGAAACCCAGTACCTTCATCAGTACGATGACTACCGCTCAGAGCCGTGGATGCAGGAGATGGAGCATACCATTTTTGACAAGGGCTATTACCTGGAGCCGTGCCACATAAACCGCAGCTACAGCTACGGCTACGGCGGGGAAGACCAGATGGTCTATTCCCTGTTTTATCCTCTTCTGACCTCCAGTAATTTCCTGGAGGTCTGCATCAAACCATCCGTATTTTTCGAGGACATGAAAACCATACCGGCCATGGAATCCGGTTTTGTGGCGGCGGTAAACAGCGACGGAAAGATCATCTCCGACCTCCCGGCAAAGGTTACCGCGGATTTCCGCCATTCCCTGGAACAGGGACTTATGGAGGGAGACTGTCTCTCTGACAGCGATGAAGGCCCGTTCCTCGTCTCCCTGGCACAGACAGAGTATCTGATTTCCATCAAGCAGATCGGTTCGCTGGACAGCTGGATCCTGTGCGCGGTTCCCAATGCCGAGATCGTCGGCCCGGTTCTAAAGGCTCAGCAGTCGTTCACCCTGGTGATTTTAGCAGCAGCCATCGGCATCGTGCTGCTCTCCTACCTCCTGTCCACACTGCTGATCCGGAAGATCAACACAATTATTGATGCCGTACATAAGATTCAGGAAGGCGATTTCCACGTCGCCATCCCGGTAAACGGGGAGGATGAGATCGATCAGCTGGCCACTGACATCAACTATATGTCATTCAAGATCAATGAGCTGATCAACCGGGTATACAAAGCCAGGATGCTGCAGAAGGAGACGGAGCTTTCCGCCCTCCAGGCCCAGATCAATCCTCATTTTCTCTTTAATATCCTGGATACCTTTAAAATGATCGCCATCATCCATGACCTGGATGATTTCTCCGACAGCATCGCCGCCCTGGGGAATCTGATGCGCTACAACATCTCCCCGGCCAGCTACCACTGCACGCTGGAGCACGAGCTGCAGATCATCCGGGACTATATCAATATCCAGAATTTACTGTTAAACAACCGGGTTACCCTGCTCCTGTCGGTGCCGGACAATCTGCTCCGCTTTGAGATTCCCAATTTTATTCTTCAGCCCATTATTGAAAATTCCTTCGTCCATGGATTTGAGAATAAGCTGAGTGAGCTGATCATAAAGGTGACCATTTACAGGGGAGATTCCAGCATTATTATTAAGATTGAGGACAATGGAACAGGAATCAGCGGGGAACAGCAGCAGACGCTTACAGCTGCCATGAAGAAGTCCACTGAAACACTGGAGGTCGAACCCATATCCCTTGAACCGCAGGAGAGGGAATCCTCCCGATCCGGTAAAAGCATCGGCATTCTCAACGTAAACCTGCGGCTCTTCCTCCTTTACGGAAGGCACTATTCCTTTACTTTTTCCTCCTCGGACTTAGGCGGCGCCTGCAACACGATCTCCCTGCCCGTCTCCATACCAACAAAGGAGCAGGAAGAAAATTTTCTTAACGAACGGAGTAAGTTATGACACTTTTGATTGTTGAAGATGAAGATATCATAAGAAAAGGACTGATCGTCACCCTGCGAAAGCTGGAGATGGACTTTGAACATATCTACGAGGCTGGTGACGGAGAAGAGGGGCTGCGTCTCTGCCGGGAGCATGCTCCTGACATCATCATGACCGATATTAAAATGCCGCTCATGGATGGCCTGACATTTATCCGGGAGAGTCAGAAACTGCTGCCGGAAGGCCAGTTTATCATCCTGAGCGGCTACAGCGATTTTGAGTACGCCCGCACGGCCCTTCAATACGGAGTCAAGGACTATCTGTTAAAGCCCAGCACCAAGAACGAGATAAAAGAAGTGCTCACCCGGGTGATTGGACAGCTGAAGGAACAGCAGTCACTCCGCCTGGAGCTGACGGAACGGATCCACACCTACGAAAAAAAGCTGAACCGTTTCCAGGAGCTGCTGCTGGGCAATATCCTGTCCGGCCGTTACCCGGCCGGGGAGATCGGACATTTCCTCTCCCACTACTCCATCGCATTTCCGGAGGAGTACATGGCGGTTGTCTGCATCAAGATCACACCTGTTGTTTCTTCAGACGGGTCCTCGATAGACTATAAAAACCATTTTCTGTGGATCGTCTCCCTGTTTGAGCCCTATGCCGCCGTTTACCAGGCGGATATCCTGTCCGTCTATAAATGCCTGCTTTTCAACTTTTCACGCCTCGATTCCGGTTACAGCCAGAAGATATGGCAGAATATAGAGGAAGAAATCCGGGTATACGGCCAGAAACATGGGCTGCGGATCTGCCTCTCCATCAGCCGCGTGGAAAGTTCCAGGGAATCGCTTCCTGCCATGTATCAGCAAGCGTGCATGCTGCTGCATCACCGGCTCTTCCATCAGGAGGCCGTGGCATTTTACCCAAAACGGCAGCGGAACACGGAGGCACGAACTCCTGTGATTCCCTTAACTATGATCGAAACGCTGTACCACTACTTCATTGGGAACAGCCAGTTCGATCTGCGCCAGAACTTCTACAGCTTCATCCATCACGTCCTCAGCGTAGAGAATTCTTCCCCCGGCTACGTCTGTGACTGTCTCGACAGACTGAAAGAAACCTTTGCCCTTCAGGCCGCAAAAGACGGCCTCGAACCGGAGAGCGCCTACCGGATCGAATTTTCCGTTTCCGAAGCCATGACGGCGTGCGATTCTCCTGATGCTCTGACGGATGCGCTCTATGCCCGGCTGATGGATTACTGGAAGCGGAAAAAGGACGGAGCCGCCCCTGCCTCCCACATGGCTTCCTCTCCGGTAGACCAGGCCATCGCCTACATGGAACAAAACTATTACCTGGATCTGGATTTAAGTATGATCTCCGACCTCATCTCCATGAACAGCAGCTACTTCAGCTCTCTGTTCAAAAAGAAGACCGGCCTGAATCTGATTAACTACCTTCAGAATGTACGGATTGAAAAATCGAAACAGCTTCTTTTGAACACCAATCAGAAGCTGTACGAAATATCAGAAGCTGTTGGGATCCCCAACGTCAAATATTTCTGCAAGCTTTTTAAAGACTACACGGGCCTCACCCCCTCTGAGTTCCGAAAGAAGGAACATTCTTCATAAAAAGAACAAAGGAATCAGAACGCCTCCTGTCAATGAGGAGTATCTGATTCCTTTTATCCGGCAGTTCTTCGCAAATACACATACCTGATCTCACGTCCGCGGGAAATCTCCTGCCTTCTAACAACAATCACACCAGGAAGGAAAAATCTCCAAAATCGATGGACAAATCTCCATAAATGCCCACTGGAACTGTATCGTGCAGACCATATATCCCTATATCCGGATTGTCGCCGTTAAAACAGTACGTCAGGATTCGTCCCTTTAATGGATCAACGATCCAGTATTCACGGACGCCTGCCGACCAGTATTTATTCAGTTTCGTCGAATAGTCTTTCTTCCCTGTGCTCTCGGATATGATCTCCAGGACAAAATCAGGAGCACCGGTTACGCCTTTCGCTTCCACGCGCGTCTGATCGCAGATGATCATCAGGTCAGGCTGTACCACCGTTCTGTCATCTGAGTCCAGAAACACATCAAATGGAGCAAGAAATACATCGCAGGGTCCCCCCTTTCTCCTGATGTACTCTTTGATCTGAAAGTACAGTTCTCCGACAAGCTTCTGGTGAATGAGGCCGGGAGATGACATATAGTAAAACTGGCCGTCAATTAACTCGACCCTGACATGATCCGGGAGCGCGTAGTAATCCTTCAGGGTATACGATCCGTGAACCGTATAATGAAAAGCTTCTTCCCGCATGGTGCTGACATACGGTCCGTCTTCGTCGCGGTAAAACGTCATCCCCAGAACCGTCTCCAGTGCGAGTATCGTATCGTACTGCGGCGACTTCGTAGCTCCGCTGAATATCTTATTAATGGTTCCCAGCGGCACGCCGGACCGTTCAGACAGCTCCTGGTTTGTCATTCCCAACTCTTTCTTTCGTTTTTTCATCTTCTCCAGATTCATCATAGCCAATCTCCTCGTATAATAAGTTTGTAAGCAAGAAAAGTGGCTTACAGACTTATTCTTTTTTATGGTATAGAGGTAAGGACATCTAAGAGGGATGCCCCTCTCCTTATTCCCATCTATACAGTCAACAGTT
>OIES01000047.1_pt1 | contig 73223 bp, 73 predicted proteins | sample 1581811 | NCBI WGS metagenome assembly OIES01 (sample SAMN03281021, study PRJEB24777) | human gut metagenome | isolation source: fecal sample PR177 from 1 month old male Malay infant, vaginal delivered... | reverse complement strand
AATACCAAGACCGAATAGCGCTCATTTTTTTAAAGAAATGAATGAGCGATGGTGAAGTGCGCCCTTTTTTACGAAAACACATCAAAATCTTTTTTTAATTCCTCTTGACATATCACCAGAATGCTTTTTAACTGACTGAATGAAACTGGCTATATTATACTATGGAATACACCTTTCGTCCAGTTGTAACAGTTCACTCGCCGCCTGTGTCCCCGCAGTCCAGAAAACTATTTGACTTGTTTTTTATTATGACTTATAATGGATGGTATCTATGGCGAAAGGAAGGCACAAGGAATGATAAAAAGCATGACAGGTTTTGGAAGATTCGAAACCGTCACGGATGAATATAAGATTTCCGTCGAGATGAAGGCGGTCAATCACAGATACCTGGATTTAAGCATCAAGATGCCAAAGAAGTTCAATTTTTTTGAAGCCGGAATCCGGAATCTGCTGAAGAATTATATCCAGCGCGGAAAAGTCGACGTATTTATTACTTATGAAGACTACACGGAGAACAAGCTGTGCTTGAAGTATAACAGCGCGCTTGCCGCCGAATATATGGATTATTTTGCCAGGATGGAGACTCAGTTTGGTATACGAAATGATGTGACAGTATCCACACTTTCCAGATGTCCGGAAGTTCTCTCAATGGAGGAGGTTCCGGAAGATGAGGAACACATGTGGAAGCTTCTGTCCGAGACAGTTGAAGAGGCTGCCAGACGGTTTGTTGAGACCAGAGTCACGGAGGGTGAGAATCTAAAGGCTGATTTACAGGGCAAGTTAAACTTCATGACCAGTCTTGTGGATTTTATCGAGGAGCGCTCCCCGCGGATTATGGAGGAGTACCGCACCAAGCTGGAAGACAAGGTAAAAGAACTGCTTTCCAATACGACCATTGATGAAGGAAGAATCGCCACAGAGGTGACGATCTTTGCCGATAAGATCTGTGTGGATGAAGAGACCGTACGTCTGAGAAGCCACATTGAGAATACGAAGGCGGAGCTGGAAGCCGGCGGCAGCGTGGGAAGAAAACTGGATTTCATTGCCCAGGAGATGAACCGGGAGGCCAACACCATTTTATCGAAGGCCAATGATTTGGAGATTTCGGATAAGGCCATTGCGCTGAAGACCGAGATCGAGAAGGTAAGGGAGCAGATTCAGAACATAGAATAGAGTACAGACGCTAAGTACAGGCGCTAAGTGCTCATAACGAGGTGGAAACTTATGAACGAACATGGTGTGCTGGCAGTCATATCGGGATTTTCAGGCGCCGGAAAAGGCACCCTTATGAAGGCTCTGCTAGAGAAGTATGACAATTATGCGTTATCCATATCCGCTACCACCAGGAATCCCAGAGAGGGAGAAGTGGATGGACGGGAATATTTTTTTGTGACGGAAGACCGCTTTAAAGAGATGATGGAACAGGATGCGCTGATCGAATACGCGCAGTATGTCAACCATTACTACGGAACTCCGAAGGAGTATGTATTAAGCCAGATGGAACAGGGAAAAGACGTGCTTTTAGAGATCGAGATTCAGGGCGCTTTGAAAGTAAAGGAGCGTTTCCCGGAAGCCATCCTGATCTTTGTCATGCCGCCGAATGCGGAAGAATTAAAGAGACGCCTGATCGGCAGAGGCACGGAAAGCATGGATGTGATCAATGCAAGACTTCGCCGGGCAGTGGAAGAGGCGGAGGGCATGGATTCCTACGATTATATCTTAATCAATGATGAAATCAGCTCCTGTACAGAGCAGCTTCATAAGATGATTGCGGTACAGCACAGCAGAGTTTCAAATAATTTGGCATTTTTATCCCAGATCAGGGAAGAATTAAAGAATATATAGCTATCAGGAAAGGGGAATGAAAGATGTTACATCCATCTTATTCAGATTTAATTAAAGTAGTAAACAGTGAGGTAGAGCCAGGAGAACAGCCGGTTGTTCAGAGCCGCTATTCCATCGTGATCGCCGCTGCAAAGAGAGCGAGACAGATCATCGGAGGAGCCGAGTCTGATCTTCCAATTGCCGGAAAGAAGCCGCTTTCCGTTGCCGTAGAAGAATTATATGACGGCGATGTAAAGATATTAAGCGAAGCGGACGCAACGGAAGAAGACGATTGATAAGGCTCTGTTAAGAAACAACTTGGACAGATGATGCAGGATAAAGCTTCATGCGCAAGGCGGAGGAATGAGGCGTACGGAGTACGCCGATTGACGACAACGCGGCGTATGGAGCTTTAGACAAATCAGATGGCTGCGCTATTTCTTAACAGTGCCCTGGGTTGAAGGCCGTCTCCACATTGGCAGAGATGGCCTTTCCGTTTTCCATTCACCCGTAATGAATGATACCAATACATGATACGAAATAAAGATGCAAAAAAGACATACGAAAAGACAGGAGTTATAATATTTTATGAAATTACTATGCATTTCGCTGGGCTGTGATAAGAACCTGGTGGATACGGAGATGATGCTGGGGCTTTTAAACAAGGACGGCTATACCTTTACGGATGACGAGTACGATGCGGATGTCATTGTCATCAACACATGCTGCTTCATCGGTGACGCCAAGGAGGAGAGCGTTAACACAATCCTCGAGATGGCGCAGATGAAGGAAGTGGGTAAGTGTAAGGCGCTGATCGTTACCGGCTGCCTGGCTCAGCGCTACAAACAGGAGATCATCGATGAGATTCCGGAAGTCGATGGAATTCTCGGTACCACCACCTATGACGAGATATCCCATGTGCTGGCCGAGGCGCTTGGCGGCAGGGAGCACGTCCAGTGCTTCTACGATCTGGATCTCATTCCTGAGGTAAAGACAGACCGGGTGATCACCACCGGAGGCCACTACGCATTCTTAAAGATTGCTGAAGGCTGTGACAAGCACTGTACCTACTGTATTATTCCCAGCCTGCGCGGCAATTTCCGCAGTGTTCCCATGGAACGGCTGGTATCGGAGGCACAGTCACTGGCCAATCAGGGAGTGAAGGAACTGATTCTGGTGGCCCAGGAGACAACGCTGTACGGCGTGGATCTCTATGGAAAGAAGTCGCTTCCGGAGCTTTTAAAGAGACTCTGCCGCATTTCCGGCCTTCAGTGGATCCGGATTCAGTACTGCTATCCGGAGGAGATCACCGATGAGCTGATCGAAACCATAAAAACAGAGGAAAAGGTCTGCCATTATCTTGACATGCCGATTCAGCATGCCAGCGATACCATCCTGCGCCGCATGGGACGGAGAACTTCCAGGGAGCAGTTAAAGGAGATCATCGGTAAACTCCGCAGTGAGATTCCCGATATCGCAATCCGTACGACCCTCATTTCCGGATTTCCGGGAGAGACGGAAGAGGATCATGAGACGCTGATGGAATTCGTGGATGAGATGGAGTTCGAGCGCCTCGGCGTATTCGCTTATTCCGCGGAGGAAGACACTCCGGCGGCCGGATTCCCGGATCAGATTCCACAGGAAGTGAAGGAAGAACGGCGCGATGCCATCATGGAGCTTCAGCAGGAAATCTCCTTTGACCATTCTCAGTCCATGGTTGGAAAATCCCTGGATGTCATGATCGAAGGCAAGGTTGCCGATGAAAACGCCTATGTGGGACGAACCTATATGGACGGCCCTGGCGTGGACGGCATGATTTTCATCCAGACCGGCGAGGAGCTGATGTCCGGAGCCTTTGTAAGGGCCAGAGTGACAGGCGCGCTGGAATACGATTTAATAGGAGAGATAGAAGATGAATTTACCGAATAAACTGACGATTCTTCGAATCATCATGATTCCGTTTTTTGTACTCTTTATGCTGCTTGACGGCGGTGTGAGCCAGACGTACCGCTATATCGCCGCGGTCATTTTCATCGTAGCCAGCTTTACCGACTTACTGGATGGAAAGATCGCCAGGAAATACAATCTGGTAACCAACTTTGGAAAATTCATGGACCCGCTGGCAGACAAGCTTCTGGTCTGTTCCGGCTTAATCTGTTTCGTCGGCCTTGGCCAGCTTCCGGCCTGGTTCGTGATTATCATTATCAGCCGCGAGTTCATCATCAGCGGCTTCCGTCTGGTAGCGTCTGACAACGGTGTCGTGATTGCCGCCAGCTACTGGGGAAAATTTAAGACCGTCTCTCAGATGATTATGTCTGTGCTGCTGATTGTAAATATCCCGGCACTGTCCATTCTGACCACCATTTTCAGCGTCATCGCGCTGGTTCTGACGGTGGTTTCACTGATCGATTACATTGCGAAAAATTATCGCGTTCTTACGGAAGGGAGTCTGTAAATCATTATGGTTGTTGAATTAATTTCAGTCGGAACAGAACTTTTACTTGGAAATATCGTGAATACCAACGCCCAGTTCCTCGCGGAGAAATGCGCGTCACTCGGCCTCTCCATGTACCATCAGGTAACGGTGGGAGACAACCGGGAACGGCTGGCGGAAGATATTAACACGGCTCTGCAAAGGGCGGATATCATCATCCTGACCGGCGGCCTTGGACCTACGGAGGACGACATCACAAAGGAAGTCTGCGCCGAGGTTATGGGCTTTAAGCTGGTGGAAGACCCGCATACAAGAGAGCGGATCGAGACGTATTTCAAGGATGGCATCTATCCGGTTATCACAGAAAACAACTGGAAACAGGCGCTCATTCCGGAAGGCTGCAAAGTTCTTGACAATCATAACGGCACAGCCCCCGGACTCATTCTGGAAAAGGCAGGAAAGGCAGCGATTCTCCTTCCCGGCCCCTTTAACGAGTTAAAGCCGCTTTTCCTGGACGCGGTATCCCCTTATCTTCAGGAATTACAGCCTGAGGTGATCCGTTCCCAGATGATTAAGATCTGCGGCCACGGGGAGAGCCAGGTGGAAGACCAGATCAAGGATTTGATCGCCGCACAGACGAATCCAACCATAGCCCCTTACGCAAAGACGGCGGAGGTACATCTGCGTGTAACGGCACGCGCGGCCGATGACGAGACTGCCAAGAGCCTGATTAAGCCTGTCGTAAAGGAGATCAAGAACCGTTTTGGTGATGATATCTATACCACAAAGGAAGAGGAGACCCTGGAGATGGCGGTCGTTCGTCTTCTCAAAAAGTATGAGCTCACGGTTACCACCGCGGAGTCCTGTACCGGCGGCCTGATCGCCGGGCGCCTGGTTAATGTGTCGGGAGCCTCCGAAGTATTCCGTGAAGGCTTCGTCACCTACTCCAATAAGGCAAAGAGGAAAATTCTCGATGTCAGCAAGGGAACCCTCAAGAAATACGGTGCCGTCAGCGAGCAGACTGCGAAGGAGATGGCCACAGGCGGTGTATTTGCAACCGACGCCGATGTCTGTATCGCCGTCACCGGAATCGCCGGACCTTCGACCGAGGGAGACAAGCCTGTGGGGCTCGTTTATATTGCCTGCTATATGAAAGATAAGGTAAAAGTGGAAGAGTACCACTTCAAGGGCAACCGGGATAAGATCAGAGAGCAGGCCGTCGTAAAGTCTCTCGATCTTCTGCGCAGGTCCATACTCACAAATTATCGGGGATAAGTCTTCAGGAGGATAATACATTGGAAACCCGTTTCATAAAAAAACAGATGACAGCGGCGTATCAATATTCTTATACGAGGCTGGCACTCAATTACTATACTTTATACGAAACCCTGACAGAGGAACCGGAGCTTCCCGGAAAAGGCGGCGCGTTTCTTCTGACACTCAATGAGCTCATCGGAGCGTATCTGGAAGGGGAAGAGATCCTTAACCGTCTGGACCAGCTCCGGGAAGAGGTTACCCGTGAGGTGGAGATTCTGACGGCTTACACAGACTGCTTTCAGATCTACGAATACGTGTTAAACCGGCTGGAGAGGTCCTATAAGACTCTGCCGGAAACCGGCTACAACGACGAGACCTTTACGGATATGCTGATGGCATTTATCACGAATACCAAGGAATCAGCCGTTATGAACGGGCGCATCCGCCAGATCATCGGCCAGCTCCCTGTTCGTCTGACAAAGCAGAAATTCTACAGCCTCGTGCTGGAGGGGCTCTCGGTTTATACCGGTTCTCCTGTGGACAGCTTAAATGACATGATGTATACGCTTAAGACCGAATCCATGGCATCCCTTCCGGAAGGGATGGCGGAGGGACGCAGATCCTTATATGAGACGCTTAAGCAATTCGGCCATATGGATTACCGCAGCCTTTCACCGGAGGCATTTTCAGAAGCCCAGGCGAAGCTTATGGGTGTGAGCGCAGAGCTGAATGAAGAAGCGGAGTGCTTCGTAAGCCTGCAGGAAATAATCAACGACTTATACGTCCTTTCTCTCGCTAAAATCGACGCAGTAATCGACGTCAACGAGGAGAAGCTCTATCGTTCCATCATCACCGGAGTTTTGAATGACTTAACGAAAAATGGAGACAGAGAGGCAGAAGAGTCAGACGCGGCGCTTCTCACACAGCTGGAAGGACGTCAGGAAGCCTATTATGAGAGATATCTCCGTTCGGAATTTCCGCCGGAGACACCGGAGCTGCTCGCCGATCCCGATTATGTGAGAGCCGGCAATGTTGATCTTCTTCTTTCCGGAAGTTCCTTTATGGATTTAAAGAAGGTCACCGCAGAAAGCGGCGAAGAAGAGGACGGCACGCAGGAGCTGGTAGACAGGGCGTACCTGGAAAAAACCGCAGAAGCGTATTTTGGTCAGCTGGAAACCGTATTTTCCGGCACCTCCAGACCAGTCATGCGCGCCATTATGGCGAAAGTGCTCTCGGACCTTCCGGTGTACTTTCATTCTATTGATGAAATCAAATCCTACATCAGAGGGAGCCTGGAAAGCTGCGGGGACGAGGCGGAAAAAGAAACCTGCAAGGAATTATTGGAAGAGCTGATGGATTATGAAGATAAGCTGGTATGACCACTTATATGTGGGTGACAAAGCGAAAAAGAAACGGTATCAAATCATTCAGGCAATCAGAAATTCCCGCCTGATTTCAGGGGCCTATGTGATTACACCCTCATTAAGTGGGAATAATGTACTTGATATCTATCCGGCCATGGAGCTTTCGGCCCCGTGGTACCGGGAGGAGGAGTTCTTCATCATCGGAATTGCCGCCGACTACTGGGAGGCCCTGGAGGTGACAAGGCAGATTATAGATGAACTGTACCGGAATACCGGCGGCTTCGATTTGACCGGTTATTTAAACGATCACTCGCACGCTCCGTGTACGAGCGGCCGCGACAATCAGGCCCGAAACATGTCTGAACATGTTCCAGAAGCCGGCGAGATGTGAGGTGTCCATGCTTCCTATCATATTATTTATTTTAAAACTGCTGGGAATTCTGGTCCTGATTCTGCTGGGACTCGTTCTCGGCGTGCTTCTTCTGATTCTCTTCGTACCGGTCAGATACCGGATTGAAGGCTCTTATTACGAACGGCTGAAAGGGAAAGTCCGTGTCACATGGCTGCTACATATTATCTCTGTAACGGCAGCTTATGAGGACGAGTTCTCCATTCTCATCCGGCTGTTTGGCTTCCGGCTCTTCAAACCCGTGGAAGAGAGCAGAGAGGATGCGGAAGAGATGCTGGTCCACGCCATGGAAGCGACTGACGAGGATGCGGAAGAATTCTCCGGCGATATCCTGAAGGATGTGGAACGCTCCGGGAAGAAACGGCTCACGGAAGAAGGAAAACTCCCCGAAAACACTGCTTCTGGCAGCGAGCGCACAAATTCAGAAGAAAAGCGCAAAGAGCCGCAGAAAATAGAGCCGCAGAAATCGTCACGGCTGAATGAAGAGCCAGGTCAGGGTAGCGGCGGAAAGGCCCAGGCGGTAGCCGACAGGCTTTCGTCAATTTTCGCAAAACTTAAGTATTCTTTCGAGGGTATCTGTGATAAACTAAAAACCATAAAAGAGAAAAAAGAAGAGATTCAAGCCTGGATTTCCAATGAAAATAACCGAAAGACAATCCGTCTTCTTCTGAGGCAGCTAAAGAAGCTGATCCGCCACCTCCTTCCAAAAAAAGGAAAGGGTGAAGTGGTATTCGGCTTCGACGATCCCTATACGACCGGTCAGGTTTTAACTGCGGTCAGCGCGGTTTACCCGTTCTGCCATAAGCAGCTTGACATTTACCCGGTATTTGACAGACAGGTATTTACGGCGGAGGGACATTTTAAAGGAAGAATCCGGGCCAGCACACTGCTTCTCATTGCGGGGAGGATGCTGCTCGATAAGAATTTCAGAGGCCTGTTAAGAAAATGGCTTCGATAAAGGAGGAACAGTTCAGATGGCAGATAATTATTTTACATCTACAGTGGAGGCTCTGTTCAAGGGTATGGATACCTTTGTAACGACAAAAACCGTAGTGGGAGAGGCAGTAAAGGTGGACGATACCATCATTCTTCCTCTGGTTGATGTGACCTGCGGCATGGCTGCCGGTTCATTTGCTGAAAGCGCAAAGCAGAAGGGCGCAGGCGGTATGAATGCCAAGATGAGCCCCAGCGCCATTTTAATCATTCAGAACGGCGTGACGAAGCTGGTCAACATCAAACAGCAGGATGCCATGACGAAGATCCTGGACATGGTGCCTGATTTTGTCAATAAGTTTACAGGGGGCTCCCAAGATGTTTCCCCTGAGGCATTAAAGGTAGCGGAAGAGATGGCTGCTGCAGACGAGGAAAAAGCTGAATAAGAAGAGGATAAGCCGCATACTATATCATATAGCATGTAAATGGATTGAGGGATTATATGAAGAGAGTATGTGGTCTGATGCTGTTCTGCTTTGGCGCAGGAATGGCAATTCTGCTTTTTATCCCGGCAACAATCATGACGATATTGTTCATCATCGCCTGTATGGTACTGGGATACAACTTATTCTGTTGGTAGAGAGTGTTTGTTGGAAACGGGAGAGATGTGCTGATACCCGTTTCCAGTTAAAATAAAGAGTTCGAAAACTGCTTTGGCAGCTATTTTCTGTAAAACAAAAAAGCTCCAGGCTGTTTTATCAGCCTGGAGTTTTCCTAAATGATTAAGCTCTCTCAACTAAACCAGATCTTAAGCAGGAAGTACATACGTACATCTTCTTATTGCCTCCGTTAACTTTAACTTTAACGGACTTTACGTTTGCTTTCCACATCTTGTTAGATCTTCTATGGGAATGGCTCACCGCATTACCAAAGTGAGCAGCTTTTTCACAGATTGCACATTTAGCCATGATTGCACCTCCTTAAACGCTACTTGGATTTTCTGTTATAAAAATCCACAACAAATGTATGATAACAGAAATTGCATAGTTTTGCAAGTGAAATTTAAAAATTTGTTTCTTTTTTTGGGAAAATAATGTATAATCAAATCAGTCAGAATGATAGGAGGTAAAAATTATGAAGGGTTACATCAATAATAAACTGGGTGAAATCCAGATTGGCCCTGATGTTATCGCTATGTACGCGGGCACTACTGCAGTAGAATGTTTCGGTATTGTCGGCATGGCGGCTGTCAGCATGAAGGACGGCCTTGTTAAGCTTTTAAAACGCGAAAGTCTGACGCACGGAATTAACGTGAATATACAGGACAACCATATCACCATCGACTTCCATGTCATCGTAGCATATGGAATCAGCATTTCGGCGGTAGCTGACAATCTGATCGAAAATGTGAAGTACAAAGTAGAAGAGTTCACCGGCATGACGGTAGATAAGATCAACATCTTCGTTGAAGGTGTAAGAGTGATAGATTAAGGAGGAAACTACCTGTGGGTATGAAGTATATAGACGGAGAGATGCTGAAGAAAGCATTTCTGGCCGGTGCAAAAGGATTGGAAGCTAAGAAGGAATGGATCAATGAACTCAACGTGTTCCCGGTTCCGGACGGGGATACGGGTACGAATATGACGATGACCATCATGTCAGCGGCAAGGGAAGTGGCGGCCATCGAACATCCGGACATGGAATCTCTGGCAAAGGCCATTTCTTCCGGCTCGTTAAGAGGCGCCCGCGGCAACTCCGGCGTTATTCTTTCCCAGCTTTTCAGAGGCTTTACAAAAGAAATAAAGACGGTGGATAAGATCACGACGACGACTCTTGCGAATTCCTTCGTCAGAGCGACAGAGACGGCTTACAAGGCCGTTATGAAGCCGAAAGAGGGAACGATCCTGACGGTTGCCAAGGGAATGGCGGACAAGGCTGTGGAACTGGTGACAGAGACGGAAGATATCATCGAATTTTGTCAGAAGGTCATCGAACACGGCGATTACGTGCTGAGCCAGACTCCGGAGATGCTTCCCGTGCTGAAACAGGCCGGTGTCGTCGATTCCGGCGGACAGGGCCTTATGCAGGTCGTAAAGAGCGCTCTCGACTGCCTGATGGGCAAGGAACTGGATTTATCCGTGGAAGGCGCAGCAAGCGCCGGAAGCGTATCAGGCAGCGCTGCGGTAACCGATGATTTCGATATCAAGTTCGGTTACTGTACGGAATTTATCGTGAATCTGGAAAAGCCTTACGATGAGAAGAGCGAACATGAATTTAAGGGATATTTAGAATCCATCGGCGATTCCATCGTTGTCGTTTCAGATGACGATATCGTCAAGGTTCACGTCCATACCAACGATCCGGGACTCGCGATTCAGAAGGCACTTACCTTTGGCTCCCTGTCACGTATGAAGATCGACAACATGAGGGAAGAGCATCAGGAAAAACTGATTAAGGATTCGGAGAAGCTGGCCGCTCAGCAGAAAGCGGACGAAGAGAAGAACGCAGGGCCGAGAAAGCCTTATGGCTTCATCTCCGTATCCGTCGGCGAGGGACTCGACGAGATCTTTAAGGGAATTGGAGCCGATTACCTGATTCAGGGCGGCCAGACCATGAACCCAAGCACCGAAGATATGTTAAACGCCATCGACCGTGTCAATGCCGATACGGTTTATATTCTTCCGAACAACAAGAACATCATACTTGCGGCAGAGCAGGCCAAGAAGCTTACAAAGGATAAGCATGTCATTGTAATTCCGTCCAGAACGATACCGCAGGGAATTACCGCTCTGATCAATTTCGCACCGGATTTATCAGCGGAAGAGAATGAGAAAGTGATGACCGAGGAGATGCAGCGCGTCAAGACCGGACAGATTACTTATGCGGTGCGCAACACCATGATCGACAACATCGAAATCACCGAGGGCGATATCATGGCTCTCGGAGACCACGGAATCCTGGCGGTGGGGAAAGCCATCGAGCACACGGCGCTGGAATCCCTCAAATCCATGGTGGATGACGAATCTGAGCTGATTACCATCTATTACGGCGCGGACGTGTCGGAGGAAGACGCGGAGACGCTTCGTGAGAAGGCAGAGGAATCGTTCGGCGACTGTGAAGTAGAGCTCCATCCGGGCGGTCAGCCAATCTACTATTATCTGATATCCGTAGAGTAGAACAGAAGAAACAGGAACAGCTCCCGGGCAGACAATCTGCCCGGGAACTTTTTGGGGAAAGGTGAAAGAAATATGAATCAACAACCTTTGGATACCTTAAAAGGCATTGGTGAGAAGACCGGAAAACTGTTTGGGAAGCTGGGAATCGGAACCGTGGATGAACTGCTGGAATACTATCCGCGGGCCTATGATGCTTACGAGGAACCGGTCTCTGTCGGAGAACTGAAGCCGGATACCGTGATGGCAGTCTCCGGAGTGCTGTTTAAAAGCGCGGAAGTGAAGCGTTACAGTCATATTCAGGTGATTACCACCATGATCAGGGACATTACGGGTTCCCTGACCCTTACCTGGTACAACATGCCTTATCTGCACGCCACTTTAAAGGCTGGTATGCGCGCTGTGTTCCGCGGACGGGTGGTTAAGAAAAACGGCCGCCTTACGATGGAACAGCCGGAGATTTTTCTGGGCGATGCCTACGGGGAGGTTATCCACTCCATGCAGCCCATCTACGGACAGACGAAGGGGCTTCCCAACAAGACCATTGTGCGGGCAGTGAAGCAGGCTCTGTCGGTGAGACAGATGGTCCGCGATTACATGCCCTTAGATCTGCGGATCCGCCATGAACTGGCGGAATATAATTTTGCCATCGAACATATTCATTTCCCCACAGACCGGACGGAACTGCTCTTCGCCAGGAAACGGCTCGTTTTCGACGAATTCTTCCTGTTTCTTATGGCTGTGCGCCGTTTAAAGGACAGGCGTGTGGACCGGGAAAGCCACTTTCGGATGACGCCCTCCGATGAAGTGATCAGCCTCGTGAAAAAGCTTCCCTATGCGCTGACCGGCGCGCAGAACAAGGTGCTTACAGAGGTTTTCCGTGATATGACAGGCGGAAAGGTGATGAACCGGTTAATTCAGGGTGATGTCGGCTCCGGAAAGACCATTATCGCTGTCCTCGCTCTGTTGGAGGCGGCTTACAACGGGTATCAGGGCGCTCTCATGGTGCCGACAGAGGTGCTTGCCAGACAGCACTACGAGTCCATGCTCTCCCTGTTTGAGGAAAATGGCATTGACAAACAGGTGGTGCTGGTAACCGGTTCCATGACGGCAAAGGAGAAGCGGACCGCCTACGAAAAAATCGCCTCCCACGAAGCCGATATCATTGTCGGAACCCATGCGCTCATACAGGAGAAAGTGGTCTACGACAAGCTGGCCCTCGTCATCACCGACGAGCAGCACCGGTTCGGTGTCAGCCAGCGCGAGATGCTGGGCGGAAAAGGGGACGAGCCTCACGTTCTTGTCATGAGTGCGACGCCGATCCCCAGAACGCTGGCCATAATCATTTACGGCGACCTCGATATTTCCATCATCGATGAACTGCCGGCCAACCGGCTTCCCATCAAGAACTGTGTCGTGGACACCAGCTACCGGAACACGGCGTATTCCTTTATCAAAGGGGAGGTGGCCGCCGGGCGTCAGGCGTACGTGATCTGCCCCATGGTGGAGGCCAGTGAGATGATCGAGGCGGAGAATGTTCTGGATTATGCAAAGAAACTCCAGAGCGCGCTGCCGGGGATCCCGGTAGAATATCTTCACGGTAAGATGAAGGCGAAAGAGAAAAATGCAATCATGGAACGGTTTGCCGCCGGGGAGATCAAGGTTCTCGTCTCCACCACCGTCGTGGAAGTAGGCGTCAACGTTCCCAATGCCACCGTCATGATGATTGAAAATGCGGAGCGCTTCGGACTGGCCCAGCTTCATCAGCTGCGGGGCCGTGTCGGCCGCGGAAAGCACCAGTCCTACTGCATCCTGGTGGACGGCTCCGGCCAGGATGGAACCAGGGAACGTCTGACGATCCTGAGCAAATCCAACGATGGCTTCTTCATTGCCTCCGAGGATTTAAAGCTGCGCGGCCCGGGAGACATCTTCGGGCTCAGACAGAGCGGTGATCTGGAATTCAAGCTGGCCGACATCTTTACCGATGCCAATATCTTAAAGACGGTGTCTGAGGAGGTCAACCGGCTGTTGGATGAGGATCCGGAGCTCAGCTCAGAGGATCACGCCGAGCTTGGCAAAAAACTCAATCTGTATTTGGAAAAAAGTTATGACAAGCTAAATCTGTAAGTGTATTATTTTCATATTAAGTACATTTTCAGAAAATGGTTGAAAATAATAAGTCGGCGTGATAGACTTATGCTGTTAAAAATATAACAGTTCAGCGACATATAAGGAGGGCATGTATGAACAGGCAGGAATTAAAATACGATGCAAAAAATAAGATGAGGGAGGCGGCTGTAAACCCCTATGTGGTTACACTCATCATGGGAGTAGTCATTATGGTTCTGTCCGGTGTTCAGTTTATTCTCGATTTCTGGGGCGGCATCATCAACACGGGATCTTCCGTTAGTACTGGAGAAGCCGGCACGTATATGATTTCTTCTCTCATATTTTTTGTTATTTACATAGTGATCAGCACAATTTTACAGTTTGGATACAGCAGCTACTGCCTGAAGGTGGCAAACCGGGATGGGTGCATGTCTTATGGAGATTTGTTTTCATCGGTTCGTTATCTGTTAAAAGCCATAGGACTGACGATTATGATATCTGTTTTTGTCCTGCTCTGGTGTATACTGCTTGTAATACCAGGTATCATTGCCGCTTACCGTTATTCCCAGGCCATCTTCATCATGGTTGAGAATCCCAATAAGGGAATTATGCAGTGTATCCGCGAGAGCAAGGAGATGATGGTCGGTCACAAGATGGAATACTTTATCCTGGAGTTCTCTTTCTTCTTCTGGATGCTGCTCGGCGGCGTTACCTGCGGTCTGGCATATATCTATGTATATCCGTATATGACGGTTACATTTGCCAATTACTACAACCAATTGAAGCCGGTTTCTGTGGTCTATGAGCATGCAGATACCATAATTTAACTGAATAACCAGGAAAAACGACCGCCTCTTTATCCAGAAAGAGGCGGTTCTTCTTGTATGCCTGCGGTTAATTTGATGAACTGCTGCACACTCGCGCCTTAAGCTGTGAGTTAGGCGGCCTTTTCTAAATATATAGATTTCACTGGATTTTCGACAGAAGATTTGCTATCATATAACCAGAGAATGAGAACGTATGTTTTGAAAAATGAAGGAGAATTATGGCTGTTTCAGTAATAAAACAGGACGATGGCACATTTCGGTTCAGTGGACGTTCTTTTCGGCCCACCGAGGAGAAAATGCAGGCTTTGGCGCCATTTGGAATGCTGCTCCATAACTGGGGGCTTGTACTTATGCTTCTGCCGGACCCGGTACAAACACAGGCTCTGGACCAGCAGATTGGAAACGCCCGGTTCATCAGGAACCGTTACTTAGCAGACCGGCAGGATTATTATGCCCGGACAGGAGAATCCCTCACCGTGGCGTGTTATAAAAGTAACTATATGCCAAGGCTTAAGGAAGAGTACCCATTTCTCCGCTTATCCGATAAATTCGCACTGGAAGCAGCCCTGGAACATGTGGATGCCGCCTATAAGAAGTTTTTCCGGGAACATACAGGATTCCCCAGATTTGCTTCCAGATATAACCCAGCCGGTAATCGGTATACGACGAAATTTACAAATGGGAACATCGCTGTAGAAACTGGTGAAGATGGCCTTTCTTATGTGAAGCTTCCCAAAATCGGCAAAATCCGTTTTGTCCTGCCGAATGGGAAAACCGTTCATGACATTGTACCGGAAGGAACGTCCGTTCTATCTGCTTCAGTCAAGCGTGCCGGGCAGACCCATACGGTATCCCTGCAGCTGGAAGCTGTCGTGAAAAAAACGGCTGAACTGACAGAAGTCTCTGTGCGGGATATTGTGGCGGCTGATATGGGAATTGCGAGGTTTGCCACCTTTGGTAATGTAGAAGAGAGGGAAGCGGTAGAAAATCTCAGATGGATCCGTTTACATGCGAAGCGTCTGCGCCGTCTGCAGAAAGCCCTTTCGACGAAGCGGTATGATAAGAAGAGCCATACCGGATCAAAGAACTGGGAGAAAGCAAGACGGAGAGTGGCGGCCGAACAAAGAAAATGTGCCAATCTTTCGGGAAAGACTTCCAGCATAAGCTTTCCCGAAAGATTGCGGATGTGTGCACCGTATTTGTCTGTGAGGATTTAAATATCCAGGGGCTGGTAAAGAACCGTCACCTGTCAAAAGAGATATCGTCGGCAGGGTGGGGAAGATTCTTAATCTGTGTCAAATATAAGCTGGAGAGGAAAGGAGGCATATTCCTGAAAGCAGGCCGTTTTATGCATCCAGCAAAATATGTTCCATATGTGGGCAAAAATACAAAGCCCTTAAGCTGAGCGACAGGAACTGGCACTGCCCGGAGTGCGGCGAAACCCATGACCGTGATGAGAATGCAGTATTCAATCTGTTGAAAGAAGGGAGAAGACTTCTGGAAGAAAAGGGAATTCCTGTGATTGTATAAAAACCTTCGAAAACAGATATAGAAACCACAGTCAGCCGCGAAAGCGGCGCTGCCGTAAGAGAAAATACTGCTTGTAAGGGAGTTTCAGAGAGTGCTCTAAGGAAAATTAGGAGGAGAAATTTAAGTTTCAGAAAAAGGTACAGTAGAATTCATACGCAGAGAGTATTATGCATAAATAGCATGGAAGAAAAAGAGGTACCTTGGGGAACCATGGGAGCCGGGGGAAGAGCCCCAAAAGCCTGCATCATCAAAAAGATGAACCAACCGGGAAGGCCCGGAAAGGAGAGCCAATGTAAGACCTGACCCAAAAGGCAGGCAGAAGGCACAGGAAGCAGGAAATCTTGGGAAAGCCGTCTTATCCTACTCACAAAGGGCGGCTCAGAATAAGAAACTCGTGACTTCAATCATGAGAGGTTCACAAAATAGCAGGAAAGGTTACAGAATGAAAGGTTATAGAATGAAAGAAGCGATCGAAGCAATCAAGGCAAATATAGGACAGGTACTGGTGGGAAAAGAAGAGGTAACGGACTTACTTCTCTCTGCGATTCTTGCAGGAGGCCACGTACTTTTGGAGGATGTTCCCGGAACCGGCAAAACCATGCTGGCAAAGTCTCTGGCAAAGAGCATGGAGCTGTCCTTTTCGAGGGTTCAGTTCACGCCGGACCTGCTGCCGTCTGACATAACCGGTCTCAATTATTACAATCAGAAGGCCGGAGAGTTCGTCTTTCGCGGAGGTCCGGTGTTTACCAATCTGCTTCTTGCGGATGAGATCAACCGGGCCACGCCCAGGACGCAGTCCAGCCTGCTGGAGTGTATGGAAGAGCATCAGGTGACCATCGACGGGGAGACGAAGAAACTGGAAGAACCGTTTTTTGTTATTGCAACCCAGAATCCCATCGAGACGGCGGGGACGTATCCGCTCCCCGAGGCCCAGCTGGACCGCTTTCTGATGCAGATCCCCATGGGACTTCCGGACGCTGGGGAGGAGCGGCAGATCCTCGAACGCTTCGGCAAAAGGAATCCCTATGACAGCCTGACCGCCGTATGCGGCCGGGAGGCGCTTTTAAACCTGATGAAGGAAGCGGAGGCGGTATACGTCCATCCCCATCTGATGGATTATCTCGTCGAACTGGTTATCGCCACCAGGAAACACAGCGAAGTGGAAGGGGGCGTCAGTCCCCGCGGCAGCCTGGCCTTTTACCGGGCAGCCCGGGCCTATGCCCTGGTGAAGGGGCGGGACTACGTGGTTCCCGAGGATATCAAGGCACTGGCCGTTCCCGTTCTGGCTCACAGGCTGGTTCTCGCCAGAACGCTGACCGGAAGAAGTACGGGCCGTCAGATTATCGAACAGCTCTTAAATACCGTCTTTGTGCCTACAGAGGAGTGGAATACATAAATGGAACTGATCCTGATGGCCCTTGGGGCCTGCTTTCTCTATGTCCTTCAGCGCGTCTTATACGAGCGGTTCTGGAAAAAGAGACTGACTGCGGACGCTGCGTTTCAGAGAAATCCCGCGGTCTGCGGCGGAGAGGCGTATCTCCTGGAGACCGTTGTCAATGCAAAGTTTCTTCCGCTCTCGATTCTGCGGGTCAAATTCCGCATCGGCAGAGAACTGGAATTCGTCACGGGGGAGAACTCCGCTGTCTCCGACTATACGTACCGCAACGACGTCTTCTCCGTCTTTCCTTATCAGAAGATCACGAGAAAGCTGCGGTTCCACTGCCGCAAACGCGGATATTACGAAATAAAGAGTCTGGATCTGGTCAGCCATGATCTGTTCTTTTCCGGCCATTTCATTGAGACTCTGTCCCTGGATTCTCATTTATACGTCTATCCGGCGGCTGCGGACTGTGGCCATCTGAATGTTCCTTTTCAGAAGATGATGGGCACCTGCTTATCGAGAAGCAGACTGGTTACCGATCCCTTTGAACTGAAGGGAATCCGGGAGTATCAGACCTACGATTCCATGCGCAGTGTCAACTGGAAGGCCACAGCCCGAACCGGCGCCTTGAAGGTCAACGTTCATGAGTCCACAGCCTCCCAGAATATCTTCATCTTTCTGAATATGGATTCGGACTATCCGTGGGCGTCGGAGGCGCTCCGGGAGGAGGCTATCTCGATTTGCGGTTCCTTCATCGACGCCTTTGTCTCCGCGGGAATTCCAACCGGATTCTTCAGCAACGGCATTGATGCGGCGGCCGAAGAGCCTTCCTTCGTCCCCGCCGGGGCGGGAGCGAGCCACGTCACCCGGTGCATGGAGGCGCTCAGCCGTCTCCGCTATGACATTTCCCTGACTCCCTTCGAGACACTGATGAGGGAAGGCAGTCTGGAAAAGAAGGCGGAAGACTGTCTATACATCATGATCTCATCCTGCAAACGGCCGGAGCTTCAGACGGCATACCAGGAATTCTGCCGCTATAGTCCGGGATCCTTATGGATCGCACCGCTGCGGCCGGAAGACGAGGCAGTATTTTCCCTCTGTCCGGCTGCTCTGACGATGAAGTGGGAGGTGCCTTATGACAAGATTTAAATGGATCAACCGCTGGATTACCGCCGATTTAAGCGGAATCCATATAATATTGGCCAGCGTGTCTGTTTTCCTCTACATTGCCGGATACTTCATTCCCAGTTCGCGGCTCATGACAGCAGGGTATGCGGGATTATTTCTGGTAATCCTTTTCTATCTGCTTCATCTGCAGCTCCATTCCTGCGACAGTTTTCTGAGCATGCATCCGGCGACGGATCAGATTCCGAAATCGCAGATGAAGCTGGTAAATGGCGTCTACATGGCCGTGTTTCTGGCTGTAACGGGGGCTTTCATGGCCGTGTTCTCCCTTCTTCACCTGGAGTGGCTGGTGAACGGGTTTAAATCTGTCCTGACCGCCATTCTTCGCTTTCTGGCCCGTTTTCTTCCGGAAGCCGTAAATGAGCCGGTGGAATCCATGCCTTCCGGGAGCTTTATCCCTCCGGAGCTGGGAGAAGAGGCGGCGGCGCCTTCGCTTCTTGCAAAAATCCTGGATGCGGCTCTCACAGCCGCTGCCGTCGTTTTCATAGTACTTCTCGCTGTATATTTGCTCAGACAGCTGTTCTTCCTGCTGATCCGTCTATTGAAGCCGAGAGAAGACGGAGATGAAAAGGAATTTATGAAACCGGCCGTTGTTTTTAACAGGATCCATACCGGACAGGCGAAGGGAACGCCTCTGTGGAGAGATTTTACCATTGAGGGAAGAATCCGCAGGGCGTATAAAAAAGAAATTTTAAGACGGCTTAAGGTTAGAGGCCGGATTTCCCGGACGGAAACGCCGGAGGAGCTGGAACAGAAAAGCGGATTTCCGGAGGAGCCTTCCCTCTGCGGAATCTACCATCAGGTATACGAGAAGGCGCGTTACGGAAAGGAATGCACCAAAGAGGATTTGGAGCGTTTGAATGAGATTCGCAGATCGAATCAAAAGAATACATAGAGTAAATACCAAAAACACGGGAGGAATAAATCTATGAAGAGCATATTAATTGGAATCGCAGGGGGAACCGGATCAGGAAAATCCACATTTACCAACCGGTTAAAGGATGCGTTTCACGATGATATCGCCGTCCTTTATCACGATAATTACTATAAAAAGCAGGATGGCATTCCCTTTGAGGAGCGGAAAAAAATGAATTACGATCATCCGGAGGCGTTTGAGACGGAGCTTCTCCTGGATCAGCTGTCCAGACTGCAGCGAGGCGAGTCCGCCCAATGTCCCGTATACGATTATTCCCAGCACAACCGGTCGGATCAGTTTCTCACAGTCCTTCCAAAAAGGGTAATCCTGGTGGAGGGAATTCTGGTATTTGCCGACCAGCGGCTCCGTGATATGTTTGACATCAAGATATTTGTGGAGGCGGACGCGGATGAACGGATTCTGCGGCGGGTGATCCGGGATGTCAAGGAGCGCGGACGGGATATCGAGGGCGTCGTGGAGCAGTATCTGACGACCGTCAAGCCCATGCATTACTTATATGTAGAACCTACAAAACCCTTGGCTGACATCATCATCAACAGCGGAATGAACGAAGTGGCCTTCCAGCTTGTAAAGACCTCGATCGAAAAAATACTGGGAGAACCATCGGATCAATAGGAGGACACAAACCATGTTTTTCTGGCAGAAAAAAGAAGTTCTGGTTACATTTTCACTGAACGATTTTAACCGTGTTAAGGATACTCTGGCTGCGAATCAGATCCCGTATGACTGGAAAACCGTGCCTGACTGCGGAAGACGGGGACGCCGGACGCTGGGAACAGCATTTATGGATGAATCCGTCTTAAGACAGTATTACCTTTATGTTGAAAAAAAAGAATATGAGAGGGCAGAATATCTCGTAAAGACAGTATTGACCGGTGGGAAACGGTAAACGCGGTCGGATCTTCTGCGGAAAAAGAAGGAGGCGAACATGCGATGCACGTTACGGCCCGTCCTGATATTTTTCAGCCGAGTGGTACACTCTTAACAAAAGAAGAGTATGAGGCCATGCAAAAAGATGATACATACTTTTTGTATATGGCCAGGACCGGCGGAGGTGAATCGGCCGGGCTCTGTTTTGCGAAGCTGACGGAGACCGATTCCCCGCTGCTCTGCAAAAAGAAATTTCTATATATTGAAGATTTTATTGTATCGGAACAGTTTTGGCGGCAAGGCATTGGCCGTATACTGTATGAAAAAATCAAAGAGACTGCGATTCTGTCCGGGGCCGAAGGTGTAGAACTGACCGTCTGGAATTTTAACGAGAGCGCGGCCGCCTTTTACCGGGAGCTGGGTATGAAGGTGCAGTTTGTTCATATGGAAGAAAACTTTTAAAAAGTCTCTGTTCCATGACATAAAATTTTGGAAAAACCTTCTAGTGTATTATTCTCCCTCAGAGCCATAATAGGAGTGTAGCACAAAACACACCATGAAAAACACAAAACAAAAGCATGGTGATAGACGAAAAGGAGGCATATCAATATGTCAGGAAAATCTTCTAACACAACAAACGTACCAGAAGCAAGAGAAGCAATGGACAGATTCAAAATGGAAGTTGCAAACGAGATCGGTGTTCCGTTAACTAACGGTTACAACGGAAACTTAACCTCTGCACAGAACGGTTCTGTTGGTGGCTATATGGTTAAGAAAATGATCGAAGCTCAGGAAAGACAGATGGCAGGTAAATAAGCCAAGAAACAATAAAGAAGAGCCTTCAGTTTAAAACTGAAGGTTCTTTTTTTACTGTAATTGGGTTGTATATCTTTCGTTTTCATACTATAATGGTACATAACACCAAAAGAATGAGGGATACCATTTCATGAGAGTAATAGCAGGAAAAGCCAGAAGGCTTCTTTTAAAAACCATAGAGGGTCAGGATACAAGACCCACCACAGACCGCATCAAGGAGACTTTATTCAATATTTTAAATCCGGATCTGCAGGGCAGCACCTTTCTCGATCTCTTCTCCGGAAGCGGCGGCATCGGCATCGAGGCCTTAAGCCGCGGAGCCGACAGGGCAGTCTTTATCGAGATGAACCCAAAGGCCGCGGAATGCATCAGGGAGAACTTACAGCGCACGAAGTTTACGGAAGAGTCCGTTGTCATGAACTGTGACGTTCTCACCGACCTGCGCCGCCTGGAGGGTAAGGATTACGTCTTTGATTTCGTCTTCATGGATCCTCCCTACGGGAAGGAATCCGAGCGCCAGGTTCTGGAGTATCTGGCATCTTCCCCGCTTATTTCAGAGGACACGCTCATAATTGTGGAAGCGGAGTTAAACACCGGCTTCGATTATCTGGAATCCATGGGGTTCGAATGCCGCAGAGAAAAGAACTATAAGACGAATAAACATGTTTTTATAGCAAAAGGAGTGGTTTTATGAAAACGGCCGTATATCCGGGAAGCTTCGATCCGGTGACGCTGGGCCATCTCGATATCATCGAGCGTTCGGCCCGGATGTCCGATCAGTTAATTATCGGAGTTTTGAATAATAATTCAAAAACTCCGTTGTTTTCTGTTCAAGAACGTGTTAATATGTTAAAGGAAATAACGAAAGATTTAGGCAATGTGGAAGTGAAAGCTTTTGCAGGGCTTTTGATCGATTTTGTGCGTGCGAATCAGGCTGATGTCGTAGTCCGTGGACTCCGTGCCGTCACTGATTTTGAGTACGAGCTTCAGCTGGCACAGACCAACCGGGTTATCGCGCCGGAAGTGGATACCATATTTTTGACAACGAATTTAAAATACTCCTATTTGAGCTCCAGTATCGTCAAGGAAATCGCGTTCTATGACGGAGACATCAGTGCATTCGTTCCTGCCAGCGTGGCAGAATGCATCAGGAGGAAGATGGCAGATAGAAAATAGATAATAGATAGAAAAACGGGTAAGGAGAGAGACGCATTATGATGAGTAGAATTGAACAGTTAATTGGTGAAATTGAAGAATATATCGATGGTTGTAAGTACCAGCCGCTTTCCAACAGTAAGATCGTCGTAAACCGTGACGAACTGGAAGAGCTTCTTGTGGAGCTGCGCCTTCGGATTCCGGATGAGATCAAACAGTATCAGAAGATCATCAGCAACCGCGACGTGATCTTAAACGAGGCTCATCAGCAGGCAGATTCCATACTCGCCCAGGCATCCGCCCATACGGATGAACTGGTTAATGAGCATGAGATCATGCAGAAGGCATACGCCCAGGCCAATGAGATCATCAATCAGGCGAATTTACAGGCCCAGGACATCGTTGAGAAGGCCGTCTCCGACGCCAATGATATCCGCCAGAGCGCCGTTCAGTACACGGACGATATGTTAAAGAGTCTTCAGACCATCATCAGCCACTCCATGGAAGGAGCACAGGGCAGGTTTGATGCCTTTATGACTTCCATGCAGTCCAGCTATGATATTGTCTCCTCCAACCGTCAGGAGCTGACCGGCGCGGTCATGCCGCCCACGGAAGCTGACGGCAGCATGCCAATAGAATAAAGATTGCCGCAGAAAGCAGACTGTGAACCGCTTTCCATGCTACATAGTGCCGGATGGATAATCCGGCATTTTTTATGACACTCTTTGTCTGAAAGATTCCGGACAGTCCGCCGAAGGCGGTAGCGGCGGCGATCCACATGCCCCCCGCCATGGACGGAATCGAACCGGAGATGGCGCGGATTCCCGTTGTGATCTCCACAAAACCAAGCAGTGCCGCTTTTCCGGCCGGATTATGTAACGGAAGTCCCGTAATATAAAAGACAAGAATAGAAAACAGCATGATATAGCCGCCGATTTTCACCATGACCTCGCAGGAATCCATCAGACTTTCATCGAAGGTCAGCTGTGCTTCCCTGGAATATGGAAGCGACGGAGAGACCGTCTGGATTCCATAGAGCTTCCGGGACAGCCAGGCGATTAAGACCACCGGTAAATAAACAGCGGCCATAAGCATCCACACCGGTACGGCACCCGGCAGCTCTGAGGCCGCGTAGCCCAGCAGGAACATGGGACTGGGATGGTTGCAGATGCTTAATAAGTATCTGGCTTCCGCCTTCGTGATCCGTTCCCCATCGAGAAAATCGCTGCAGTTTCTGGCTCCCATGGGATAGCCGCAGAGGAGGCCGGAGACGAGAATGTAGCTTCCTGCGTCCGAAAGCTTTAAAAAATTACGAAGAAACCCGCGGAAGGGAAATGTAAGAATATGGATCGCGTCCAGTGCGACGATGACGTTGGAGCAGATCATGAACGGCAGGAGTGTGGGGAGAACTACCGTGGCCCACAGAACCAGTCCGTTTTTTGCCCCCTGAGTCGCGGCCGCCGGACTTAACAGAAGAACGCAGAGCACCGCAACGGAACAGAAGCGGAAGAAGGATTTTTTCATGAGCACCTGAATAGATTGTTTTATACAAATATATGATGAGGCCGTATCGATATGATGATGATTCTTCTTTTAATCCTGCTTCTTTCCTTCTTTCATGTGACCATGATCGATTACCTTTACAACAATCCTACCTATTACCAGCTGGACGCCTATACATATGAGAGTGATGATTTCCGCAGTATGAGGCTGGGTAACCTGATCGCAGAATCCGGCCCCCTCGATTACGATCTGCTCACTTCCCTGATGATTGAGCACAATTACGATCTGACCGATGTCAAGGATACTGCCTGCCATACAGACCGCCTGCTGGCCGTGAAGCCGGCGGAATACCGGAAGCTGAAACAGGCGTATGAGACGGTCCTCGGCGATTTAAAGTTCTTTCCCATCCCGGATAATACGAACGCCGCATCTCCACCCGTCACCTTTGAGAACGGCTGGATGGATAAGCGCACGTACGGTGGGGAGCGCGGCCACGAGGGCTGCGACATCATGGGGACAGAGCGGCCCCGGGGATATTATCCCGTTGTCTCCATGTCGGATGGGATTGTGGAAAAGGTGGGTTGGCTGGAGAAAGGCGGATGGCGGATCGGAATCCGCGCTCCCGGCGGCGCCTATCTCTATTACGCCCATTTGTACGGCTACAGCCGGCAGTGGCAGGAGGGCGATGCCGTAAAGGCCGGAGAGCTGCTGGGCTTCATGGGTGACACCGGGTACAGCACAGTAGAAGGGACCACCGGTAATTTTGAAGTCCATCTTCATGTAGGGATCTATATGAAGACGGACCATGAGGACGAAATGAGCTTAAATCCCTACTGGGTATTAAAATATCTGCAGAAATACCGGTTGAAATATTCCTATTAGTATATTAAGATTGCCATAGAGAAAGGCAGGAGTTACACACGTGAGCGAATTGAAACTTTCCGAAGAGTATTTAAACAGAATGAGAGACTTACTGGGGGAAGAGGAATTTTCCGCCTATTTAAAAAGCTTCGACGAGGAACGGCTGTATGGACTGCGGGTCAATGCGGCAAAGGTCACGCCGGAAGCATTTCCGGAACTGGTTTCCTGGGATTTAAAGCCGGTACCCTGGATTCCAAACGGATTTTATTACGAGGGGACGGAACGTCCGGCCAAGGATCCCTATTATTACGCCGGACTCTATTACCTGCAGGAGCCCAGCGCCATGACCCCGGCCATGCTTCTTCCGGTGGAGCCGGGAGACCGGGTTCTGGATTTGTGCGCGGCGCCCGGTGGGAAGAGCACGGAGCTGGGTGTTAAGCTGGCTGGAAAAGGCGTCCTCATCTCCAACGACATCAGCAATTCGAGGGCGAAAGCGCTTCTTAAAAACCTGGAGCTCTGGGGGATTTCCAACATCTGTGTCACCAGCGAGACTCCCGATAAGCTGGCCGATGTATTCGGCCCGTGGTTCGATAAGATTCTGATCGACGCGCCGTGCTCCGGGGAAGGGATGTTCCGCAAGGACGATGATATGGTGAAAAGCTACGAGGAACGCGGACCGGAGTATTACAGTGAAATTCAGAAGGAGATCACGGACCAGGCGGTCCGCATGCTGGCGCCGGGCGGCCTGCTGCTTTACTCTACCTGCACCTTTTCACGCTGCGAGGATGAGGAGATTATCTGCCATATTCTGGAGAACCACCAGGAGATGGAACTGATCAGGCTCCCTCTGTTTGAGGGCGCATCAGACGGAATCGGCCTCGACGGCTGTATCCGTCTGTTTCCTCATAAGATAAAGGGCGAGGGGCATTTTATATCCCTGCTGCGGAAAAACGGCGGTGGAGCGGAGAGGACGGCTGCGGGCAGCCGGGAACGTTCCAGGATGGAGCCGCAGGGGAAAAGGGCCTCAGCCCTTCCAACGGAGCTTACGGATTTTCTCGCCCTCATGAACCGGGAATTTGATGATTCCAGAATCATGATTAAAAATGATTCTGTCTATTATCTGCCGGAAAACTTTGTTCCGGCAAAGGAACTCCGTTATCTGAGAACGGGGCTTCTTCTGGGCGAACTGAAGAACAAACGCTTTGAGCCTGGACAGGCTCTCGCCATGACCCTTCATGCAGATGAATTTAAGCAGACTATCTCCTGGAAAAAGGAGGATGACCGCGTCATCCGGTATTTAAAGGGAGAAACGATCTCCCTGACGCCGGAGGAAGGGCCGGTCAAGGACTGGTGTCTCGTCTGCGTGGACGGCCATCCCCTGGGGTTTGCCAAGGGAACGGGTATGGCGCTCAAGAACAAATACTATCCGGGATGGCGGTGGCTGTGATGAAGGATACCATTAGGCTGGACAAATACTTAACGGAGATGGGCGAGGGAACGAGAAGCCAGATCAAAGAAATGGCCCGAAAGGGACGCATATCTGTAAACGGTGTGACGGAGAAGAAGAGTGAGCGTAAGATTTCTCCCTCCTCCGACACGGTCGCCGTAGATGGACGGAACGTGTCCTATGTGGAATATGAATACTATATGCTCCATAAACCGCAGGGCGTCGTCTCTGCGACGGAAGACAGGCTGCATGAGACGGTGGTGGATTTAATCACCGACAGGAAACGGGATGATTTATTTCCTGTGGGCCGCCTCGATATCGACACAGAGGGGCTGCTCCTCTTGACCAATGACGGAGATTTAACCCATCGCCTGCTCTCGCCGAAAAAGCATGTGGACAAGGTCTACTACGCCAAAATAGAGGGAATGCTTCCAGAAGACGCGAAAAACCATATGGCGGAGGGCCTGGTTCTCTCAGACGGAACGGAAACGCTTCCTGCTGATTTGGAAGTCGTTCGTCGCGGGGACTTAAGTGAGCTGTCTGAGATCCGCCTCACGATTCATGAAGGAAAATTCCATCAGGTGAAACGGATGTTTGAAACACTGGGGTGTCATGTGGTATACTTAAAGAGGTTATCCATGGGGACGCTTGTGCTCGATGAGGCACTGAAGCCGGGAGAGTACCGGCCGCTGACCCATAAGGAACTGGAACTGCTAAAAAAGACAAATCAGGAGTAATTATGATGATAGAAGAGACAAAAGCGGTCATATTCGACCTGGATGGAACACTTGTGGACTCCATGTGGATGTGGAAGGATATCGACATCGAGTTCCTTAAAAATTACGGGCACGACTGTCCTCCGGAGCTGCAGAAGGAGATTGAGGGAATGAGTTTTTCCGAGACTGCCGTCTATTTCAAGGACAGGTTCGGACTGAGGGAATCCATCGAAGACATCAAAGCCATCTGGCGGGAGATGTCCATCGAGAAATACCGCCATCAGGTGCCGTTAAAGGCCGGCGCCCGTGAATTTCTCATCCACTTAAAGTCCCGCGGCATCGCGGCCGGCATTGCCACCAGCAACGGAAGAGAGATGGTGGACGCAGTCATCGAAGCTTTGAAGATCGGAGACTATTTTCATGTGATCGCTACCGCCTGCGAGGTGGCAGCCGGAAAACCGGCGCCCGACATCTATCTGAATGTAGCTGGCCGTCTGGGCGTAGCCCCCGGTAAATGCCTTGTCTTCGAAGACGTACCCGCCGGAATACTGGCCGGGAAACGGGCTGGCATGACGGTCTGTGCTGTGGATGATGAGTTTTCCAGGCATATGGAAGCGGAGAAGAAGAGTCTGGCCGACTACTTTATCCGCGATTATTACGATATTATAAACAGAAATGGAGCAGCAATATGATACACGATTACCTGCCAATGAACCGCGCCGATATGAATATCCGCGGCTGGAAGCAATGTGACTTTGTCTATGTGAGCGGTGACGCCTATGTGGACCACCCCTCCTTCGGACACGCCATCATAACCCGGCTTCTGGAGGCGCACGGCTACAAAGTGGGGATCATCGCCCAGCCGGACTGGAAAGATCCGGAGAGCATCCGGGTGCTGGGAGAGCCCCGGTTGGGCTTCTTCGTATCCGGCGGAAATATGGACTCCATGGTAAACCACTATTCTGTTTCCAAAAAACGGAGACAGCAGGATTCCTACACGCCGGGCGGCGTTATGGGAAAGCGGCCCGATTACGCGACGGTCGTCTACTGCAACCTGATCCGCAGTGTCTACAAACGGGTTCCCATTATCATCGGAGGCATCGAAGCCAGTTTAAGGCGGCTGGCCCACTACGATTACTGGTCAGACCGGTTAAAGCACTCGATCCTGATCGACTCCCAGGCTGATTTAATCTCCTACGGAATGGGAGAGCGGTCCGTCGTCGAGATTGCAGACGCATTAAACAGCGGAATCGATATCAAAGACATTACCTTCATAGACGGAACGGTATACAAAACCAGCAGCCTGGACAGCGTTTACGACGCACTGACTCTGCCATCCTACGGCGCCATGAAAGAAAATAAGCTGGAATACGCCAGGAGCTATTATATCCAGTACAGCAACACGGATCCATTTACAGGGAAGCGTCTGGTGGAACCGTATCAGGATAATCTGTACGTCGTTCAGAATCCGCCTTCCAAGCCATTAACCACCGGGGAGATGGATGAGGTTTACGACCTTCCGTATATGAGGAACTATCACCCGTCCTATGAAGAGGAGGGCGGTGTTCCGGCCATTCGGGAGATCAAATTCAGCCTGATCAGTAACCGCGGCTGTTTCGGTGCATGCAGCTTCTGCGCACTGACCTTCCATCAGGGTCGGATCATTCAGGTGAGAAGCCATGATTCGCTGGTAGCAGAAGCAAAGCTCCTGACGGAAGAGCCGGACTTTAAGGGCTATATCCACGATGTGGGCGGCCCCACCGCTGATTTCCGCTCGCCTGCCTGTGAGAAACAGCTGACCAAAGGCGCATGTCCGAACCGCCAGTGCCTGTTCCCGGAACCGTGCAGGAATTTAAAGGCAGATCACTCGGATTATATTGAACTGCTCCGGAAGCTTCGCTCTCTGCCAAAGGTGAAAAAGGTCTTCATCCGTTCCGGAATCCGATTCGACTACGTGCTGGCAGACCCCAGCCGGAAGTTTTTAAAGGAACTGTGCCAGTACCATGTCAGCGGCCAGCTAAAGGTGGCCCCGGAGCACGTGGCGGACAAGGTGCTGAGCCGCATGGGCAAGCCGCAGAATAAGGTGTACCGGCAGTTTGTCAAAGAATATAAGGATATGAACGCGCAGCTTGGCATGAAGCAGTATCTCGTGCCGTATCTGATGTCCTCCCATCCGGGCTCCGGTCTGCCCGAAGCCATCGAACTGGCCGAGTATTTGCGGGACCTGGGATATATGCCGGAACAGGTGCAGGATTTCTATCCGACGCCGTCCACCATCTCCACCTGCATGTACTATACCGGATACGATCCGCGCACCATGGAAAAGGTCTACGTCCCCACGAACCCGCATGAAAAGGCCATGCAGAGAGCACTCATCCAGTACCGCAATCCAAAGAATTACGAACTGGTGGAGGAAGCGCTGAAGAAGGCCGGCCGCACCGACTTAATCGGATACGACAAAAAATGTCTGATCCGTCCCAGATTTTCCGGCGGCGGACAGTCTGCCGGCGGGAAAAGGCCGGGGAATGGGCAGCCAGCAAGTGGCAAAAGGCCAGGAAATGGGCAGCCAGCAGGCGGTTATCCGGCTGCAAGGCAGCGTGACGATAAACCGGCGGGAAAGAAAAAGACAATAAGAAACGTTCATAAAAAGGTTAAAAAATAAAAGAGAAAAGAAGGGATTCAAATGAAGATTGCAGTTGTAACAGGGGCCTCCTCAGGGATGGGCAGAGAATTTGTCAGGCAGCTGGCGGACCGTTTTAACGGAATCGATGAAATCTGGGTTATCGCCAGACGCGAAGACCGGCTGAAGGAGCTGGTCTCCACGGTTCCAGTGCGTTTGCGCATCTTCGCCGTGGATTTAACAGACCATAAGGAACTGATGGATTTTCAGTGCACACTGGAGGAAGAGCACCCCGATGTCAAATGGCTGATCAACTCGGCGGGCTTCGGAAAGATCGGACCGGTAGGTTCTTTAAATCTTGCCGATGAAGCCGGTATGGTGGATTTAAACTGCAAAGCGCTCTGTGTGGTCACGCATATGGTGCTTCCCTACCTTTCCGGGAACAGCCGCATCATTCAGCTGGCTTCCTCGGCGGCATTTCTCCCGCAGCCGGATTTCGCCATCTACGCGGCCACGAAGTCCTTCGTACTCAGCTACAGCCGGGCGCTTAACGAGGAGTTAAAACCGCGCGGCATCTATGTGACCGCAGTATGCCCTGGACCAGTCAAGACGGAATTCTTTGATATTGCGGAGACCACGGGCGAGATTCCGGTCTATAAGCGGATCGTCATGGCGGATCCGAAGCGCGTAGTAAAGAAAGCGATCCGCGACAGTATGATGGGACGGACCGTGTCGGTCTACGGCATTACCATGAAGGCATTTCATCTGCTCTGTAAGGTTCTGCCTCACGGCATGATCTTAAGAATCATGAAGGCGCTTTAACAAACGGGGATTGAAAAAACACTATACCGATAAAAAAGGAATGACAACTGTGAAAAAATACAACAAGGGGCAGTATGGATACCGGAACCATCATAAGAAAGTGGAGACAGGCAAAGTCGCCTTTGGCGCAGCCATGATTATCGCCCAGCTGATCGCAAGATATTTTGTGGACAGCACGGCCTGGAAGAACATTCTGACTGTCATGGCCATCCTTTCCGTTCTTCCCACGGCCAACGTGGCCTCACCGCTTCTCGCGGCCTGGCGTTTTAAGACACCTTCCAAGGACTTTTACCGGAGAGCGGCGGGGTATGAGGGACGTTTTTCCATTCTGTACGACTTAATCATCACCACCAGAGACGCTATCATCCCCGCGGATGCAGCCATTGTCCATCCCAGCGGCGTATTCCTATACTGTACCTCGCCAAAGCTTGATACTGCAAAAGCGGAGAAATTCTTAAAAGAGATGTTTGCGGGACACAAGCTGGATCTTGGCGTGAAGATCATTCTCGATGAAAAGGCATTTTTCCACCGGCTGGAGAGCCTGAAGCCGGCGGAAGAATACGAGGATGACGGCAGTGTGGACTACACACTCCAGCTGCTTAAAAATCTATCCATGTAAGGGGAATTGAAAGATGCGTTCTCTCATTGTTTCTGAAAATGAATCGGGTCAGCGGCTGGACAAGCTGCTGGCCAAATACTTAAATCTGGCCGGTAAGGGATTTCTCTATAAGATGATGCGCAAGAAAAACATCACGCTGAATGGGAAAAAATGTGATGGCTCGGAAAGGCTCGCCCAGGGAGACGAGGTCAAGCTGTTCTTCTCCGATGAGACCATCGAGAAGTTTTCCTCTCATACGCTCCAGGAGGTCAAAAAGATAAATCTGCATATCATTTATGAGGATGACCATATTCTTCTGGTCAACAAGCCTTCGGGAATGCTTTCCCAAAAAGCGAAGGACACCGATGAATCCCTGGTGGAATACATCATCGATTATCTCATATCCAGCGGACAGTTATCCACAGAACAGCTCCAAAGCTTCCGCCCATCCGTCTGCAACCGTCTGGACAGAAACACCAGCGGCCTCGTCGTCGCCGGCAAGTCTCTGCCGGGCCTTCAGATTATGTCCGCGGTCTTTAAAGACAGAAGCCTGCATAAATACTACCGGTGCGTGGTAAAGGGCCGTGTGACGGAAAAACAGGTCATTACCGGATTTCTAAAAAAGGACGAGGCCACGAACCAGGTGACTGTCACCACAACGGAAACGGCGGGAAGCGTTCCCATTATGACGGAATATGAACCGCTCGGCTGGGCGGAGGACTGCACTCTGCTAAGCGTCAAGCTGATTACAGGGCGGACCCATCAGATCCGGGCGCATTTAGCTTCCATCGGTCACCCCATTCTCGGAGATTACAAATACGGTGAAAGCACGGTCAATGAATACGCGAAAAAGCGCTGGAATATTCGTTCGCAGATGCTGCATTCCTGTACCGTTACCTTTCCTGAACTGCCGGAACCGCTTGCTTACCTTTCCGGTAAAACCTTTTCTGCGCCGCTCCCGCAGAACTTCCGGAAAATCTGCCGGGATTGGAGTTAGGCTATGGGAACATGGAATACGAGGGGCTTAAGAGGCTCCACGCTGGAAGACTTAATCAACCGCAGCAACGACAGCTACCGTGAGAAGAAGCTGGCCCTGATTCAGAAGGTGCCGACGCCGATCACCCCCATCTCCATCGACAAGGAGAGCCGCCACATCACGCTGGCCTACTTCGACCAGAAGAGTACGGTAGACTACATCGGAGCCGTACAGGGAATTCCCATCTGCTTCGACGCCAAGGAGTGCGCCGTGGAGACGTTTCCCCTGCACAATGTTCATCCTCATCAGATTGCGTTCATGAGGGAGTTTGAGGAGCAGGGCGGCATTTCCTTCATCATCCTGTCCTATACAATGAAAAATGAGCTCTACTACCTCCCCTTTGATGAAATAAACCGTTTCTGGACCAGAATGGAGGAGGGCGGGCGCAAAAGCTTCACCTATGAGGAAGTGGATAAGTCCTGGCAGATACGCAGCTGCCGGGATATCTTTGTCCACTATCTGGAGATGATTCAGAAAGATTTGGACAGAAGAGATTGACAAGTCGGGCAGTGTCCCTTATAATAAGCTACACGTTATCATGGTAGCACTTTACCATATGAAAGCAGTATGCAGCAACGTTCGGAGGAAGCTATGGCAAACAAATTATTACATACACCGGATGGCGTCCGGGACATCTACGGAGTGGAATGCACCCGAAAGGCAGCCATTCAGAACAGGATCTTAGAGATATTCCATCTGTACGGATATCAGGATATTGAAACGCCGACCTTTGAATTCTTTGATATCTTTAATGAATCCCGGGGTAGCGTAAAAGCAAAAGAGATGTTTAAGTTTTTCGACAGGGATAACCATACCCTGGTGCTCCGGCCCGATGAGACGCCGGCGATCGCCAGATGTGTGACGAAGTATTTTACAGAAGAGGATATGCCTTTGCGGCTCTGCTATTTGGAGCGGACCTTTATCAATAACACCAGCTACCAGGGACGGCTCAAGGAAGCGGCCCAGACCGGTGTGGAACTGATCGGTGACGACTCGTCCGACGCGGATGCGGAGATTCTCGCCATGGTCATCCGGGCCCTGAAGGCAGCTGGCCTCACGGAATTCCAGGTGGAGCTGGGAGAAGTTGATTTCTTCCGCGGCCTTCTAGAGGAAGCCGGCATGGACGAGGAGATGGAGGAGAAGCTTCGTGAGCTGATCGAGAATAAGAATTACTTCGGCGTGGAGGAGCTGGTGATGGAACAGCCCATTCCGCAGGAATTAAAGGATGCATTTCTAAAGCTTCCTGAACTGTTCGGTTCTCTGGAAGAGATCCAGGCCGCCAGAGAGTTTACGAAAAACCCGCGGGCCTTACGGGCGATCGACCGTCTGGAAGAGGTGAACCGGATTCTGGAATATTACGATTTGTCGGAATACGTTTCGTATGACCTTGGAATGCTGAGCCAGTACCAGTATTACACCGGAATCATTTTCAAGGCCTATACTTACGGAACCGGAGATTACATCGTAAACGGCGGGCGGTACGACAAGCTTCTCGTCCAGTTCGGAAAGGATGCGCCGGCCGTAGGCTTCGGAATCTCCGTCGATGATCTGATGCTGGCTTTATCCAGACAGAAGATCGATACACCGGTCCGGGTGGTCAATACCATGATTCTCTTCGAGCCGGAATCCAGAGAGCAGGCGATCCAGCTTGCGAAGCATTTCCGCGATACCTCCATGCCAGTGCAGCTTCAGCTTAAGAAGGCGGACAAGACGCTGGAGGCGTATAAAGCCTATGCGGGGCGCACCACCATTACGAACCTGCTGTACTTAGATGAGAAGGGCTTTTCCGTAAAGATTGTGAACTTGAACTTAGACCGGATGGATGAGATACCGCTGTCCGAATACTTAAAATGATGTAACAATTCAGACAGCGGGAAAGATGAGCTGTCTGAACTGTTACAAAAGGAGGGATGACATGAGATATTTGACATTTGCTCTGGCAAAGGGCCGTCTGGCAGAACAGTCGCTGGATCTGCTGGAAAAAATCGGAATCACGTGTGAAGAGATGCGGGATAAGAGTTCCCGGAAGCTGATCTTTACAAACGAGGAGCTGGGGATGCGTTTCTTCCTGGCCAAGGCAAGCGATGTACCGACCTACGTGGAGTACGGCGCCGCCGATATCGGCGTGGTCGGAAAGGACACCATCCTGGAAGAGGGCCGGAAGCTCTATGAGGTGATGAACTTAGGGCTGGGTAACTGCCGTATGTGTGTCTGCGGACCGAAAGAGGCGGAAGAGCTGTTAAAGCATCACGAGAGAATCCGTGTGGCCACCAAATATCCGGCCATTGCAAAGGATTACTTTTACAATAAAAAGCACCAGACCGTGGAGATCATCAAGCTGAACGGCTCCATTGAGCTGGCCCCCATCGTTGGCCTCTCCGAGGTCATCGTGGACATTGTGGAGACGGGTACGACGCTTAAGGAAAACGGCTTAACTGTGCTGGAAGAGATCTGTCCGCTGTCTGCCCGCATGGTAGTCAACCAGGTCAGCATGAAGCGGGAAAACGACCGGATTACCCGTCTGATCCATGATTTGAGGAATTTAATGCAGTCGATGGGCTGATGTTTTAAAACGCTCACTACAAGGAGGAAAACAAATGAGAATTGTTGCATTAGACGAAACTTCCAAAAAGGATATTCTCGCAGACTTATTAAAGCGTGATCCGAACAATTATACCGCTTATTCAGATACGGTCCAGGAGATCGTGGACACGGTAAAACGTGACCGCGATGCGGCCGTATTTTCCTATACAGAGCAGTTTGACCATGCCGTGATAGATGCCTCCACCATCCGGGTGACAAAAGAGGAGATTGAAGAGGCCATGAGAGAGGTGGAACCGGGACTTTTGGAGGTCATGAAGCGCTCCATGAAGAATATCCGGGCCTTCCACGAGAAGCAGAAGACGTACAGCTGGTTTGACAGCAAGCCGGATGGAACGATACTGGGCCAGAAGATCACAGCGCTTTCCAGTGTCGGCGTCTATGTTCCCGGCGGCAAGGCTGCTTATCCGTCCTCCGTTCTCATGAACATCATTCCCGCCGAAGTGGCCGGAGTCGAGAAGATCGTCATGGTAACCCCTCCGGGCAGAGACGGAAAGGTCAATCCCGTGACCCTCACCGCGGCGCATCTTGCAGGGGCGACCGAGGTCTATAAAGTGGGCGGCGCCCAGGCCATCGCGGCACTGGCGTTTGGTACCGAATCCATCCCGCGCGTCAATAAGATCGTAGGCCCGGGCAATATCTTCGTGGCGCTGGCCAAGAAGGCGGTATACGGCCATGTCAGCATCGACAGCATCGCCGGTCCCAGCGAAATTCTGGTCCTGGCGGATGAGAGCGCCAATCCCCGTTTTGTAGCGGCGGATCTCTTATCTCAGGCGGAACACGATGAACTGGCCTCTGCCATTCTGGTTACCACCAGCATGGACCTGGCAGAGAAGGTATCGGAAGAGGCAAAGCAGTTCACAAAGGAGCTTTCCCGCTCAGAGATCATTCAGAAATCGCTGGATAATTACGGCTACATCCTGGTGGCAGACTCCATGGCGGACGCCCTGGAAACGGTCAATGAGATCGCTCCGGAGCATTTGGAGATCGTAACGAAGAATCCATTTGAAGACATGACTCGTGTGAAAAATGCAGGAGCCATTTTCATAGGGGAATACAGTTCTGAGCCTCTTGGCGACTACTTCGCAGGCCCGAACCACGTGCTTCCGACTAACGGAACGGCAAAGTTCTTCTCCCCGCTGAACGTAGATGACTTCGTGAAGAAATCCAGCATCATTTACTATTCCAAAGATGCTCTGGAGGCCATTCATGAGGATATCGAGGCGTTTGCGGAGGCGGAGCAGCTGACCGCACACGCCAATTCTGTCAGGGTCAGATTTGAAAAATAGAGAAGAGAGGACGAGAATATGGGAAGAACTGCGGAAATAACGAGAGTGACGAAAGAGACGGATATCCGCCTGAAGCTGAACCTGGACGGTTCGGGCAGCGCTTCTGTTCAGACGGGAATCGGCTTCTTTGATCATATGCTGAACAGCTTTGCCCGCCACGGCCTGTTTGATCTGGAAGTGGAAGTGAAGGGCGATTTGGAGGTCGATACCCACCATACGATCGAGGATACGGGCATTGTGCTGGGCACCGCCATCAAAGAGGCGGTTGGCAATAAGAAATCGCTTAAACGGTATGGAAACATGATTCTCCCCATGGATGAGTCCCTGATTCTCTGTGCCATCGATTTATCGGGCCGCCCCTACTTCGTTTTCGACGCGGCCTTTACAGCCGAGAGAGTCGGGCAGCTTGAGACCGAGATGGTAAAGGAGTTCTTCTACGCCGTTTCCTATGCGGCGGAAATGAATCTCCATATCAGAAAGCTGTCCGGAGAGAATAACCATCATATCATTGAGGGCATCTTCAAGGCATTTGCCAAGGCTCTCGACGAGGCCACACAGACGGACCCGAGAATCACGGATGTGTTGTCGACAAAAGGGACACTGTAAACCGGGAAGAAGGAGAATATTATGCAGTTATATCCGGCTATTGACATGAAAAACGGACAGTGTGTCCGCTTAAGACAGGGAAAATTCAAAGAGAGCACCGTTTATTCCGATTCTCCGGAGAAGGTGGCGGCATACTGGGAATCACAGGGGGCCACATTCCTGCATCTGGTGGATTTGGATGGCGCGCTGGCAGGCTATTCGGTCAATGAAGACGCCATCAGACGGATCGTCGCAGCCTTCTCCAAGCCGATCGAGATCGGCGGCGGAATCCGGACGGAGGAGGCCATCGAGCGCATGCTGAATTTGGGCGTCAGCCGCGTAATCATCGGGACAAAGGCGGTCCAAAATCCCCTTTTCCTTCGCGACGCGGTTACCCATTTCGGCGCAGACCGGATCGTCGCCGGTGTGGACGCAAAAAATGGGCTGGTAGCCATAGAAGGCTGGGAGAAGGTCAGCGAAATATTGGCGTCGGATCTATGCGGTCAGATGAAGGAATACGGCGTCCGCCATGTGGTTTATACCGATATTTCCAGAGACGGCATGCTCACCGGCCCCAATGTGGAGGCCACAAAGGCCCTGACAGAGGCAACCGGCATGGACATCATCGCTTCCGGAGGAATGTCTTCCATGGACGATTTGAGACGCCTTCATGAGGCTGGTGTAAAGGGAGCAATTATTGGAAAAGCTCTGTATGAAAACAGAATCAATCTAAAAAAAGCGGTGGAAACATTCGAATGACAGCGGTGCGGAAGGAGAATGATGTTATGAACGAATACAAAAAGGTGATTCCGGGATTCGGTATCCGCGAGGGAAAGGCGGCCGCACTGTGGGGTGCAGACTGCTGTGAAAATGATGTCCTCGCGCTTTCCCGGTATTACGGTGACAGCGGCGCCGATGAACTGTTCCTCTATGATCTGTCCGAAACGGATGAGGATCACGAGCGTTCCATCGGATTAATCAAGGAAATCGCCAGAACGGCCGATGTCCCCATTATAACCGGAGGCCGCGTCAGACGTCTGGAGGATGTTAAGAAATACCTCTACGCAGGCGCAAAGGCCGTATTTCTCAATGTAGATGTAGATGAAAATGTCGACTTGATGAAGGAGGCCTCCGACCGTTTCGGTGATGATAAGATCTACGCCTGGCTGCCGGATTTCACCTGGCTGGAACGGACTGCGGAATACAGCCAGCTTGGCGCTTCCGTCATGATTCTCGGATGTGCCTGTCCGTCGGAAGCGGAGACCGCGCGGCTGGAGGAGAAGGAAGAGACGTTTATCCTCTCATCTGATTGTCCTGATGCGGCTGTATTTTCCTCTATGTTGGCTTCTGGCCGTGTATCTGGTGTCATCGGTTCCATGACCGGAAAATCACCTTCCTGCATGGAGTTAAAGCAGCAGTTAAAGAAGAACGGCATTGCAGTTGATACCTTTCAAAGCGCGGTGGCGTGGGAAGACTTTAAGCTGAACTCCGACGGACTGATCCCCGTGATCGTCCAGGATTACCGGACCTCCGAGGTTCTTATGATGGCCTATATGAATCAGGAAGCCTTTGAGGCGACGCTTCACAGCGGCCTCATGACGTATTTCAGCAGAAGCCGCCAGAGTCTCTGGCTGAAGGGTGAGACCTCCGGCCATTACCAGTATGTGAAGTCTCTCTCCTTAGACTGCGATAACGATACCCTGTTGGCAAAGGTCAATCAGATCGGCGCGGCCTGCCATACGGGAGCGCGCAGCTGCTTCTTCCAGACGTTGGTAAAGAAGGAGTATCAGGAGACGAATCCTTTAAAGGTATTTGAAGACGTTTTCGCCATTATTCTCGACCGCAAGGAGAATCCGAAGGAGGGTTCCTATACCAATTATCTGTTTGACAAGGGAATCGATAAGATCCTGAAGAAGCTGGGCGAGGAAGCGACGGAGATTGTGATTGCGGCTAAAAATCCTGATCCGGAGGAAGTGAAGTATGAGATTTCCGACTTCCTGTACCACATGATGGTATTGATGGCGGATAAGGGTGTAACCTGGGAAGATATTACGCGGGAACTGGCGAACAGGTAAGTAAGAAATAAGATAGAGGCGATGAGTTGACATAATAATTTTATGTTAATCTGTATAGAAAAATCCTTTGAGAGAAGATAAATGCTATTTTCTTTTAAAGGATTTTTTGTGGTGAAAAATGAGGGCTGCAAAGATAAAATCTGTTCATGTAAACAGTGACTTTTTATGTGGGGTATGATACTGTTACTGTATATGATACTGTTGCTGTATATGATATTGTTTCGCTATATCATATCGTATCAATATACAAAGTCAGCTCTATTCCCTATAAATGCAGAAAAAGCAAAATGCAGAAAGAGCAGGTGAGAATAAAATGTCACGAAGAAGAAAGTATGCACTGGCCTGTAAGTATGCACTGGCCTGTTTTCTGTTTCCGTTGATCTCCATCTTACTTATATCGTGCAGACAGGCTCCGGGCATGGGAGAGGAAACTTTACAGACAGAAAGCATGTCTGCCACCATGCCCGTGACCACAAACGATTCAGCGACATCGGAACCAACTGAAACATTTGAGCCATCAGAGTCGTCATCAGCCAACCAGCCCTCCATTCCCGATACCTGCGGCAAGATTGCCGCACAGATCAGCACCTTTATGAGCCAATACCGATCCAGCGTCTATTACGATGAGCCAACCGATTCGTTTGTCATCAATATCAAAGGCAGTACAAGAGATTTAGTAGGTCTCAGCACAGAGGGCGGAACCATTACCCGTTATACGGATAAAGGGGGGAAAATATGCCGGTACCGACTGGTTCTTTATGGTGAGACCGGTCGCATGGAGAGCAATTATTTTTTCACCAGTCACTTTATTTATTATACCAGCTTGGAGGAAGATTACTGCGTTCCTCCCATCATCATAGGAGAGACTGACATACTGGAGCAGACGCTGACGGAAGGTATTCTTATAGATGGAGTCTGCTATCGCTACGACCGTCTCAGGGATCAAATCCTTATGACAGATGTGATCGAATTCGTCTATACGCCGGAGGAGCTGGCTGACTTATATGAAAAGGCAGTAGTAAGCCCTGAGACAGCGGCAGCCAGCGAAGAAGAAATCAATTCCCAGCAGACTTCTCCTGAGACCGCAGTCAGCCTGTACCGCGAACTTTTAAGGGATGATACCATGTATTCCCTTACGGCTACGGCCGACTATCCAATGGGAGATGGGAATGCCGTTTATGCCTTCGGAGACTGCAATGGAGACGGGGTCCCGGAGCTGCATATCGTGGGCGGTTATTTCTATAATATCTATACGTGCCGCAGCGGAAAGCTCGCCCTGCTCCGAAGTTCTGACAGATATGCCATGCCTTTGACCCCATTGAAGGACGGCGGAATGATCGGTTATAAGGCAACCGGTCTCAGCTACGACTGCTATTACTATCGAAGACTGGATTTTGATGGTTTCCTTATCGATTCCGAATCCCGTGATTTCCTCGTGGAATTTGCGGTGGACGGCGCCCCTGACAAGAATACCTATACGATGGACGGTGGTCCCTGTACGAAGGAACAGTGGGAAAATGAAATTGCCCCCTATCGCGATATGCTGGATAACCCTGCTTTGCAGCTTTCATGGGACTACGTATTTCCGGAAGCTGTGAGGGCAGAATTAGCGGACAGCAGGCGGGATTAGTCAGGCCAGGAAACACATAATAGGGGCTTTCACCCTGTTCGTGTTTATGTTATAATTAGAAAATTGAGAGAAGAAGGTCTGAAGGAACAGAAACCGTCAGATACTTATCACAACGATACAGAGATCTATAGCTCAAAGGAGGACATGAATCATGTCAGAAGTTTTAAATCATTTTTTAAAGTATGTTTCCTACGATACCGAATCGAAGGAAGATGTAGAAGAATTTCCGAGCACGGAAAGCCAGCGTGTCTTAGCGGAGGTTCTGGCAGAAGAACTGCGCGCCATGCATGCACAGGACGTGCGCGTGGATCAAAACTCATACGTATATGCCACCATACCGGCCACCATGGACAAGAAGGTTCCGGTAATCGGCTTTATCGCTCATATGGATACGGCTCCGGCTTACTCCGGCGCCAATGTACACCCGCAGATTGTAAAACAGTATGACGGCGGAGACATCCTGATGAATCAGGAGACCGGTCTCACCATGAAGGCAGCCGATTTCCCGGATCTGTTAAAGTATAAGGGACAGGACATTGTCACCACGGACGGCACCACACTGCTTGGCGCAGATGACAAAGCCGGTGTCGCAGAGATCATGACCATGGCAGAATATCTTTTGGCTCACCCGGAGATTCCCCACGGAACGATCCGCATTGGCTTCACACCGGATGAGGAAGTGGGACACGGAGCAGATTTATTCGATGTGGCAGGATTCGCCGCAGACGCCGCCTATACCGTGGATGGCGGAGGATTAGGCGAATTGGAATATGAGAACTTCAATGCAGCCTCCGCAAAGGTGGATATCCACGGTTCCAGCATTCATCCAGGTTCCTCCAAAGGAAAGATGAGGAATGCGATACTCATGGCCATGGAGTTCCACAACATGCTTCCGGTCTTTGAAAATCCCATGTATACAGAAGGCTATGAAGGATTTTTCCATCTGGACTCCATGCGCGGAACCGTGGAAGAGGCTCATTTAGACTACATCATCCGCGATTTTGACGAGAAAAAGTTTGCGGAGAAGAAAGAGTTTATCACACGTGTTGCCGCCTACTTAAATGACAGGTACGGAAAAGGCACTGTGAATCTGGAACTCAAGGAAAGCTACCGCAACATGAAAGAAATCATCGAGCCAAATATCTATCTGATCGACATTGCCAAAGCGGCGATGGAAGAGATCGGCATCGAACCGATCGTAACTCCGATTCGCGGAGGCACCGACGGCGCCCGTCTTTCCTACATGGGTCTTCCATGTCCGAATCTCTGCACCGGAGGCTATAATTTCCACGGTAAGTATGAGTTTATTCCGGTACAGTCCATGGAAAAAGTGGTTGAGCTTCTGTTAAAGATTGTAGAAAAATTCGCAGAACGCTAAAGGAGGAATCTTTATGGGAGAACTGGCGAAACTGCCGAATATCGGCAAAGTAGTGGAGGAACAGTTAAATCAGGTCGGTATCACGACTTATGAAGAACTTAAGGAGCTTGGAAGCCGTCAGGCCTGGCTGCGTATCAAGGCCATCGATGACTCCGCCTGCATTCATCGTCTCTATTCGCTGGAGGGTGCCATACTCGGCATAAAGAAAACGGAGCTTGATCCGGAAACAAAGGCAGATTTGAAAGACTTTTATAATTCGTTTCGTTAGAATCGGGCTGCCTGGTTTTTCTGAAATTTATAAAGAACGACAGAGTGTACCGCGTTGTGCGGTATCCTCTGTCGTTTTTTATTGTAATCCTGCATTCGATCCTCTTGACAAATCCTTTGTCACATCTTTCTCACCTCCATCATAAGATAACATCAGATAATCTCTTTGCACTGCATTCCATCTGAAAGGATGCGGGATCAACAGTACAAACTGAGCAGGCAATGTCTGTAAATGACATGAAGCCGGGCCGTCGAGACGGCAGCAGATGGGTATCAGGCGCATCTGTGGGACAGTAGTATGTTCCACAGGTGCGCTTTTTTTGTCGTAATCTATCATGGGAGGTTCCTTATGGAGACTTGGAACAATGGGATACCGGAAGGTCTGACAACCGCCGGGGCACAAAAGCTTCTCGAAAAGTACGGAAGAAATGAACTGACTCCACAAAAGAAAGTAAGTTTTTTTAAGAAAGCACTCCACGTCATGGCAGAGCCCATGTTTCTCCTTCTGATGATCGCCTCGGTGATCTACTTCATCTTAGGAGAGCCACGGGATGGAGCAGTGATGCTCCTGTTTGTCACCTGTATGATCACCATCGATGTGGCCCAGGAATGGAAGACCGACCGCACGCTGCGTGCGCTCAAGGATTTGTCGGCTCCGCGTGTAACGGTGATCCGCGACGGTATCAGACAGGAGATTGCCAGCGCGGAGCTGGTACCCGGGGATATCATGGCGCTCTGCGAGGGCATCAAGATTCCTGCCGACGGCTCCATCATATCCAGCAACGATTTCTGTGTCGATGAATCAACGCTTACCGGTGAACCGATCCGTGTCTGGAAGCATGCCCGGTCGTCGGATCCCGATCCGTCCCCGGAACCGGAGAGCAGCGAAGGCTACTGGAAACACGATTTCTGCTACGCGGGCACCCTGGCCGTGCAGGGAAATGCTTATGTTCTGGTGGAAAAGACAGGCGCCGCCACGGAATACGGAAAGGCGGGAAGTCACGTTCTGGAAGCGGAAAAGGTGATGACTCCGCTTCAGAAGCAGACGAAGAACCTGGTCACCGTCTGCGCGGGAATCGCAGCGCTGTTGTTTCTCCTCGTCAGCGTCTTCACTTACATCAATCTGGCCGGTTATCCCTTCCAGGAACGCCTGATCAAGAGCATTTTGTCGGGAGTCACCCTGGCCATGGCCATGATACCGGAGGAATTTCCTGTAGTTCTCACCGTCTTTCTCTCCATGGGGGCATGGCGGCTGGCTAAGAAGCACTCTCTGGTGCGTCATCTGCCGTCAGTCGAGACACTGGGAGCCGTCTCTGTCCTCTGTGTGGATAAGACCGGAACCATCACGAAGAACCATATGGAAGTGAAAACGTTGTGGCCCGAGGCCGCCAAAGACAGCGGGCTGGTATTCCTTATGGGGCTGGCCTGTGAGACCGAGGCCTATGATCCCATGGAGAAAGCCATGCTGGAATACTGTGAAAAATCTGGAGTTACAAAGGATGATCTCTTTCGCGGCACGCTTATTCAGGAGTATGCATTTACCAATGAATCCAGGCGAATGGGGCATGTCTGGGAGCTGGATGGGGAACGCCTCGTGGCTGCCAAGGGGTCTCCGGAAGCCATTCTCGAACTCTGTTCCCTCTCTGAAGATGAGCGGAAGGCAGTGGAAGAGAAGGTCGCTGAGCTGTCCGGAGAAGGACTCCGCGTCATCGCCATGGCGTCTGCCGCCCTGCCGCAGGATGAAAAGGTCCCCGACTCTCTGGCCGGGTGCGGCCTCCTGTTTTCCGGGCTTGCAGGTCTTTATGATCCCCCAAGGGAAGGCATAAGGGAAGATATTGCCCTCTGCCGTAGGGCAGGTATCCGTATCGTCATGATCACCGGAGACAGCGGCTTAACTGCGGCGGCCATCGCCGCACAGACCGGCATCGACTGGGAGAGCGGCAGTGTCACCGGTGAGATGCTGGACCGCATGACGGAGGAAGAGCTGCTGCAGACCGTAAAGTCGGTATCGATCTTCGCGCGGGTCATTCCCGAGCACAAAATGCGGATTGTCAAGGCTCTGAAGGATAGCGGGGAGATCGTCGCCATGACCGGGGACGGAGTCAATGATGCGCCTGCGCTGAAATATGCGGACATTGGAATCGCTATGGGAAAACGGGGAAGTGAGGTATCCAGGGAGGCCGCAGACTTAATCCTGATGGATGATAACTTTCACACCATTGTCGAGACCGTGCGGGATGGGAGGCGTATCTACGACAATATCCGAAAAGCGGTGGGATATATCTTCACCATCCATATCCCCATTGCCCTGGCCTCCCTGTCGGCCTCCATGCTGGGGATCGCACCTTCTGCGCTCATGTTTCTGCCTGTACACATCGTATTAATGGAACTGATGATTGATCCGACCTGCTCCGTGATCCTGGAGCGGCAGCCCGCAGAATCGTGCGTCATGTGCAGACCGCCGCGGAAACGATCGGAAAAGCTGCTGCGCCTTTCCTCTCTGACGAAAAGTATTGTGCAGGGGCTCGTCCTTTTCGGCACCTCCTTCGGAAGCTATTACCTGACGCTCAGTCAGGGGGAATCTGCCCCGCAGGCGCGCTCCATGGGGCTTTCCATCGTGATCCTGGGCAATCTGTTCCTTGTGCTGGTCAATGCTTCCGAGTGCGACAGCGCCTGGTGCTCCGCGAAGAAACTGGCGCGGGACCGCGTCATGCGTCTGGCCGCCTTTATGACGTTGCTTCTTCTGGGAGTCAGCCTTTACAGCCCGTTCCATTCATTTTTGAAGCTGGCGCCCTTATCCCTGTTTCAATTCTTTACAGTACTCTGTATTGCTGCGGTTTCTGTACTCTGGTATGAGCCTGTAAAAGCAGTAAGAAATCGAAAATACAAAGAAACGTGAACGTCCAAAGCATAAAATAAAAAGATGAAGTCGGGACCCTGTGATCCATACTTCATCTTTTTATAATGCCCATAATACCCGTAATGCACGTAATACCTATAATGCCCTTTCTATAACGTCCTGGCCGGCACTTTTATAGGAGCCGCCGTCTGTACCGGATAAAGTATCCCAACCCAACCGCGTCCGCCAGAAACCACCCAATGGGCACCGACCACCAGATTCCAACCACACCGACTGCCGGAATGGAAGACAGAACATAGGCAAGCAGGACGCGGGTTCCCAGCGAGATGACCGTGAGCACCACGGACATGCCTGGCTTTCCCAGCGCACGGTAAAGTCCATAGAGCAGAAACAGACAGCCAATTCCGCAGTAAAAAACCCCCTCAATATGAAGATAACGCATTCCTTCCGCAATAATAGCCGTCTCCCGTTCACTGACAAACAGAAGCATCAGCGGACGCGCAAAGATCCAGATAATCGCGGAAATCGCAAGGCAGAACAGAAAGGAGACGAGGACCGCTCCCTTAAATCCGGTCTGAATCCGGTCCTTCCTTCCTGCGCCAAAATTCTGGGCAATAAAGGAGGAGAAGGCGTTGCCAAAGTCCTGTACCGGCATATAGGCAAAGGAATCTATCTTCACGGCGACTGCAAATGCCGCCATCACCGTTGTACCAAAGCTGTTGACAAGACCCTGTACCATCAGGATGCCGAGATTCATGACGGACTGCTGGACACACGTCAGCACGGAAAATCCGGCAATCTCTTTTAAACAGGAGCGGCGGACTCTCATGTGTTCTTTCCCGATACGCAGCCATGGACAGGAAAACCAGGAATAGACGGCAATTCCAATTCCCGAAACGTACTGGGAGATTACGGTGGCTTCGGCGGCACCGGCGACACCGCGGTGAAGTCCCAGCACAAACCAGAGGTCCAGAGCGATATTCAGCACAGCGGAAACAGCTAAAAACAGCAAAGGCGTGACGGAATTACCAATGGCTCGCAGGAGACAGGAAAAATAGTTATAGAGAAACACAGCCATGATACCGCAGAAAATGACGATCAGGTACTCCCGCATCATCCCCCGTATTTCCTCCGGCACTCTTAAAAACACAAGGATCAGGTCCGCACTCCAAAAGGCCAGCAGATTCAGGAGGATACTGATTACCGCAATGAGAAGGAAGGAGGTAAAGATACTTTCTTTCAGCCCATCAAAATCCTTCTGCCCAAACCGGATCGAAAAGACGGCGCTGCTTCCCATACAGAGCCCCAGCAGAATAGAGGTCAGAAAAGTCATCAGGGTAAATGCGGATCCCACCGCAGCCAGTGCGTCCGGCCCGAGGAAACGGCCCACAATGAGAGTATCCGCCACATTATAGCACTGCTGTAAAAGATTGCCTAAAATCATGGGAACCGCAAAGAGAAGCATGGTTTTCATCACCGGCCCCTGTGTTAAATCGCCTTTCATCATCGCACAATACCTTTCTATATGTAATTTAAAACTTACGTTTCGTAATTATTATATCGGTTAAAAGAGCGCGTGTCAATTAATAGATTGCCTTTTGCAGCAAATGATTTTATAATATCAGGAGAGTAACTGGTGAAATGATTGTATCTATGATTGTGAAAAACGATCGTAAAAGAAGGAGATAACATGTTTCTTGAAGGCCTGGATGAATTGGATCAGAAGATTGTACAGTTGTTGATTAAAAATGCCCGCATGTCCTATTCGGAAATAGGCAGTCTGGTCGGTATCTCACGGGTGGCCGTCAAGATGCGGGTCCAGTCGCTGGAAAAACGGGGCGTCATCGAAGAGTATACCACCATTATCAATCCCCAGAAGATCAGCGGAGCCGTATCCTGCTACTTTGAGATTGAGACAAGCCCGGACACACTGGCCCAGGTAACAGAGACACTGCGCCGGAACGAGACCATCACCCAGATCTACCGTGTCACCGGAAAGAACAAGCTGCATGTCCACGCGGTCGCCGCGTCGGGAGAGGAGATGGAACAGCTGATCGATGAAGTGATAGACCCGCTTCCCGGAGTACTCAGCAGCAGCTGCAACATGATTCTGTCCCGGATCAAGGATATCAAGGGGCTGCGGCTGTGACGCTACGCTTCACACCGCGGGCCGTCTAAAAAAAGATTGTAAAAATTATAAAATAAGTGTACAATCATCATGAGCACTTGCGAAAGTTGAGACAGAAAGGTGAGGATACAGATGAGAGAGAAAAATGGAGTGATAGCTCAAAGAAGAGAACTGACAAAGGATATGGCGATTTGTGGCCTTTTTGCCTCGTTAATCGCGGTAGGGGCCTTTTTAAAGATTGTAATTCCGGTTGGCGTGGATACGATGAATTTCACACTTCAATGGCTTTTCGTGCTTCTGGCAGGACTTCTGCTGGGATCGAAGCGGGCATTTTACAGTGTCACAACATATTTGGTCATTGGATTGGTAGGATTTCCGGTTTTTGCGCGCGGCGGCGGCCCTGCCTATTTAATTCGGCCGACCTTCGGCTTTCTGCTGGGCTTTGCCTTTGCGGCCTATGCGATGGGAAAGGTATGTGAGATCCTGCATTCGTCGAAGATCAGGACCTGGATCCTTGCGGCGGCGATCGGTTATGTCATTTATTATGGAACGGGAATCTTATATTTTTACTTTATTACGCATTTTATAGTCGTTACACCGAACACCGTAGGCTGGGCGGCGATTTTCGCAGTCTATTGTCTGCCTACCATGTTTCCGGATGGCCTGCTGTGCATTCTTGCCATTATGCTGGCTGCAAGGCTGCGTCCGGTGGTGTCGCAGATGCTGTCATAGAATCAGGATTACAAACAGCGGACTCTTCGGAGTCCGTTTTTCTATTTCATGCGTTTAAATCCCGCCTGCTGCCGGTTTCACCCGCCGTTTAATTCGCAGCCACCCGCCTTGCCATGACCTGCTGTGTGGCTGATTATGTGTATCCCTATGAGCAGCGGAAGCGAAAATGATTCCTTGACAATGTCATAACTGTTGTTATAATATATTAAATGTAAAAAAGCTGGAATGATAAATGCCAGTGAGGCGGAAAGGAGGAGAGGAAGTGAACTATTTTAATAAAAACAAACGACTCTATGCATTTCTTGCTGCGTTTCTTGTGACCACAGTGCTGCTTCTCTCCGGTCTTTTTATCGTCACACATGCTGAGCATGACTGTACGGGTGAAGACTGCCTTGTCTGCGCGGAGATAGAAGCCTGCGTATGTACCATACAGCTGTTGTCAAAAGCAGTTGGAATAGGAGCAGTTGTCATCTTTGCATATCTTATCATTTCAAAAATCTTATCATTCTGTCAGACCGGACTCTTTCTGTGCCCGGTTTCTTTGGTCAGCTTAAAAATCCGTTTAGATAATTGAATCATCCTCGCACAAGGCCGTTAGCCGTTCACTTTTTGTGTATGGCTTGGCAGGATACGTCTGTCATGAAATCTGCCTTGTTTTTGTGTACCCTTTTTCTCTGCCCGAAGGGCTGAATGACTAAAAACACAATCTGGAGGATTTATTTTATGAAATTTTATTCTATTAAGACTCTGAGTGCGCTGGCTATGACAGCGCTTGTTTCCGCTACCATACTTTCCGGCTGCACAAGAGCCGCTGCGCCGAACCAGGCAGCCAAAACAGAGGCCATGGAGAGTAAAAAAATGCTGAAGGTTATGGCCAGCTTTTATCCCATGTACGACTTTGCAGCTAAAATCGGCGGCGACAAGGCGGAAGTGATTGCCATGGTTCCATCCGGCACAGAACCCCATGACTGGGAGCCGGCTGCTGCAGATATCAGGAACCTGGAAGAAGCAGATCTGTTCATTTACAGTGGAGCCGAAATGGAGCACTGGGTGGACGATGTGCTGGCCAGCTTAGATAACAAAGACCTGATATCGGTGGAGGCCTCCGAGGGGGTGGCGCTTAGAGATGGCCACAGCCATGAGAAGGAGGAAGGCGCCGGGGAATCGGAAGAAGAGGGGCAGTATGATCCCCATGTATGGCTCAGCCCTTTGAATGCGGAAAAAGAGATGGAAAATATCAAGAATGCCTACATAAAAGCAGATCCTGACAACAGGGATTACTATGAAGCCAACTACGAATTGTACGCCTCCAGGTTCGCTGACTTAAATCGGAAATTTAAAGATACCCTGTCTTCCCTGCAGAACAAGGATATTGTGGTTTCACATGAAGCCTTTGGCTATCTCTGTGACGCCTATGGTCTCAATCAGGTGGGAATCGAGGGACTGTCCCCGGATTCTGAGCCCTCCCCTGCAAGAATGGCGGAGATCATCGATTTTGTAAGAGCCAATCATGTCAGGGTTATCTTTTTCGAAGAGCTGGTAAGCCCAAAGGTTGCCGAAACCATCGCAAAGGAAACCGGTTCGTCAGTACAGGTGTTAAATCCGCTGGAAGGTTTAAGCGATGAGGAGCTGGAAAGCGGCGCCGACTACTTCTCGGTGATGGAGGAGAACTTAAAACAGCTGGAGGCAGCGCTGAAATAAGAGAGGCTGAATAAAAATGACAAAAGACAGACAAGGAGTATAACGTGATGGATGCCATTGCAGTCAGAGGACTGAACTTCTCTTATGGAAGCACTCAGGTCCTGAAACAAATTGATTTTACGGTTCCCGAGAGCCGCTTTGCGGTTCTGCTGGGGCAAAACGGAGCGGGTAAAAGCACTCTGTTAAAGCTTTTGCTGGGGGAACTATCCCCCAGTGAAAAAAATGGGGGAATCTCTATTTTCGAACGCGATATCCGGCAGTTTAAAAACTGGAAGCGTTTAAGCTATGTCCCCCAGAGCGGCATGGCGTCCTATCAGAATTTCCCGGCCTCTGTGGAGGAGATCGTCCAGGCAAACCTCTATGCCCAGATCGGACTCTTTCGTTTTGCCGGAAAAAGAGAAAAAGACCAGGTCCGCCAGGCACTGATCCAGGTTGGGATGGAAGATTATGCAAAGCGGCTGATTGGACGGCTGTCCGGCGGCCAGCAGCAGAAAATCCTTCTGGCAAGGGCGCTGGTGAGTCAACCCAGGCTGTTGATTTTGGATGAGCCGGCAACGGGGATGGATGAACAGAGCACGGAGGATTTTTACCGGCTGGTCAAGAGGATTAACCTGGAACAGGGGGTAACGGTGCTGATGGTTACCCATGACCGGAAACGGCTGGAAGCCTTTGCGGATGATATCTGGCTTTTGGAGGATGGGGGCATGGAACTGATTCGGGCCGGAGAGGGGGAATGCGCTCATGGAGATCTTTAATTACGGTTTTATGCAGCGTGCCTTTGTTGTCGGAATCCTTCTTGCGGCCGTTATTCCCTGTATTGGAATTGTCATTGTGTTTAAACGGCTGTCCATGATCGGTGATGCGTTGTCCCATACTTCTCTGGCCGGAGTTGCGGCCGGACTGATTCTGGGCATAAATCCGGTGGCGGCAGCAGCGATTGCCTGTATCACCGCCTCCCTGGGAATTGAACTGATCCGCAGGAAGCTGCCGCGTTATTCCGAGATGTCCATTGCCATCATCATGTCCGCAGGAGTGGGGCTGGCAGGTGTCCTGTCCGGATTTGTAAAGAATGCGGCAAACTTTAACAGCTTTCTGTTTGGCAGCATCGTGGCAATCAGTGATATGGAGCTGCATCTCGTGGTGGCAGTCAGCGCCGCAGTGCTTCTGATGTTCCTGCTGCTGTATAAAGAATTATTCTACGTGTCCCTGGATGAACAGAGCGCCAGGCTGGCCGGCGTGCCGGTGCGGACGGTAAATTTTCTGTTCACTTTTCTGATCGCAGTGACGGTTTCCGTCGCAACCAGAACCGTGGGGGCGTTGATTGTGTCCTCCATGATGGTAGTTCCGGTGGCCTGCGCCATGCAGTTCGGTAAAAATTACCGCCAGACCGTTTTATGGGCGGTGGGACTCGATGTGACCTTTATGATTACCGGACTGTTTGCTGCTTACTATCTGGGATTAAAACCGGGAGGAACCATTGTCTTAGTTGGAGTCATATTCCTGCTTCTGGTATTTGCAGGAAAAAGGCTGTTCAGGAGGATTGGATGTCAGCTGAAATAGAAAGCCGGCCTGCCACGATAGGAAGGCTGGCGGAAAAGGAGAGTAAATGACAGATATTTATATTATATCCGGCTTTTTAGGCGCGGGTAAGACAACATTAATTAAAACCATGGTGCGTTCTGTATTCCGGGATAAGAAGATCGTTGTCATTGAAAATGATTTCGGAGAGGCGGGGATTGACGCGGGGCTGCTCAGGGAATGCAGCCTGACTGTCACCAGCTTGAACGCAGGCTGTATCTGCTGCAGCCTGACCGGCGACTTTGAAAAAGCCTTGGAACGGATTCAGAAGGATTATGCGCCGGACGCCATTGTGGTGGAACCTTCCGGCGTGGGGAAGCTTTCTGACATCGCCAGACTATGCTTAAAACAGGAGGATAAAGGGAACCTTCACCTTCAAAGGACAATTACCGTGGTGGATATCCGTTTTTTTGATAAGTATTTGAAAAACTATGGAGAGTTTTTTAAGGACCAGATATCCTATGCAGATCTAATCCTGCTGAGCCATCAGGAGGAGTGTCAGAAAGAAATAGGACGGGTAAAAAAGAGTATTCTGGATATCAATCCGCAAGCCAGAATTGAAGCGGACTTCTGGGATTCCATTCCCCGCCCTGTCTTCCAATATGGACCGCGAAATATTGCCCTGTTTAAGCTGGGTATGGAGCAGACGGTATCCATGAAGCCGGTTCGGATCAGAACGGGATACCGGAAGGACAGTAAACAGAAAAAAGGGATTCTTTACCGTCATTTCGCCAGAGAGGTCTTTTCGGCAGTAACGCTGGAGTGTACGGAACCGCTTTCAGAAGAACAGCTTCGAAAAAAGGTGCTGCATGTCGTAAAACAGGCGGATGGAGAGATTCTGAGGGGAAAGGGAATTGTAAAAAGTTATCCTCATAGTCTGATCTTTCATTTTATGCCAGGCTGTCTGGAGATAGTGCCTGCAAATATAGAAGGAAACCAGCTTTGTTTTATTGGAACAGGGCTTGACGAGCAGCAGATCAAGACATTATTCAGCGAGGAATTGTGATATGAGGACACCCGCATGGGTCATAACCGGATTATTGGATTCGGGAAAAACAACACTGATTAACAAGTTGATAGAAGAGGAGCTGCATGAACTGAACGTACTGGTTATCCAGTTCGAGTCCGGTGAAGAGGCGCTCCGAAACGACAGACAAATTCAAAAACTGGTGTTCTCCAAGAGCCAGCTGGAACAGTTACCCATGAGTATTACCGACCGGATTCTGGAATATTTAGAACAGCACAATCCGGATTTGATGCTGGTAGAATGGAACGGGATGGAGCACTTCCACAAACTGGAGGAAATGCTGCTCCAGTTTTCAGCCGCACCGATGGTGAGCGTGGAAAAAGTAATCTATATGGCGGATGAGACCGGACTGCAGTACAGGATTCCCGATGCCGGAGCCGCGGCATTCTCACAGATTGCAGGAAGCGACTGCGCTTACATCAGAGCCGAGAAACACTTACATAGGAAAACAGATACAGGTCTCCTTTATAACTGCAATCCGGATATCCGGGTGTTTTCTGAGCGGAAATGGGAGCGATTTGTCCGTGAAATGTTTCACTTCAGCGCACAGCCGGGACACTGGTTCCTGATTGTTCTGGCTGCTGCGTTGACTAATCTGTTTGCGTTTAACCTGCTCGGAGATTTTGGGGTTCCTGTTGGGCGATACGCCAGCATATTTCTCGGAGTATTTTTGCAGGCTGCCCCGTTTCTGGCAATCGGAGTGCTGCTTTCCTCCTCCATACAGTTTTATATACCACCGGACTGGCTTCAGAGAAGGTTCCCGGAAAAAGTTCTGACAGGCCAGTTGTTTGCTATTCTGGCTGGCTTCTGCCTGCCAGTCTGCGACTGCGCCTCCATCCCGGTCTTTAAAAGTCTGGTTAAAAAAGGCGTCCCTCTGCCTGCTGCGGTAACCTTTATGCTGGTATCCCCGGTTATTAATCCCGTGGTAATTCTCTCCACCTGGTATGCCTTTAACGGCAATTACCGGATGATTGCGGTCCGCTGCGGTCTGGGGATTCTGTGCGCGGTGATCTGCGGACTGACCTATCTGATCCGGACACCGGGGGATTATCTGCTGGTGGAAGCCGTGCCGGTACAATCCAGCTGTGGAGATTACAGTCATCCCACCGGTAATGAAAACACCCGGGCGGTCCGTTTTTCCATGATGATCCGTCATGCGCAGAACGAGTTCTTTGCTGTGGGAAAATATCTTCTCACCGGTATTTTTGTATCAACGCTGTTTCAGGACCTCATTCCTTCTGCCGTATTGGCCGGAAGCGGGTCTGCCCCGTGGAAAGCCCTTCTTTTGATGATGGGGCTGGCCTTTATTCTGTCCCTCTGTTCATCCTCCGACGCGGTGGTGGCGAGAAGTATGGCAGGAAGCCTCCCCGCCGGGCCACTGATCGGATTCCTGGTATTCGGACCGATGATGGATATTAAGAATGCTGCCATGCTGCTATCAGGCTTTCGGTCAACGTTTGTGGTCCGGCTGGCCGTGGCCGTGTTTCTTGTCTGTTTCATTGTAGTCGCACTGTTTATGCTGTGTGGAAGCGGAGGAATATGGATATGATGCTGAAAGGAAAAGTGTGGAATCTCCAGGTGCTGACGGAATGCTGCTGTTATCTGATTTTTGGATATCTGCTTTTTCGTTTGACATACTCGGGCGAGTATCTGAACTATGTGACGCCGAGAATGAAGCCGTACCTCTACGGACTGTCGGCTCTGATGCTTCTCTGGACTGTATTGGAGGGAAGGAACCTGCTGACACCGCAGTACAAGGCAAACCTGTCACGCTCCTTCGTTTTTATTATACCGATTCTGCTGCTCGCCGTCCGTCCGGCTGCACCGGGAGGAAGCAGTATGATTCAAAATTACGACGGTTCTGGAATCTCGATGGCGGCAGGAAATGGCAGCGGGATTCTGTCTGCCAGAGGAAATAAAACGACGCCAAGTGAAAAAAAGGATTTCATGGCAGACAGCCAGGAAGCTTTAGAAACCGATACACCGTCTGAAAACAGAACAGCCACAAAAAACACAGGATCCCCGGAAGGAATCACAGAAGGAATCGCTGATGAATCCGTCGATGAAACAGCCAATGAATCGGTCGATGAAACAGCTGATGAAGCAGCCGATGAAACAGCCGCCAGCGAAGACGAAAGTCCCTGGTACGACTTAAACGGTTTGGACGAGGATACAAAAACCATCACAATCGCAGACGAAGATTACTATACCTGGATGTATGAGCTGAGTTCCTTCTACGAAAAGTATGAGGGCTACACCGTTGTGATGAAAGGATTTATATATAAAGACCCTGAGATAGAAAAAATCAGTGATTTCGCTTTGGTTCGCCTGTCTATGTGGTGCTGCGCGGCAGATTTAACACCGATCGGCTTTCTGGTAGACTGCAGCGGAATTTTGGATTTTAAGGAGGACGACTGGGTAGTCGTAAAAGGAACGCTCGAAGCCAGCGCGGACGGCGAGACCCTGATGCTGAAAGCACAGAGTATTGACAAAGCAGAGAAGCCGGCAACAGAGTATGTCTATCCATACTTTTAGCCCTCAGAACAGCGGCTGGATTTCGGGGCGCCCACCGGGGCAGCGGCGCGCTGTTCAGAATCGGCGGATCACTGAGCTTCAGAAGCTGATCGGAGAGGTGCCGGTTGCTCAGCCGTCTGACCGCCAGTTCATAGATACCCGTTCGCGAAAAGCAGAAGAATGGCTATGAACTGCGAACTCATGGTGATTGAACGTAATATTAAGCTTTTCCATACGACACTTTCCAGCCTTGACAAACCAGTCCGTCCCATATCCGATCAGTTGGTTTGCTCGACAGACAAAACGGATGCCCGTGAGGAGGTATCCGCTGCTCTACAGAATAACCATCTCCTGCGCTGTTCCCTGAAAGAAAGAATAGAAAGCCAGAATACGATCATACAGGAATGCATTGCGGAAGAGCAGAACAACAAAAGGAAATTTTCGCGATTGACATCTGGTGCACTTGACATTTCTAATGAGCAGTGTATACTGTAATTGAATGAACAGTTCAATAAAAGGAGGGCACCCGTGGAGAACAGACTGCAGACAATCTATGAAGCCGCAAGTTCTTTGTTTATCAACAAGGGATATATGAGAACTCAAATGAAAGATATCGCTAAGGAGATCGGTTTATCAACAGGTATGCTGTATGTATATTTTAAGGGGAAAAAGGACATCTTGGACTTTATTTTGAAATGTACCATTGACCCTGATTTTATACAGCAGGAATTTCAATATCCGATTGATGAACGGTTTTTTGAGAGGCTGTCCGAAGAAATTATTACGGTCCTGAATGAAAGCCACGCAAAATTCAGCGAACCGTTATCGAGAGAAGCCGACGGATATTTATTTGAACAAATGATTTCTGACGCTTTTGATACAATAGCGCGATATGGAACCGGCTGTCTCGTGTTAGAAAAAAACATAAACGATATGGGCGTATTGGGAGACTACTATCAAAGATACCGTAAAAGTTTTTTTGATAATATTTTAAGCTACGTCAAGATCTATATTCACATCGGAGAAATGCGGGCGGTTAAATACCCGGAGCTGACTGCGCAACAAATTGTCGAAACCTTGGCCTGGTGGGGCATGCACGTCCAGAACGATGCATTTGAAACGCAAAAGAACATTCCTGTTTCTGTGGCAAAAGAGATTTGTATGGATAATCTTTTATATGCTTACAAGAAATAAATCATTTATACGGGGCGCAGAGAGACCCCGTATAAAAATACCTATTTTATTAAATGAACCATTCAATTATAGGAGGAATTAATATGTTTTCAAAAACGCAAATCGCTGCCGCACTGGCAAGTCTTCTGTGCCTTACTGCATTATCCGGCGGCTGTTCCAGCTCGCAGGGTCCCACCCAAACGAAAGAGTTTTCACTTACCGATGTGAAGTCAATTATGGTCGATTATGATGGGGAAAGCGTGACCATGAAAGAGTGTAATTCTGACAAAATTGTTGTTGTGGAGTATATGGATAAAACCCAAAAATCGTATTTCGCCAAAATAGATTTAGTGGGAGGCGTACTAACCATATCCGAGGGCGCGCGTCCCATCGGGAACGGCGTGCATTCCTATATGGAGCTTTATTTGCCGGAGGCCTATCAGGACAGCCTTTCCATTCATACAACGAACGGAGACATTTTATCCGGTGTTGCCCTGACATTAGACAGTTTCCACGCCGATACGACCAACGGCGAACTTGAAGTTTCCAACCTTACCGCTGACAAAATTGTTTTTAAAAGCACCGGAGGAAAGCTGACGGCAAAAAATATTTCCGCGCAAGTTTGTACAATTGATACTACCAATGCAGATACACGGCTGTATTCCATAACCGGCATGATTGAATACAAATCGAAAGGCGGAGATTTGACAGTGGACGAAGGCGTTGGCTCTGGAAACTTTAAAGTAACAGGAGATGGGAGCTTAAAGCTTACTTTTGCGGAAGTAACCGGCGACCTATCCGCATACACCAAAAACGGCAGCATTACGCTGGTAATTCCGGATAACCTGCATTTTGCGTTTACCGCCACAACCCAAAACGGCACTACCCAAACGTCCTTTCCGGAATTGTTATCCATTACTGAAAAAACAGCTGGGGGAACGATTGGCAATGACGCTGACGTAAAAATAGGATTGGAAACAAAGAATGGGGACATCAATGTGACAAAATAAAAAACAGAGATCATGCGAAGAAAACGGAGATCAAACGAATGGATAAGCAAACTCAAAATCAAAAAAAGATCGTCATCGGCTTTTGCCGCAGGAAGACAGGGAAAGGAAGTAACAACATCACAAAATGTGAATGTATGGATTTCGTAGAAGCCACCCATAGGAACCAGGTATATCCCTTGCTGTATTGCCGGAGGTTCTATATTCTTACGATTTCAGGCGCGGGTGCTTTGTCAATCAAGGTTTTACTGCGGATCATACAGTTATCATCAAACAATACGATCTGGTGGAAGCCGATCAGGTGGAAGCTCTGCGATGGGATTTAAGTCAGCGCCCCCAGCTTCGAATTACCATTTATAGAGAAGAGCGAAAAGATACGGTTCTGATTGGAATGAGCCACATACTAACAGACGGCAATGGATTTATACAATATCTGTACCTTTTGGCCTCTTTATATAACGGCAAGTCTCCAGCTGTTCATTTACAAAACAAGAGAGAGATTGCCCCTCTCTTGAAAAATATTCATGTTCAGCCGCCAACCGTGCAGACCAGGAGAGGGCGCTATAACGCCGTTCCGCCATTGCGGCCTGTTTCAAATGGGAAGAACTATTTCTGGTTAAACTGCAGCATTACGTCCGATGATCTGACAGCACTTCAGGCGAAAGCAAAAAAATACGGTGTAAGCCTCAACGATGTTTTTATGACGGCCTATGTTCGCGTGATTGCCCGTCTCCAACATATCAATAAGGTTGTAAGCAGCTCTTTAGCAGGTACATTTCGGCTTCCACCAGATTTTCAATTGACAATTAGTACATTTCGGGATGTATGCACATTCAACTGTACCTTAGCAGGAAGTGCAGGAGACGATATCATTGGACAACAGATTTTGGAACAGGTGAAATCAGAGTTATTGGCATGGTTGACAGAATAACGAAATAGACAGCATAATCATGTTCTATTCCTCCAGCCGTTTCACCATCGCCTCATCAAAGATGGCTGCCAAATCGGCCTGCCTGCCGTATTCGAAGCTGATCCGGCCCTCATAGGCCATGGAATCACAGGAATCTGTGGCAACGAATATACGCAGCGTCTCGCCGTCCTCCCGGACAAAATCAATAGGGGCAACGTAAGGGCAGGCGGAAAATCCGTAGACTTCTCCGTTGTTCAGCGCCTGATCCATAAGCTTTTCAAGGGCCTCCAGCTTAGTCCTGTCTTCTATAGTCTGTGTTCGCAGCCGGGCCTCTTCGGCGCCGCTTATCCCCATATATTCCGGAAATGCAATGGAAGCGCTCTTGAGCGGCGTCTTAAACCAGCCGGAATCCACATATCCATAATCCAAACCGACGGCCGCCTTCACTTTTTCCCTGAGGAACTGGCAGATATCCTCGTTATATTCGAGGGAGAGCAGATCGCCCGTTTTCTCATCTAAAATCATCAGATATCCTGGAAACTCAGAATTACCGAAGCTCTTATAGCGGCGGCCGTCGAGCAGCAGGGAGGCACCTGTGGAGTAGATTCCGTCTTTTGTACCGCCCTTTTTACGCATAAAAGTCATGGCTTCCTGGAAACTCCTGATGCCTTCTTCGGTCTTAGAAGTCTCCAGTTTTTGACGGAGTTCTTCCTGCTCCGCGCCGGTAAGGGCGATGCTGCAGGTATATGGCTCAGAATAAAATTTTATCGTGCTCTCATCCTGATAATAAAACTGGATATAAGACTGTCCTTCCTGGTAAAAGGACAGTTCCGGCCTGCGCTTCATGAAATCAAGCATATCTCTGCCAGATTGGCTGAATGCATAGAGAAAGGATGGGTTCTCTGTCAAGGCGTCATCATCGTATTTTCCAAAACAGAAGCTGTCCAGTCCGGTATCATACCCAAAAGGCATGTCCAGCAGGGAGTAGCCTCCCAGCTCATAGAGGACGACAGGATCGGAATTTTGGTCATAATAACCTACATAAAGCTGGGCATCGAGCTCACCCACATTCAGCGAATCGTAGTCGTCATATGCCGGAGCATTCTCGCGTCTGACAGCCACATAATATTCCAGTCCGCCGCCGTCTGTCCGCCCGGTGATCTCATAATGACCCTGAAGCTTGTCCGATAGTTGTTTTACATCTTCTTCGTCCGCTGTCCGGAATATGACATCGTCAATATAGCTTTCAACGAGGGAAAGGTATTCCTCCAGCGGACTGACAGTCTGGACAGGTTCCGTCCCAAGGGGCATGTCAGGAACGGCAGCAGGGGAAGAAGAGGCGGATTCACTGTCGATGGAAAGCGGCGCTTTTGCACAGGAAACAGTTGACAGCATAACGGCCGCCAGGGCAGCAGGAACGAAAAGGTTCAGTAATTTTATCATAATGGAATCCCCTTGCTTTCTTTTCTTGATAGGATTTTGATTCTTTGGAATCGGCTGTAAAGTTCAATATTACCCTATCATACCAGAGGGGGATTTACAATTAACAATCTCTTAAGAACGTTTTAAAATAACGACGCTTCTTTATGCTCTGGATTTAGACCGGTATGTCAACAGCTTGAATATTGGATTCCTTCTGCCATTTGATGTTTGACGGGTCTTATTACCGGACAAAAGAACTGGCAGAAAAACAGCTGCAGGATAGTAAAATCAGGAGGCAGCTGACCGAGAACAGATTGCAATGTATGGTGTTCTTGGCCAGCCAGTTTTACATGGCCGCGGCTCCCTGTATTGGGAACGATAAGGGCAGCTTTCACACACATGCCCGCAGCTTTTGTACTCCCGAGACCCATCATGGTTTGTTGCTCTGTATTCCAACACCTCGTTATTCGGACAAATATTACAGTTGGCCGTCCTGCATCCAGAGAGTATTTATTCCGGACCAGACCGTAGATGAAACTCCAATCAGTTGCTTTATCAATCAATCGAAGCGGATGATCCGGCGAAAACCAAGTCGTCCAGTTTTATTTACCACAAAAAATCAAAGAAACACCATAAATGAACCTATTACAAACCTGGCGCCAAAGGATTAGAATAAGCATACAAGGAAAAGAAAATTAACGAAAGGAGAGGATTGTATATGGCTGCACAAACACTTTATCTGGGTACGGTGCTGACGGCGGGACTGCTGTCATTCTTTTCACCCTGTATCGTCCCGCTGCTTCCTGTATATATTTCCGTTTTTTCCGCGGGCAGCGGGGCGGCACAGGAGGATATTTTTCAGAGAAGGATATGGACATTGTTTAAGAGCTGCCTGTTTGTAGCAGGTATTTCCACCTGTTTTATCATTCTCGGTTTCGGGGCCGGGGCATTGGGATCAATCATAGGAAGCAGTTTTTTTATGACTGCGATGGGATTGATTGTGATTGTCCTGGGGCTTCACCAGACGGGACTGATTCATATCAAATGGCTATCCTATGAGAAAAAGATGAATTTAAAGCGTTCTCATCGAAGCGATTACTTTGGTGTGTTCCTTCTGGGGCTGACATTCAGCTTTGGCTGGACACCCTGTATCGGTCCGGTGCTGGGTGCAATCCTGGGACTTTCGGCCACAAGCAGCCGGCCGTTCTATGGCGGGTTTCTGATGGCGGTTTATTCCCTGGGCTTCCTGATTCCATTTCTGATACTGGCACTTTTTTCAGATGTGCTGATGCAGAGAATAAAAAAGCTCAATAAGCACTTAGGCAAAATCAAAGCTGCAGGGGGAATTGTCATTATCATGATGGGGATACTCCTGATGACTGATAATCTGGATAAGATATTACTGCTGATTAATTAAAGAAGAAAGGGCGGATGATACTATGAAACGAAAATACTTCATCATACCGGTTCTGTGCCTCGCGTTTTTTACATTTGCCGCGTATGGCGCCAGGAAACCGGGAAACGCATTCCCTATGGTAAATAGTGAAGAGATGGGCAGCGGGGTGGATAGGAACATGGATACACAAAAAATAAACAAGGGTGATCCGGCACCCGATTTTGAGATGGTGGATTTAAATGGAAATACGGTAAAACTGTCTGACTTTGCCGGTGAGAAGGTCTACATCAAGTATTGGGCCTCCTGGTGTCCAATCTGTCTGGGCGGGCTGGAAGACATCAACACTCTTTCCGCAGAGGACAACGGGTTTAAGGTACTGACCATTGCAGCTCCGGGCAGCAAAGGGGAAAAGAACGCTGAGGACTTTAAAACCTGGTTTGCCGGCGTCGAACATACGGAGAACATCACGGTATTGCTGGATATCGATGGCGTATACACAAACAGGGCAGGTGTCCGGGGATTCCCGACCTCCGAGTATATCGGTTCGGACGGTGTTCTCATCAGCCTGGTTCCAGGCCACGCTGATAACGAAACCATTAAGAGTACATTTGAGGCAATAAACTGATTAAAAACAGCGGATTGACGCGAAAGGAGCAGATCATGAAGAAGAATTCAGTAAAATCAGCAGGAGTGTTTCTTTTGGCTGCGGCCATCCTCACATTGACCGGGTGTTCCGCCTCTGCCGCCGAGGCAGGAATGGCGGCCGGCGCCAAAAGAGAAACGGAAAGTCTGTCTATGGATGATAGCGTGATGGACAGCGGAAAGGAGAAAAAAATGGCAGCAGAACAGGAGAACATGATGATAAGCGAAGAGGATTTACACACGATTTATCTGGCGGGCGGATGCTTTTGGGGGATTGAAGCATATGTAAAGAAGCTCCCCGGTGTGAGCAGCACCGATGTAGGGTATGCCAACGGAAATACGGAAAATCCGACCTACAAGGAGGTGTGCTACAATAACACCGGCCACGCCGAGACGGTGAAGGTGGTTTATGACACCTCCCGCATTTCAACGGATCAGCTGTTGGATGGCTTTTTCAAGGTGGTGGATCCCACCAGCGTCAATCGGCAGGGAAATGACCGGGGAAGCCAGTACCGTACCGGCATCTACTACGTGGATGAAGCCGACCAGGCAATCGCCAAAGCCGCCGTGGCCAGACAGGAGGAAAAATACAGTTCCCCCATCGCCACAGAGGTACTGCCGCTGAGCAACTTCTATATGGCAGAGGACTATCATCAGAACTACCTGGATAAAAACCCGGGCGGCTACTGTCACATCGATTTAAATGACGCCGATGAGTTCATCAGGGAAAGCGGGCTTGATATGGCTGATGTGGCCAGCCTCATAAGGGCGGAGGATTATCCGGTACCGAGCGATGCCGAACTGAAAAAAACGCTCACTGATATTCAGTACAGGGTGACACAGATGGGCGATACAGAGCGTCCTTATACTAACGAGTATACCGGTACTTTTGAAAAGGGACTTTACGTGGACGTTGTGACCGGAGAGCCGCTGTTCAGTTCTGTTGATAAGTTTGAATCCGGCTGCGGATGGCCCAGCTTTTCCAAACCCATTATAGCTGATGTGGTAAAGGAGAACCAGGACACCAGCTTTAACATGGTGCGCACTGAGGTACGCAGCCGGGTCGGGGATACCCATTTAGGCCATGTCTTTGACGACGGTCCCAAGGAGCTGGGAGGGCTTCGCTATTGTATCAACAGCGCTTCAATCCGGTTCATACCATATGAGGACTTGGAGGCGGAGGGCTATGGATTTTTAAAATCCATCTTCGACTGATACGGTACGATGACCTGAGAATTCACTATTAAGAAGACTTTGATATGTTTGACACCGGGGCTGACGGTCTTGTACCGTTGGTCCCGGCGTTGTATAATAGACTTAAAAAACAGCTGTTAAAAAAGTTATAAACGTGTCATGAAGGAGGAATCGGTATGTATAACCTGCTGGTTGTGGACGACGAGAGCATTCTGCGCCGTGGAATCCGGGCGTTCATCGACTTTAACGGTCTTGGAATAGGAGAATATTTTGAGGCGGAAAATGGGGAAGATGCTTTGAAAATCATAGAAGCCAGCCAGGTTGATCTCATTCTGGCCGATATCAATATGCCCAAAATGAACGGTCTTGAGTTCTGCAGACGGGCAAAGGAGCGGGACCCTACGGTAAAAATAGCCATTCTTACGGGTTATGACTATCTCGATTACGCAATCCGCGCCATCAAGATTGGTGTGGATGACTATGCGTTAAAGCCCCTTTCCCGTAACGATGTGCAAAAACTGCTTTTCCGCCTGATCGAAAAGAGAAAGGATGCGGAAGGTTTTGCCGCTGTACGCCAGGCGGTTGGACAGTTGGCCAGGGGCGCAGGCAGTGACAGCGACGCGGGGGTAAAAGGTCAGTTGGCCGATGTGCTGGAACAGCATCTGGCCGACCCCGACTTTTCCCTCGGTGTGATGGCTGAGCAGCTGGGCTACAGTCTCAGCTATTTAAGTACGCTGTTTAAAAAGACTTTTGGAGAGAATTTCAGGGATTATCTGTTGAATCTCCGGTTGGAACGGGCAAAAATCCTCCTCCTGTCCACAGAGATGAAAAACTATGAGATATCCGCGGCGGTTGGAATTGAAGATCCCAACTATTTCAGCGTCTGTTTCCGGCGTAAGTATCAGAAAACGCCTAAAGAGTTTAGAATGGAGACGGGACATGGCAGGTAACGTAAAAAAAATCGGCATTAAAAACTGGTTCCGCAGGTTTGGTGTGCAGATATCCCTGTTTTATCTGGCTGCCGGCCTGATGATTGTGATGGCGCTCAGCGGGGCTATCTACTTTTTTGCGGCCAATTTGATGATGGATGAAACGGTTTTAAAGACACGTGATCTGCTGGAGATGAGCGGCGCCAATATTTCTACCTACATTGCCCGAATCAAAGGGGAGTCCAATGTCTTTGCGGCGGATACCATGCTCCGGCAATATCTCTCCGGAAAGGAAGAGACCCCGGAGCCAGAACTGATGGGGCAGATTATGACGATTCTTGGTAATGATGCTTACATCAAATCGATCGTGGTGGTATCCAAGGATGGGCGCATCCTTTCCAATGAAGAAAATCTGGATATGTCGGTCTCTGAAGATATGATGAAGGAAGATTGGTACACAGATGCAATCCACAATACCATGCCGGTGCTCACCGGCGCCAGAATGCAGAGTTTTTCCGCCGACAAGGACAATTGGGTAATCTCCGTGAGCACGGAAATCACGGACAGCTCCGGAGAAAACCTTGGCGTCCTCCTGATGGATATGAGGTACAGCGTCATCGAGGACCATTTGCGCAGATTGGATCTTGGAAAAGAAGGGTATGTTTTTCTTTTAAACGACAAGGGGGAGCCTGTTTATCACAAAGACACCAGCTACTTTTCTGATCCCGAAAAGAAGCGGCAGCTTTTGGAAATCCTGAAAGCAGAGGACATTTATAACAAGAGGCAGAATCTCCTGACTTACCGGACCAACATTGAAAATGCCGGCTGGACCATGGTTGGCGTGGTTTCCCTGGATAATTTAAAAATGCTGGAGCAGCAGCTGTTTGAGGCATTGCTTTTAACCGGCGGTCTGCTTTTTCTGGCCGTGCTGTTCATTGGAATTCTTTTTACGCGGCGCTTAGCCGCTCCCATGGCTGATTTAGAGCGTGGGATGAGTGAAATAGAAAAACTCACAGAGATTTCCGTGCACAGGAACAGCTTTTATGAAGTGGAACTTCTGGCGGGAAATTATAACCGTATGATCCGCCGTATCCGGGCTTTGATGGATGAGATTAAGGAGAAAGAAGAGACGCTGCGCCATTCCGAATTAAACGTTCTGGTCAGCCAGATCAATCCCCATTTCCTTTACAATACTCTGGACACGATTGTCTGGATGGCTGAGTTTAATGACAGCGAAAGAGTGATAGCCCTCACAAAATCCCTGGCTGCTTTCTTCCGCCTCTCCTTAAACAGTGGGAGAGAACTGGTCTCCGTGGCCGATGAACTGGATCATATGCGGCAGTACCTCTATATCCAAAAGGAACGGTATGGAGATAAGTTAAACTATGAGATTGGCGAAGCAGATGAGCTGTCGGATTATACGGTTCCAAAGATTATTCTTCAGCCAGTTGTGGAGAACAGTATTTACCATGGCATCAAACCATTAGACGGTCCCGGCTATGTTACAGTGACAGTGAAGGAGATGGGTAAAAGGCTCATATTCACGGTGGCGGATAACGGAGTGGGATTTGATCCTGAAGAGCCGCAGACTGGGAAGAGGAAAGGGAAAGGCAGTGTGGGCCTGAAGAATGTGGACGAACGCCTTAAACTTTATTATGGTCCGGATTATGGTGTCCAGATCGATTCCAGCCCCGGAAAGGGCTGTACCGTCTATCTCATTGTTGGAAAAAAGATACTGGGTGCAGGTGATTAGTAACGCAGCAAGTTTCATAGGGTATTTAAATGGAAAAAGCACGTTCATGATATCCGAAGGCCATGCGAATTTGAAATACAAATATGGGAATCTGCATTTCTGGTGCAGAGGATGCTGAGAGTCATATAAAATAGATTGTACATTTTCACAGTCCTTTCTTGATTATGTTCTGCCGAATGGTGTTGCTTAATACCGTGAAATGCCTTATAATTATGCATTGTGGCGTATTGTTTTATCCCATGTTACGTAGTTGAGGTAAAAAAATTTGTCGTAATTTTAAAAAAAGGCCTGATTTTCTTCGAAAAAGGGGTGAAAAAAAGTGTAAAAAGAGCTAATAAAGACGCAAATCCAAGCTCTTTTCGATTCAAAAAGGCCTTTACTATAAACCAAAAACACTGTGCAAACAGCACAATAAACAAGGAAAAAGAATGAGAAAACTAGCTTTAAATGATGAAATATTACTAAGTATACAGCAGCCTGCCCGCTACATTGGGGGTGAGGTAAATACAGTAAATAAGGATCCGAAAAAAGTGGATATCCGCTTTGCCATGTGTTTTCCGGATGTGTACGAAATCGGTATGTCGCATCTCGGCATGCAGATCCTCTACGATATGTTCAACCGCCGGGAAGACATTTACTGCGAACGTGTCTATTCCCCATGGACCGATTTAGACAAGATCATGCGGGAAAAGAAGATTCCGCTGTTCGCCCTGGAATCGCAGGACCCGGTCAGAGATTTTGATTTCTTTGGAATCACGCTTCAGTATGAGATGTCATACACGAACATTCTGCAGGTTCTGGATCTGGCACAGATTCCGCTTCACGCGGCGGACCGGACGGAGAGCGATCCCATCGTCATCGGAGGCGGCCCCTGCGCCTATAATCCGGAGCCCCTGGCCGATTTCTTCGACATGTTCTATATCGGTGAGGGAGAGACGGTTTATTTCGAGCTGATGGACCGCTATAAAGAAAATAAGAAACAGGGCAGGAGCCGCCGTGAATTCCTGGAACAGGCAGCCGAGATTGAAGGCATCTATGTCCCGGCCTTTTACGATGTGGAATACCATGAGGACGGAACCATAAAAAGCTTCCGCCCCAATAACAGCCATGCGAAGGAGACCATCACCAAGCAGCTGGTGGTGAACATGGACGACGCATACTATATCGAGACTCCCGTGGTTCCTTTTATCAAAGCGACTCAGGACCGCGTGGTTTTAGAGATCCAGAGGGGCTGCATCCGCGGATGCCGTTTCTGCCAGGCCGGCAACGTATACCGTCCGCTGCGCGAACACAGCCTCGAATATTTAAAAGATTACGCCTATAAGATGCTGAAAAGCACGGGACACGAGGAGATTTCCCTGAGTTCCTTAAGCTCCAGCGATTATACGTACCTGGAAGGGCTTGTAAATTTCCTGATCGAGGAGTTCAAGGGACAGGGCGTGAACATTTCCCTGCCCTCCCTAAGAATCGACGCGTTTTCCTTAGATGTCATGAGCAAGGTACAGGATGTGAAGAAGAGCAGCCTGACCTTTGCCCCGGAAGCCGGCTCTCAGAGACTTCGCGACGTAATCAACAAGGGACTGACGGAAGAAGTGATCTTACAGGGTGCGAATGACGCCTTTCACGGCGGCTGGAACCGTGTGAAGCTTTACTTCATGCTGGGTCTTCCGACGGAGACGAAAGAGGACATGGAAGGCATTGCCGAACTCTCTGAGAAGGTGGCGGAAACCTACTATGAGATTCCGAAGGAACAGAGAAACGGTAAGGTCAACGTAGTGGCCAGTTCTTCGTTCTTCGTACCAAAGCCGTTTACTCCATTCCAGTGGGCCCGTATGTGTACGAAAGAAGAGTTTATCGAAAGGGCTTACATCGTCAAGGACAAGTTCCGGCAGATGAAGAACCAGAAGAGCCTTAAGTACAATTACCACGAGGCGGATTTAACCGTATTGGAAGGAGTTCTGGCACGCGGCGACAGAAAGACCGGAGCGCTGATCGAGGAAGCCTACAAAAACGGTGCCATCTACGACTCCTGGTCCGAATACTTCGACAACAGAATCTGGATGAAAGCCTTTGAGACCTGTGGCCTTTCCGTGGATTTCTATACGACAAGAGAGCGAAGCCTGGACGAAGTATTCCCATGGGATTTCATCGATGCGGGTGTTTCCAAAGAGTTCTTAAAGAGAGAGTGGCTGAACGCCATTGATGAAAAATTAACGCCGAACTGCCGGCAGAGATGTTCTGCCTGTGGCGGGATGCGTTTTGGAGGAGGTGTCTGCTATGAAAGTAAGAATTAAGTTCTCGAAGCAGGGCCCCGTCAAATTTATCGGTCATCTCGATGTCATGCGGTATTTTCAGAAGGCCATGCGGCGCGCCGGTATCGATATCAAATACAGCGAGGGCTTCAGCCCCCACCAGATCATGTCCTTTGCGGCTCCCCTTGGACTCGGCCTGACGAGCAACGGAGAGTACATGGACATTGAGGTAAATTCCATGAGCGACTGCGAATCCATGGTGAAACAGCTGAATGCGGTTATGGTGGAAGGAATTAAAGTTCTGGAGTGCCATAAACTGGAGGACAAGGCGAAAAATGCCATGTCCATCGTGGCCGCCGCGGACTATACGCTTACGTTCCGCGAGGGAAAAGCGCCGGAGGATCTGGAGGCCTTTTTTGCAGGCCTGAAGGAATTTTATCAGCAGGATCAAATTCTCGCAGTGAAAAAGACAAAAAAGGGTGAACGGGAAATGGATTTAAAGCCGGCCATCTACGAGCTTACCACAGAAGGAGACCGTATCTTCATGAAGGTTTCCGCCGGAAGCCAGGACAACCTAAAGCCGGAACTGATCATGGAGACGTATGACAGGTGGCGGGGCGAGTCCTGCCCTGAATTTGCCTTTTTAATCCAGCGGGAAGAGGTATACGGCAATACAGGTGATGAAGAACACAGAAATCTGGTGCCTTTGGGATTTATAGGTGAAGAAGTTGAATAAGCTCATCATTACGAGATGGAACGGAGCAATCCTTACGATGGTGCAGTCAGACGGTGACAGCGTCTCCTTAAACCTCGAGCCGGAGGAAGATCGTTCCATTCTCGGTAACATTTATATTGGCAAAGTAAAGAACATCGTTAAAAACATAGGGGCGGCCTTCGTCGAGATCGGAGACGGCTGTATGGGATATTTAAGTCTTGCGGACGGCTATATTCATCATGCCTCCGCTGCCAGTCCGGATGGCAAGCTGAGGGCCGGCGATGAGATCATCGTACAGGTTGACCGTGACGCAGTCAAGACAAAAGCGCCCGTCCTTACCGGCAATTTAAACTTCACAGGGCGTTACATCGTCCTGACGGCCGGTAAACGGCAGCTGGGGTTCTCCTCAAAGCTGTCAGATCTGGAGTGGAAGAAACGGATCAAGCCCATTCTGGAAGCAGAAAAGGAAGAGGATTTCGGTATAATTGTGAGAACAAATGCACCGGAAGCCTCTTTTGATACGATTCTGGAAGAACTTAAGAGCTTAAAGGCAATATACCGCAGAGTCATGGAGGACGCCGTTCACCGGACATGCTGCAGTCTCTTATACCGGACCCCTCCGTCGTATCTGACGGATATCCGCGACAGCTTTCACGGTTCTCTGGGAGCGATCGTGACGGATGAAACTGATATTTACGAGGCCATTCAGGCTTATCTCAAAAGCTTTCAGCCGGGAGACTTGCAGAAGCTGACATTTTATGACGACGCCCTGCTGCCGCTGTCCAAGCTTTATAAAGTGGAAAAATCCATGAATGAAGCGCTGGGCAAACGGGTATGGCTGAAATCAGGCGGCTATCTCGTCATCGAGCCTACGGAGGCGCTTTGCGTGATCGACGTCAACACGGGAAAATACTCCGGCAAAAAGAATCTTCATGACACAATTATGAAGATCAACACGGAGGCGGCCGTGGAAATCGCCCGCCAGCTGCGGCTGCGCAACTTATCCGGAATCATCATCATCGATTTCATCGATATGGAGACAGAAGAGGACCAGCAGGAACTCTTATCCGTATTGTCCCGGGTTCTGGCAAAGGATCCGGTTAAGACATCCGTTGTGGAAATTACAAAACTGAATCTGGTAGAAGTTACCAGAAAAAAAATACGCAGACCGTTCCATGAACAGGCCGCGCTTATAAAGGGAAAGGCAGACACATGAAAATCATAATTGTCGGGTGTGGGAAGGTAGGAACTACCCTGGCCGAACAGTTGAACAACGAACATCATGACATCACGATCATCGATAAGAACACAGCAGTTCTAAACGCTATCACAGAGCGGATTGACGTCATGGGTGTCGTGGGAAATGGTGCGGTTTACAAGGTTCAGATGGAGGCGGGAATCCAGGAGACAGATTTACTGATCGCCACCACCAATTCAGACGAGTTAAATATGCTCTGCTGTCTGATTGCAAAAAAAGCAGGTAACTGTCATACGATCGCGAGAATCCGGAATCCGGAATACAACTCGGAGGCGCGTTATATTCGGGAGGAGCTGGGGCTTTCCATGGCCATTAATCCAGAGATGGCTGCAGCCATGGAGATCTCCCGGCTGCTTCGTTTTCCGTCAGCCATTAAGATCGATACCTTCGCCAAAGGCCGTATCGAGATTTTAAAATTCCTCGTCCCTGACCACTCGAAGCTTCACGCCATGAAGGTCCGCGACGTTCTGGACAAGCTTCGCTGTACTGTCCTTATTTGTGCAGTGGAGAGGGGGGAGGAGGTCATCATCCCCAGCGGCGATTTTGAGATGCAGGCGGGAGACAAAATCTCCATCATCGCACCTCCCGCAGAATCCACGGAATTCTTCAAACAGGCTGGAATTATCAATAATACCATTAAAACTGCCATATTTGTAGGGGGCGGCAAGATCACATATTACGTGGCAAAGCTTCTGGAAAATACGAAGATTCAGATCAAAATCATTGAACAGAACGCCGAGCGCTGCAATGAACTCAGCGAACTGCTGCCAAAGGCCATGATTATCCACGGCGACGGTTCTGATCAGGAGCTGCTTTTACAGGAGGGCATCCGCCAGACAGAGGCATTTGCATCCCTGACCGGATTCGACGAGGAAAACATCATGCTGTCGCTGTATGCGGCCAGCCAGTCGAAGGCGAAGCTGATCACAAAGGTCAATAAGATAGCCTTTGAAAATGTAATTAACTCCATGAATTTAGGCAGTGTAATCTATCCCAAGTTAATTACCTCTGATTCTATCTTACAGTACGTACGCGCCATGCAGAATTCCATGGGCAGCAATGTGGAGACACTCTATAAAATCGTGGCTAACCGCGCCGAGGCGCTGGAATTCCGCGTGATGAACGATCCTGCGATCATCGGTATTCCGTTGGAGAAGCTTCGCTTAAAGGACAATCTTCTGGTTGCCTGTATTAACCGCAATGGAAAGATCCGAAGCCCGCGCGGAAAAGATGTCATCGAAACCGGCGACCGTGTAATCATCGTCACCACGAATACCGGATTAAATGATTTAAAGGATATACTAAAGTAGGAAAAGGCGAAGGAAATGAATAAGAAAATTATCGTCTATCTTCTGGGATGGATTATGAATATGGAAGCCATCTTTATGCTGCTTCCATGTGTGGTTGCTGTCATTTACCGGGAAAGCAGCGGAATCTGGTTCCTGGCCGTCATGGCGGTATGCGGAACGACCGGTCTTCTTCTGACACGCAGGAAACCGGATAATATGGTATTCTTCGCCAAAGAGGGCTTTGTCTCTGTTGCATTAAGCTGGATTGTGCTCAGTTTTTTCGGATCCCTGCCTTTTTACCTAAGCAGGGAGATTCCCCGGTTTGAGGATGCCATGTTCGAGGTAATCTCCGGTTTTACGACGACGGGAGCCAGTATTTTAACGGATGTGGAAGGTCTGTCCCACTGTATGCTGATCTGGAGAAGTTTTACACACTGGATCGGAGGCATGGGCGTTCTCGTGTTTATTCTCGCCATCCTTCCGCTTGCAGGCGGTTATAACATGTACCTCATGAAAGCGGAGAGCCCGGGGCCATCTGTAGGCAAGCTGGTTCCAAAGGTAAAATCCACCGCCAAGATTCTCTACGGAATCTATTTCTTCATGACAGTAGTGGAGGTCATCCTCCTGCTTGTCGGCGGCATGCCGCTGTTCGATTCGCTGGCAACCAGCTTCGGTACGGCCGGTACCGGTGGTTTCGGCATCAAAAACAACAGTATTGCCTTCTATGACAGCTATTATCTCCAGGGAGTCATCACCGTGTTCATGATACTCTTTGGTATTAACTTTAACGTGTATTACTTATTCCTGATTCACCATCCGAAGGACGCGCTTCGCTGCGAGGAGGCGAGGGCTTATCTGGGAATTATTGGCGTGACCGTTCTTCTCATCACTCTCAATATCCGAGGAAGCTTTACCAGCATCTTTGCGGCCTTCCACCATGCGGCCTTCCAGGTAGCATCCATCATCACGACCACCGGCTTTTCCACGGTAGATTTTGACAAATGGCCGGAATTCTCCAAGGGCCTGCTCGTCGTATTGATGTTCATAGGCGCCTGCGCCGGAAGTACGGGCGGCGGCCTCAAGGTATCCAGGGTCATTATTCTGCTTAAGTCGGTGAAAAAGGAGTTATTTTCCCTGCTTCATCCGAGGAGTGTCAAGATCATAAAGATCGAAAGCAAACCGGTCGAGCATCAGGTCATCCGGTCCATCAATACATTTCTGGTGGCTTACCTAGTGATTTTCGTTCTCTCGACCGTGATCGTCAGCCTCGATAACTTTGATTTTACAACAAATTTCACCGCTGTGGCGGCGACCTTCAACAACATTGGTCCGGGACTCGGCGCAGTCGGTCCCATCGGCAATTTCTCCGGCTTCTCGGCCATGTCGAAATGGGTGATGATGTTCGACATGCTGGCAGGACGTCTGGAGGTTTTCCCGATGCTTCTGCTGTTTGCACCGTCCACATGGAAAAAGTAAATATTTTTTTGTTAAAAAGAGCACAGAGGGCTGAATGAATATTCTTTCCCCCTGTGCTCTTTGCATCTTGTTCGCAGCCGCGATACTTCCTTCTATTCATCACAACTTCTTCCTATTAATCGCTGCAAGCAGAATCACCAGAATTACATTCACCACCAGGATCCCAATCGCAGCCACAATCCCGACATGATCCGCCGCGCCGCCCACTATCTGGGGTGTCAGAATGCCGCCCATGGCGGAGATCGCCGTAAGCACCGACATGCCGATGGTTGAGCCCTGGATCAGCGGTCCCGCGTCGGCGATGCAGGTGGGATAGATGCCCGCCAGAAAAAAGCCGAAGCCGATCAGCGCGAGTGTTATGAGCGGAAGGCTCTTTGTAGAGACCAGCAGGAAAAAACAGATACCGCTTCCCAGCGCGTTCATCAGGATGAGGGAGCTGCGCCTCATCTTTCCGGACAGTGAGGCGCAGACCAGCCTGCCCGCCATGATGACCAGCCAGGTCACCGACACCAGCGTGGTGGCATACGTCTCGCTCATGACCCCGGTATTCTGCAAATACGTGACAAACCAGCCGTTGATACAGTTTTCCACCCCCAGGTAGAAGAAGAGGATCAGGGCGATGCAGTAGAACTGAAAGGACTTTAAGAATTCCCGTCCCTCCCGTTTTCCGGAATGTTTTAAAGGCGCCGCATCTCTGGCCCGTTCATTTAACAGACTGTAATCCATGGTTCCGTAAGTGACCGCAGAGGTGGCGGTGATGAAGATCAGAAGATAGACAACCGACCGCCAGCCAAATCCCAGCTTCAGCAGGACTGCGGTGAGAAATGGCGCCAGGAACGCCCCGACCGCGAAACTGCAGTGCAGAAGGTTCAGCTTCCCGGCCGCGCCTCCATCGTAAATATCGTTGACGGCGGCGTTATTTATAATTGTAACAGAACCTCTCACAAGGCCGTAGACCAGCATAATGCCGTACATGACAGGAAGCGGCGGCAGAAGAGTGAGTCCCAGCAGACAGAGCGGCGCCATGGCGGTCATCACTGTGATGGAGAACCGTCTTCCCATGGCGGGAACCATGATGGGGAAGAGGAAGCTGGCCAGAAGATTCCCCACCGCCATCACGGAGAGCAGCCCGCCCGCAGCCAGAAAGCTGATTCCGGCCTCTGCAATCACCGACGGCAGAATCGCTCCGATCACCAGCACCGCCATCCCGCTGACCGAATAGCCGTAGCAGCAGCGGATAAAAATTTGTTTCCTTCTATCTGTTTTCATGGGTATTACCCCTCCTTGTCAAACCAAACTTTTTCCATTATACTAAGAAGAAAGTGGAAATACAAGGCAAAAACGGCCAGAAAAACTTTATAATTTTGTTTTATTTATGTGTCAATCATTTTTGAAAATGTCCTTAAAAAGTTTAATGATGAGCATCGGTTCTGCCGGTGCTTATTCTAATGATAAACTTATATTTGGGTATTACAACTAAGCCCCTTTCAATAAGAAGCTGTTTTTTTAATCATAAAGTATCATATTACGCCTATGCGGGCACTCCGTTCGGAAAATAATCATAAGGGACATGTTTCAGAAATGTGCTGTCCCTCCATGGATGTTTCGGAGACGGAATGTTTCGTTTTCTGGGTT
>OIES01000044.1_pt1 | contig 76832 bp, 93 predicted proteins | sample 1581811 | NCBI WGS metagenome assembly OIES01 (sample SAMN03281021, study PRJEB24777) | human gut metagenome | isolation source: fecal sample PR177 from 1 month old male Malay infant, vaginal delivered... | reverse complement strand
AATTGTAAGAAGAGGACTGGATTGGGTAAGATTAGAGTTATTTCTGGTTTCTATCGGTCACAATCTCTATAAATTCCATAATAAGCAGATGAGACTCAGGAAAGTGGCTTAAAGAGGAGAAAGCGCATGTTTGCTGGGGTAAGGGGAAGTATGCGCTCTTTACTACTTTTTTCCTGTATGTTTCGAAAAATAAAGAGGGGCTGGGAAAATGGAGTTAGAGCAACCCCATTTTTTCACAGTCCCTATATTTTTTATGTTATAGATATTATTTTAGTTGTTTTTCCCACTCCACTTCCTTAAACCCAACCAAAACAAAATCTTCCCCCACAACTATTGGCCGTTTTACAAGCATGCCATCTGTAGCCAACAATTCTAACTGTTCAGCCTCAGTCATTTCTGGTAAACGATCTTTTAAATTCTGTTCTTTGTAAAGATTTCCACTTGTGTTAAAAAACTTTTTCAGAGGAAGCCCGCTTTTCTTGTACCAGGTTTCCAGTTCTGCCGCGGTGGGGTTCTGCTCTTTGATATGGCGGGCTTCATAGGAGATTCCATGGTCATCCAGCCATTTTCGGGCGCGTTTGCAGGTGCTGCATGGGGGATACTGTAAAAATAATATGCTCATATTGGATATTCCTTTCTTTTTATCATATTTTTCATATATTTATTGGGACTTTCGCATAGGGTAATAGCCCATTCTGGCGATTGAGCGCGTTACTTTTGGTACAACTGCCATTGACTCTATTTTATCCTGGATTGCCCTGAATGAAAAGGGGATTTTTGAATAGAATGTAGTAATAGACAGAATTGAGGAGTTTCAATGAGCTTTATTTTATTTTTATCGGAGGCAATGGTTCCGCTGATTCTTTTTTATATTGTTGGATTTGGAATTCTTTCGAAACGTCCGGTTTTTGATGATTTTATTAATGGTGCAAAAGATGGGATGAAAACTGTTGCAGGGATTATGCCAACGCTGATTGGATTGATGACTGCAGTGGGAGTACTGCGCGCTTCGGGCTTTTTGGATTTTCTGGGGGAACTTTTGAAGAATCCTGCAAGCTGGCTTTGTCTTCCGGCACCGGTGGTACCTGTGATTTTGGTGCGTTTGGTATCAAACTCAGCAGCGACAGGACTTGTGCTTGATATTTTTAAGGAATACGGTACAGATTCCTATGTTGGCATGCTGACCTCAATTTTAATGAGCTGTACAGAGACTGTGTTTTACTGCCTCAGTATCTATTTTGGCACTGTGAAAATCAAAAAAACAAGGTATACTATGGGTGGTGCTTTGCTGGCTACAGCGGCAGGAGTGGCGGCCAGCATTATTTTAAGCCGATTTTTGGCATAAAATCCAGTAATTAAACAGTTTTTTAAGAATTTCATAAAATATATACAATTTGGAAAATGCCGTAGATATCGAGAAAATGGCGTAAATAAGCGGAAAATGCGTGATTTATTGGACTTAGAAGAGAATGACAAAATATAAAAAAATACAATCGGTTAGTAACAAATTAGTAACATACTTTAATCTTTTCAATCTCGGTTCTTAGGTCCTCTAAGTCCCTATGACCGTATACTTTGTTATCAATGTCCTGAAAGGCGTGACCCATCATGCGTTTTTTATCATTTTCCTTTACCTCATATTTTTCACAAAGTTTAGAGAAAGTATGACGGCAGTCATGGGGGGTATGCTTCTCAATTCCTAATTCCTCCAGTTTGGCATACATTGCTTTACGAAATTCAGCGTTCGTTATTGTTAATAAAGCGCCGTCACGTTTTATTCTTTTTTTAACGAGCGGAACAATCGCAGAATGAATAGGTACAATACGATCTTTGCTAGTTTTATTTTTTACACCGCCCTGAAAATATAATTCGCTAAGATTAGTTTTCATATTTTGAAATGCGCTTATCCTATAACCCGAATAGCACATGATAAGCAAAAATTCGATAACAGGATCATTTTTCTTTTTCCAAAATAGTTTCAACTCAGCATCAGTAAAGGGTATACCATTTATATTATCATCTTCACGATTAATTTTTACAAATTCACCGTAATTTTTATCCGCTAAGTCCCTTGGAACAGCGTAGTTATATAACTGTTTTATAAAATTTACCATTGATTCAATACTCGCATATTTTAACGTGCAAGCATTAACCGCATCTTGCAGATCATCAATGGATAGTGTTTTAAAAGCTTTGTCATGAAGGGATGAAAAATTTTTAAATGCCGCCTGAATAGAATATTTTGTACTCTCTGAATACTTTTTCTCATTATTTTCGTCAAATTTCCACGCGTAAAACTTCTTATATACTTCTGCGAACGTGGGAGCGTCTTCCTCGGCCTTTCCGGTAGCGGCCTGACGAATTACCGAGAGATCGGATAAAACCGTCTCTATGAGGCTATTAAGGGCCTTCACATCGGTTGTAGTTGGTTTGGGCGGGTAAACACCGGGGACAAACGTTCCAGCCTTATGAGCCAGTAGGATAGAGAATCCCCAATACCAATCATCTACATAGGCTATTGCCTTTGGAGTCTTCGGCGCGCCATTCAATCCAAACTCAGTAGTAGGTGGGTGGATTGCGTATGGATTTGTTCGGTTGCCGCTTAAATGCTTAATGCTCCCAAAACCATTGGGAAGTTTTGGGTATTTCTTTTTCTTTGCCATTTTATCATTTCCTTTCCAAATTTTTGGTATAAAAAATACGCCCTCTTGCAAGGACGCATTGAAAATGATATAATCTACTTGCTAGGTAATTTATATCTTTCCGGTTGCGTCCGGTAAGAGAATTTATCTAAAAACCGTTTCCAGTTACCGCTGGGGGCGGTTTTTATTTTCTCATTTATTGTTTATCGATAAATTCAAGTCAAGATCAATTCAAGATAAAAAATCATCTTGACTTGCTTCAAACCCGCATGGTTACTAGGTTTTTTGATAGTTAGGAGTAACTAATTCAAGTTATATATATAATTTACTTTATATATAGTTAGATAAAACAACACAAAAAAACGTTGTTTTTAGTCTTATATAAAAGGGTAGAAATCATCTTGACTTAACTTGACTTTTTTAATTGTGTACACAATAATTTCCCTTATAGAACAAGGCGTTACGGCTTGTTTTTTATCAAGTCAAGATGAATTTTCACATCTTGAATTTCGATAAATCATCTTGACTTTATCTTGACTTTTTCCGCTCTATGCAAACACAATAATAAAAATGTATACATGACACGGACATAATCAACTAGCTAATTACTTTTCGCTCCAGATAATTAACTTATTGCAGTTTTAAAACCGCAGTTGTTGACGTTTTGTTGTCCCAATCCCACATATCTGATATGTCAAGTGTTACATCACTCATATCTGTAAGTTTAAATACATCCGCTACAGTGATGGTCACGCCAGACATGATTTCTTTATCCATGTTGTCACGTTCGGTCTTTCCTGTTTTATTATCATAATTCATAAATGTGTAATCACATTCAACTCCATTTTGGAACGCTTTAATGTAACAATCGCCCCACATTGCACTTTTTGTTTCTTGGCGTTTATTTGTATAGTTGTAATATAAAATCAAACAGGGATTACCATCATAATCAGTAGATACCTCATGTTTTACATAGGTTGCCCTGCCATTAGCTCCGTTAAAATCAAAGAGTGGAGCCTGAACAAGTGCGCCGTCAGCACCTACTTGCTTTCCGTCCGGCGTAGTGGTGTTAGCTAACATATAGCCGTCAGCGCCAAAATAGTATTGCTTGCCGCTAATTTCCTGCCATGAGTTGGTGGGGAAACTTCCATCATCGTTCTGATACCAGTATCCGGTTGCGTCCTGCTTCCATTCTCCTGCAAACGCCGTGAAGCTAATTGTCGCCGCCATGGCAACGGTGGTTAATAATAATCTTGCTTTCTTCATACTTTTTTGATCTCCTTTATTTTAATCTTAATTCTAACAATTCTCTGGGATACCCGGTACAATTGCAAAATTGATCTTCCGTGTATCCTGCAAATTCATGAAGCTTATTATCATCAATCAGAAGATGCGCGGCGAAGAGATTCGCCCGCCGCTCATATCTGGAATTGAGTAACAATGTTTTATTGCGGATAAAATAACAATTAACTTTACGATCCAGTAAGGCATGGCCCAATTCGTGAGCCATAACAAGTTGAAGTTCAGCATCTTCCAGTTGATTACTCAAAAAAATATAACGATGGTTTTCTATGAACATGTAACAACCTTCATACTCGGTGTTGCCTATCTGATACAATACACCGAGTTGGTCTGCTATAACGAAAGGATCGCTTGTCCCATATTTACGCTTATATTTTGCAACAAGTTGTTTTATCTTCTCTATTTCTTGCGTGTCCCCCACCTACTTTTTATATTTCTTAGGAGTATATTTCTCCTTATTTATTATTTTAAGTCTTCTCAGTGCAATTTGCAATTCTTCTCTAAATAATTCTGCCGCTTCCGGGTTTATTGGGTCGCCGCCGTAGGTTGCGGGGCCTTCCTCATCGTTCATTAATTTATCCATGATCCTGTTTAAATCCTTTTCAATATCTCGTTCATCTCTAGCGGTAAGTTCTGGTGCCGCTTCTTTGGCGTTATCATTTCCAGTCATAAGGTAGTCAAGAGTTACACCAAAATAATCTGCGATTTTTTGTAGAGTCATCGTAGAGGGTATGCTTCTTCCTGATTTCCAATTACTTAATGCTGTTTGAGTAACTCCCGCCTCTTTAGCTACTCTATAAGCCGTTATATTGTGTTTTTGTAGAAGTTGCTCAAATATATCATACATTTTTTGTACTCCTTTCACAAATCAAAAATACTTACGCAAAAATAAGTAAAAAGACTTGACTGCTCACGCAAAATAATGTATGATTACTAACGTAAACGAAATTCAAAAAGCAATTTACTTAAGAATGCGAATGCTAAATTATAAAATGTGGTAGTTTTGTAATTAAAAGTATATCACATTTCGAAAGTATTTGCAATAGATTGTCAAAAAAAGGTGGTGAAAAAAATGTGGAAAAAAATTTATACACTTATGGTACAAAGGGAAGAAACAGCGTACCAGGTATCAAAGGCAACAGGGATTAGCCAAACAGCCTTTTCTAATTGGAAGGCAGGAATATCAAAACCTAGCACAAAAAATCTCTTGGCCTTGGCCAAACATTTTAAAGTTCCTTTAGAATACTTCTTTGAGGAAGAAAGTGAGGTAAATTAATGAATGACGTAATGATTCATGGTACAGCCATTGAGATGAAGTATTACAGAGAGAAGCCAGTAATTACATTTAAGGATATTGACGCAGTACATAAACGGCCAGATGGTACAGCAAGAAAACGGTTCAATGATAACAGAAAGCACTTTGTAAACGGCGTTGATTTTTACAACATCGACCAGCCGTCCGAAATTCGGACGCTTGGTATTGAAAGGCCACAAGGCGGTTATCCAGATAAAGTAATTCTCATTACTGAAACCGGGTATCTGATGCTGGTTAAGAGTTTTACAGATGATCTTGCTTGGGCGGTACAGCGGGAACTCGTGGAAAGTTATTTCCGCAGGAGAGTGCGGAGAAGAACTGATGTTGAGGTTGAACAGACGGTAACGGTCACGCAGGCCGTACCTGAGAATCCAGAGATATTTTTGGAAGCGGCCCGGATCATGGCTACTATACCGGACAGCAAGCCATACGTTATAAACTGCTTACGGCACGTTGTAGACGATATTGACAGCAACGTGAAGGAGAATGCGCCGGATACTCTTAAAACGGCTGTAGAGGTCAAACAGACGGTTAAATTCGTAAAGGTCGGTGTTCCATGCGACATTCCAAAATTTAAAAAGTCGATGAAGAAGAAAAACTTGTCAGCCTCGAAGGTGGCCGCAAAAGCTGGTGTCTCTGTAAGTACAGTTAGTAATATTCTCGCCGGGAAGAATCGCCCGACTATCGAGACAAGAACAAAATTATGTATGGCTCTTGGTGAGCCGGAAGATTTCTTGTCGATCTAAATCAGATGGTAATAAAAATTAACCATAAATAAAAATATCAGGAGGAAGAAAGAATGAACATTATCACAGCATTAAAGAAGCAGGCAGAAAAAGGTAACACAATGATCTTAGTAAACGGCGCAATGGTGTCCGAGGAAAACTTAAGAAAAGGGTTATTAGATGCCTACATGTATCACCTCAAGAACGGAGTAATTTCACCGGATACGCCGTTTACCGAATACTATGCAGATCAGAAAAAGAAGTGTCTGACAGTAAAGGACTTGATTTCCTTCATTACGCAGGAACCGGAATCGGCGGCAGAGGAAGAAGTGGATCAGGCAGATGCTCCAGAAGAAGTGGATCAGGCCGATGCTTCAGAAGAGGCAGAGGAGCCAGAAGCCGCGGAAGAAGCAGAGGAGCCCGCGAAGAAGACGCCGAGACGCAGAACAGCTAAAAAGTAATCAGTATAAGGAGGTATGACGATGTTTGAAGTAAGCGAACGGGTTAGTCTTCCCGAAGCGGCAAGAATGCTCGGTTGCGGGCCGCAGGTGGTACGGGAATATATGAAAGCCGGGCTGTGGGATTTAGGCGAGGTCATACCGCCAAATAAACGCGGAAAAAAGACATGGGCCTATTATATCTACCGAGACAAACTCGAAAGGCTGTTAGGCCGGGAAAAAGAAAACCCTGCCGTTGGCGCGGCAGGGGAATCTAAATAACAAATATATTGACATACCCATTATACAAGAAAGGGTTGAAAAATGCAACTATTAGACCATCAAATCGAGGTTTTACATAACACCGAGGATATGCACCACGTGGCCTATTACCTCGATATGGGACTCGGAAAGACCTACGTCGGAGCGGAAAAAATGGTTCGACTTGGCGCAAAGGTTAATCTGGTTATCTGCCAGAAATCTAAAATAGATGATTGGAGCGATCATTTCAGACAGAATTATGCCCTTACAATTATCTGGAATCTGACAGATAAAAAGGAGTTTCAATTGTTTTTCGATTTCGGAGAGCATAACACCGATACTAAAGTTATTGGCGTTGTCAATTACGAATTGGCTTACAGGAGACCGCAGTTAAAGAAATTACATGATTTTACATTAATGCTGGACGAATCATCAATGATCCAAAATGAGAATGCAAAACGGTCGAGATTTATTCTTGCTCTTAATCCACGGAATGTAATTCTTTTATCCGGTACACCTACAAGCGGAAAATATGAAAATCTATGGAGTCAGTGCAGGCTATTGGGTTGGAATATACCGAAGAAAATGTATTGGAAAAACTACATAGATACGGAAGTGCTGACAAGTGAAGGGTACCCGATTACCATTGTTAAGGGTTACAAAAACGTGGATCGGTTGAAGCGAAAACTCCGTGAAGCAGGTGCCGTTTTTATGAAAACAGATGAGGTGATAAGCCTACCTGAACAGATAGAGCAGACGATCCGCATTCCAACTACGCCAGAGTATCGTAAGTTTCGTAAAGACAAAATCATCACAGTTGACGGTGTGGAACTGGTGGGAGATACGACGCTTACAAAAATGTTATATGAGCGTATGCTATGCGGCCAGTATAACCGGGAGAAGCTGGAAGGCTTTAGCGATTTGCTGGAGTCAACGGAAGATAGATTGATTGTATTCTACAATTTCAATACAGAATTAGAAGCATTGTGTAATATTGTCAAAGGCGTAAATCGCCCGTATTCAGTTATCAACGGCAAAGAAAAGGATTTAGACGCTTACAATTATTCCGCTAACTCCGTGACGTTCGCGCAGTATCAGGCCGGAGCAATGGGCCATAATTTGCAGTTGGCGAATAAGATCGTATATTTTACACCGCCGCTGTCTTCGGAACTGTTTGAACAGTCAAAAAAACGTACTCACAGGATCGGCCAGAAACGTACTTGCTTCTATTATTATCTGACCTGCCGTAACAGCATTGAGGAGAAGATATATAAAACGCTGGCAATGCGCCGCGACTACACAAACGCATTATTTGAGGAGGAAGAACTTTGAAAATAGAAAAGATTTTTAATGAGATTATACGTGACATCGTAAATCTAAATCCAATAAGATACCGGATTGCATTTGACGCTGAATCGGTAAGCATTTTTAATGGATCGGTACTTTACAAAATCCCGCTTAAAAAATGGCTCCTGGATTTTGACAAACTTAATATGAAACAATCAGGAAACCCGCTTGCAAGTTTTAACGAACGTGACTTTGAGCGAGGTATTCTTACCGGAAATATTAAACGTCACAAGGACAACAAGACAAAGAAGATGCTGAATCTCGTTGAATTTAAAAATCAGTCTGATGAATTGATATACGTAAATGAGGCGTTCTTAAAATATTTCGACGGGGATTGTTTTAATGTAAAAGGTGTACATGATCCGGTATTAATCTATGAAAATGGTGACATGGCCGGAGTAGTGATGCCTTACATTATAAAGTAGGTGAGATATGGGAGCCGAAAAGAATTTTGAAAATAAAGTAAAGGCGTTTCTCGAAGAAGAGGGTGCATGGTTTATTAAATACTGGGCCGGGAGCCGTTTCACAAAAGATGGGATACCCGATTTGATATGTTGCATCAATGGTTATTTTGTGGCCCCGGAGATTAAGGCCGAAGATGGTAAACCGTCATCATTACAGTCATACAATATTGGTAAAATACGTGAGGCCGGGGGATTTTCAATGGTGCTTTATCCTTCCGCGTTTGATCGATTTAAACAGTTTGTTATCGATTTAAAGCATGAAAAATTTGATCGAGAAAGCGAGGTAATATGGAAATGAAATTTGAAATTGGAGATAGAGTAAAAGTTACAGAATTGTGGATATTAGATGAGATTAATAATATCCACATCGGAGACGTGGGAACAATACGAAGATTTACTCCGGGATTTAATTATGAGGTTGAGTTTGACAATCACACTTTGTCGCCCGATAGCCTGAGTGTAAGTGCCGAAGGTTATTATTTGATGTATGGATATCAATTAGAGAAGGTAGAGGAGGAATACGAAATGACTTTAAAAGACTTAAGGTCGGGTATGGTCGTGGAAACGAGAGATGGTGACAGGTATCTTGTTCTTGTTGACGGTGAAGATATTCATATGATGTGCGGTGATGGGGCTCTCCATATGGGACAATGGGAGGTACGGCAGTTATACCATGATGACTTGACAAGAGAGAATGGTTTTAACGATCATGACATTATGAAAGTGTACGGCCGTGTTCAGTCGTTCTACAAAGTAAATGCAACCAAAAATCTGTTGTGGGAACGTAAGGAAATCAAAAAAATGACGCTGGAAGAGATTGAAAAGGCTCTGGGCTATCCTGTGAAGGTGGTGACAGATCATGAGTAAAGAGCTGGACAACAAAAAGTATGTGGTGGATTCTCTGCTTAAAACTGGACGTGAAGGTATGGAGGATTTGGTCGCTTATATGGAAGAGATCGGATTTTTTGAAGCACCGTGTTCAGGTGGTAATCATTTGTCGTGTAAGTTTGGTTTAGTCCACCATACAAGGAATGTAATGGAAGCGGCTGAAAAGCTGGGCGTTGCATGGTTAGGCGGTGAGGGGTTTAATGCCATCAAAGATTCTATTATCATTGCCGCGGCCTTGCATGATTTGGGTAAGTGTGGTGATTTTGGTAAACCCAATTACATACCCAATAAATTAAAAAGTGGTGAAATATCAGCCTCTAAACCATATGTGACAAATTCAAATTTATTGTATGTGGATCATGAAATCCGCAGTATTAAAATTGCGACTATGTTTATTGACCTGACAGAAGAAGAGGAAGCCGCAATTTTATATCACAACGGACTGTATGGGCCGTTTGCCTATACGATTAAAGGGAAAGGTCTGGAAACACAGCTTTACATGCTCATACATTTTTCAGATATGTGGGCCAGCCGAGTGATTGAGGGAGGAGATGAGTAAATGGCAGAAGCTATTATTTTATTTTGTGCTATGGTTATGGCATATTTGGTCGTTGACCGTTGTTTAAAATGTATCGAGAGGTGTTCCCGTTATAAGTGGTACTATGGGCAAAATAAATTCTACGCTGATTTTGATAAAGAGAACGAGGAGGAAGAGGAGTAATGGGTAATCTGGTATATGTTTTAGGAAGATCGGGGAGCGGAAAGAGCTATTCAATGCGTAACTTCCCGGCCGATGAGCTTGCAGTTATCAATGTGCAGGGAAAGATTTTGCCTTTCCGGAATTCCGGAAAAATTAAGGCTGTTATGAGTGATGACTCAAAAACTATCGTCAGCAAACTTAAAGAATTGGGAAAGTCCTATAAGGACATTGTCATAGATGATTTCCAATACGTCATGGCAAATGAGTTCATGCGCCGGAGCACAGAGCGCGGCTATGACAAGTTTACAGAGATTGCTCGCCACGCTTGGGATATTGCTAACGCAGTTCGTGAACTGCCGCAGGATGTCATTGTATATATTTTCTGCCATCTGGAGCGCGGAGAAGACGGTTCCGAGAAGATAAAAACGATCGGAAAGCTTCTCGATGAGAAAATTTGTCTGGAGGGAATGAGTACCATTGTACTTAAAACAAGTGTAACAGATGGTCATTACTATTTCCTGACACAGAATAACGGATCAGATACAACAAAGAGTCCGGCCGGAATGTTCCCGACATATGCAATCGAGAATGACCTCTATTATGTTAGCCAGAAGATTAGAAACTATTATGGTTTCTCAGGTGCTCCTACAGATGATGAGATTGCCGAGCAGGATAAGACCGCCGCGAAAGCAGAAGTCACGCAGGAAGAAACTGGAGAGAAGAAGAGAAGAGGGAGAAAGAAAAATGCCGATGATGCTACAAACAAGACCAGTTCACCCGCCGAAGGGCCTGCCACCGACGGAGAGTCGGCCAGTGATGCCGGAGTGCATACCGCCACGGAGCGGAAGCGCCGTACAAAAGCCGAAAAAGAAGCGGAAGAAACCGCAGATAGTGATAAATCTGAACCTGACAATACAGATGCCGGAGCAGAAGACGCCCCTCCTGCTACAAACACCAGAAGGGGCCGCAGGGGGAATAATGGGACATTGGCAGACGAGAGAAAAGCTGTAAGAGATGAGAATATGCAGAAAATTGCAGAAACAGGTATCAAAGAATCAGGAGATGCTGACAGCGTACCATTTGAAGATGTGAAGGAACCGGAGCTCACTCCGCCACCTAAAAGAATACGACGTGGGAGCACTAAACCGGAGGAAACAGCAACGGAAAAAGCAACGGAAAAAGTATCACAAAATGAAGAGACAGAGGAACCAGCTACGCGCCGTCGTAGAAGAAGAGTTTAAAAAATTATTATATTCAGGAGGAAAAAACAATGGATTTTAAAGAATTTGACAAAAAGATCGACGTAGAGGATTTAAGCACGAAGGTAAAGGAAGCCGAGGAGAACGGAATCGGAGATTTCCCCGAAGTTCCAAAAGGTACGTATACCGTAAAGCTGGAGAGTATGGAGGTTGGAGAGACCGGTCCTAATTCAAAGTGCCCGGGAAGCCCCATGTTAAAGGCACAGTTCCGCATTATCGAGGGAGAATATGACAAGTCATGCCTTTTCTTTAACCGAGTACTGTATGGTACAAAGAATGACGCGAACATGATCGCTGGGGCCGTGACATTCCTTTCCAGTCTGGAGCCGTCCGATGAAGTAGGTGACGTTGAATTCACATCGTACAGTGACTTTGCAGAGCTTGTTCTCGATGTGGCCGAAGACGTGGCCGAGTTGGAGTATGAGGTGGAGTACGACCCGAAGGCCTTTAACGCTATTAAGATCACTGCCGTTTTTGAATAACTATTATCGCACACTGGCATTTTTAAAAGTGCCAGTGTGATTTCTAAAAGGGGGTTACTATGTTACATTTTATCGATTTTGAGGTTTTTAAACATGATTGGCTATGTGTCATCATATCCCCCATCTATAAAACCGAGACGGTTATAATCAATGATCCACAAAAGCTAAAAGCATATTATGAGCAATACAAAAAGGAAATCTTTGTGGGATTTAATATCCGAAATTACGATCAGTGGATATTTAAAGGTCTTCTATGTGATTTCGATCCAAAGCAAATAAATGATTGGATTATTGTGCGGAAGCAAAAAGGATACGCGTTCAGTACACTGTTAAATAAGTACAGTATCAATTTCTACGATGTAATGCCTAATCTTCCAATAAGCCTAAAGGCCATGGAGGGGTTCATGGGTTCCAACATCAAGGAGACTGACGTGCCATTTAATCTTGATCGTTCACTCACAGAGGTTGAGATCAACGAAACGGTTACATACTGCCGACATGACGTAGAGCAGACAATCGAGGTTTTTCTACATCGTAAAAATGAATTTGATGCCCAGTTATCACTTGTAGATACGTTCAAACTGCCATTATCGTATATTGGCAAGACGCAGGCACAGCTTGCGGCTATTATCTTAGGTGCACGCAGAAAGGAGTTTAATGATGAGTGGGAAATCAGGGTACCCAACACCTTAAAACTAAAAAAGTATAGTTATGTGGCTGAGTGGTTTTTAAATCCTGATAACCACGATTACAATAAAGTATTGAAAACCGAAGTTGCGGAGGTCCCTCATGTATTTGCTTGGGGCGGTGTGCATGGAGCCAAAGATATATACAGCTACACTTGTGGAGCTGATGAACTACTCATAATGGCCGATGTGGATCAGCTTTATCCCACGCTCATGATTGAGTATGCTCTATTATCAAGAAACGTTATGGAGCCGCAAAAATTTAAAGAAATCTTAGATACCAGTTTGAGGTTGAAAGCAGAGAAAAAGAAAAAAGAGCGTGAGCCGTATAAGCGTATTTGTAATATCAGTTATGGCGGAGAGGGTGATCGATTCAACGCTATGTATGATCCTCTTCACAGGACACTTGTATGTATCTTCGGCCAGCTTCTTATATTGGACCTGATCGAAAAGATCGAAGGTTTTTGTCAGCTTATCCAGAGTAATACCGACGGTATTCTGATTAGGATTAAGCGGCGGGATTTTGAACGCCTGGACGATGCCGTGTATGAATGGGAACAGCGTACCCACTTACATATGAGTTTTGATTGTTATAAATCTGTGATGCAGAAGGACGTTAATAATTATCTTGTCGTAGATTTCGAAGGGAAGTGTAAGGCCAAAGGTGCTTACCTAAAAGATCTATCTGCCATAGATTACGATCTACCAATCATAAACCGGGCAATGAAAGCTTATATGATTAGCGGCGTGCCAGTGGAAAAAACAATACAAGAATGTAAGGAACTAAAAGAGTTTCAGAAAATCGTTAAGCTGTCAAGTAAATTCGACTATGTAGAACATAACGGGAGCCGATATGATTACAAATGTTATCGAGTTTTTGCGAGCCGTGACGAATGCGACGGTAAAATATTTAAGTGCAAGAACGTAGAAAATAGAATAAAAAAAGACAAATTTGCAAATACACCGGATCGATGCTTTATCGAAAACGGAAATGTAAATGAAGTGCGAGTGCCGCGCAAACTGGATCGTAAATGGTACATTGATTTGACTAAAAAAAGACTGGAACAATTTGGAATAGGTGAGATGCAATGAGAGCATTATTTAAAGGATATGTGCCGACAAAAAATAAAAAATGCCTGATGAAATTTAAAAATGTTCAACTCACTGAGTTGCGAACATACGAGCAGGTTCAAAATCTTCCAGAGTTTGCGGGAATTATGGCCGATGATGTGATCCTCGTTGATGTTGATGATTACGAACAATCAGAAATACTCATGAATATGGTGGAAGACCTCCAGCTCCGGTGCCGGGTTTATGAAACGAGCCGCGGGAAGCATTTTTTATTCCTTAATCCAACTATGGGAGGCGTGGAGCGTGGGAAAATAAAGACTCAACTAGCGTGCGGCCTGAATAATATCGACATGAAGATCGGGCGGAACAGCAGTTACAGTATTTTAAAGTATGGCGGCCATGAGCGGCAAATCATCTATGATATTTTTGATGACGAGGATTACGAAGACATACCACAATGGCTATATCCAATAAAAACAAACGTGGATTTTCTTGCCATGGGTGCAGGCTCCGGCAGAAATCAGGCGTTGTTTAACCATATTCTAACGTTACAGTCTTACGGGTTCTCAGTAGACGATGCCAGAGCTTGTATAAGGCTCACAAATGAGTATATTCTGGCTGATCCGCTGGAGGACTCAGAACTTGAAACAATACTACGGGACGAAGCTTTTCAAAAACCTATGTTTTTTAAGAAGGGGCAATTCCTTTTTGATGTATTCGCAAAGTATCTGATCGCAAATAACCACATTAAGCGGATTAACGGCCAGTTACATATTTACCGGGACGGAATCTACGTGCCGGGAAAGATCGAAGCGGAGATGATAAAGCTGATACCTAACCTGAATAGAAGTAAACGTGCGGAGGTGCTGGCATTGATTGATTTATTAGTTCAGGACGAATCCGAAGTGAGTCCTGCTAACTATATCGCTTTTAAAAATGGAATATATAATCTTGATACTGATGAGATGGAGCCATTTTCAAATGATCGTGTTATTACAAACCGGATTAATTTTGATTATAACCCGCGGGCCTATTCAGAAATTACAGATCGCACACTAAATAAAATGGCCTGTAACGATCCGGCCATACGGTCACTACTGGAGGAGGCTATCGGATACTGCTTTTACCGCCGCAATGAATTGCGGAAATGTTTTATTCTGACGGGGGAGAAAAGAAACGGAAAATCAACATATCTTGACATGGTGAAATACCTGTTAGGGAAAGAAAATATTGCCTCCCTCGATTTAAAAGAGTTGGGAGAGAGGTTCAAAGCGGCGGAGCTTTTCGGAAAGCTTGCAAATATCGGTGATGATATTGGAGATGAGTTTATCCCGAATCCGGCCATCTTTAAAAAGCTGGTGTCGGGAAATGCGATTAATATAGAAAGAAAAGGTCAAGACCCGTTTGACTTTTCCAATTATTCCAAACTGTTTTTCTCCGCAAATAACATACCGAGGATTAAAGATAAGAGTGGTGCGGTCATAGATCGACTTATTATTATACCATTTGATAACAAATTTACTGTCGATGATCCAGACTATGACCCGTACATAAAGTATAAGCTGATCCAGACAGAGCCTATGGAATATCTTATAAAAATTGGTATTGAGGGGTTAAAACGGGTTTTAGAAAATCAGCAGTTCACGCAATCTCAGAAGGTTGAAAAATCAATAGAAGAATATGAGGAAAATAATAACCCAATTCTTTTATTCTTTAAGGAAGACATAAAGATCGAGAATGAACCGACAAACAAAGTCTATTTAAAATATACGGAGTTTTGTATCTCGAATAGTTTTACGCCCATGAGCAAAATTGAGTTTTCAAAGCAGGTCAGAAAACACCTCAATTTTGACATTACGGACAAAACAATCAAGGGTAAAAAATATCGTATATTTATAAAGGAGGAATAACAAGTGGTGGAGCGTATAACATGGGGTGAATTCAGAAAAAATGGTTTTCTATGGCTCACTAACATGATTTTACATGTGTTTGGGTTAGCCTTAGTTTATGAATTTGATGAGACAGGAAAACTATGTGAGGTATATCCTGCACGCGTTAAGTTTAGAGGGTTTTCAGAGAAATTTAACTCAAGCGGTTATAATCAGGTCACTCAATACATGGTAGAAAATGCGAGTGCGTTATTAGATGAGACAGAAGAAAGAGGGGAATAAGATATGTGTGAAGAAGTAATCGGAATCAAAGAATGCCGAGATTTACGCCTGTACATTAATGAATTTACAAGAGGGTGTATCCTGACTAAAAATGAATATCTGGCAATTATGCTTGTACTCGGTAATGCGGCTGACCGATTGGAAAAGTCGGGGCAAGTAATTCCCGAAACTTAAGAATTGGAGGAGGAAATCGAAAATATGAGCGATACAATTTATAAGCCGTTGACACCAGCATTACGATCAAAAATAAATGATTCGATTGACATCAATATTAATGAGCTAATGACGTGCGAAAGAAATGGATTGGTGGATATGCAAATCACAGCACAGATGGCGGCTAAAAATCTCATAAGAAATCTTCCTGATGGCTATTTGATGCCTATGGTAAGACGACAAAACTGATAATTTGTGAATAAAGAAAGAGAGGATAAGAAATGGGATTAGTAGACGTATTTGGGAAAGAGGATCGAGTCGAGGTTACATTTTCAGCTTTTTATGACCTGATAAGGGAGGGAGCTAAAGCAGAATTGATAATGAACGCTGTAAACTGTGATGTACCTCACCAGTATATCAGAGAGATGACCACCGGAGAAAATGAAGTACTGTTAAATGGAGCCGGAAGTCAGGTTGAAACAGATGATTAAAGGACCGTGTTTAGAATGTTCGGATAAGGTTTTAGGGTGTCATTCCTCGTGTACCCGGTACGCAGAGTATAAACAGGAGTTGGAGCGGGTGGCCGGGCAACGTAAAAAATACAACTCATTGTATCATAAGCATATTGATTTTTCGCATAATCGTCCGAAGGTGACACCTTTTAAGTGTCATAAAAAGTAATTAGCTAGTTAATTGTGTATTTTATTGGCGTACATAATTGTAGAAATGTCCGTATAATACGGAAAAAGTCAAGATAAAGTCAAGATAAAGTCAAGATGAAAGGGTAAAATTGAATTCATCTTGACTTGCTAGAAAGCCTTATTTTATGCGGGTTTACGGGCGGTTAGTTGCAACTAATTCAAGTTAAGTCAAGATGATTTCTACCCTTTTATATAAGACTAAAAACAACGTTTTTTTGTGTTGTTTTATCTAACTATATATAAAGTAAATTATATATATAACTTGAATTAGTTACTCCTAACTATCAAAAAACCTAGTAACCATGCGGGTTTGAAGCAAGTCAAGATGATTTTTTATCTTGAATTGATCTTGACTTTTGAGAAAGGAGGGAAACGGGTGCAGAATGATGAGATTGAGGAAATTATAAATCGGACTGTGAATAGAACTGTACTTAAACTTAAAATGTCTGGTCTGATGAAAGACGATAGAAAGACAGCTTATCAGAAGACGGAAGAATTATTACGTAACTACAAATATTTTAAAGATAGTCAGGATCAGCCCTATGCACAGAAGGTAATTTCCAAAATAGACACCGCGCTTGAGGAAATCCAGAGCGATATATATTATGACATTATTCCGATGACCTATTTTAATGATGATACCAGAGAGACAATCGCGCTTCATTACGGCGCGACGGGTACCACAATCAGCCGGAATAAAAAGCGCCTGATGGATAAACTTGCCGCTATGATTATGACAGACGACTTTATATATGAAGTGTTCCTATGATTTTAACGAACGGAAAGGCCCTTTGCGGGGCCTTTTTTGCGTCTCATGGGGAATTGGCAGGCTAAAGCCTTAAATGGCAGGAAACGTAAATATAAGCGTTATAGAACATATGTAACAAAGGTGTGTTCGAATGGTTCTAGTGTACGCGCATACTGGCGGGATATAATGTGCTCAACATAAGGGCCGCGGACAGCGGAAGAACGGAGGAAAATAATATGAACAAGATCGATAAGGGCACAATTGCAAGAACGGTAGTTTTGATTTTTGCGCTGATTAATCAGGTGCTTACCATGGGTGGCTATAACCCGTTACCATTCGCAAACGATGAGGTGTACACCGGAGTTACCGCTGGTTTAACCGTGGCCGCCGCGATTGCCGCATGGTGGAAGAATAACAGCTTCACGCAGGCCGCTATTGAGGGCGATAAGAAAATGAAGCAGTTAAAAAATACGAGGTAATCACGGCATGGAATTGTTACTTAGTTGTTTCGTGACGTTTTTATTCGGGGTACTTCTTCTCGTCGTCAAAGAACTTTTACGTGACAATAAGCGGTTACGAGAGGAAAGAAAAGCTGAAAATATTGATCGTGAGGCAGGCTTAAAAGAAGGTATGGTGTGTCTACTGAGAATCTATTTAATTGATGCTCATACAAAATATATGGCCGCCGGAGAAATTAGTACACATGGCTATGAAAACTTTGACGCAATGTATAAAGCATATCAGAAACTTGGCGGAAATGGTCTTGTAACTCATATGTACGATGATATTCAGGAACTTAGATTCAAGGGTTCGAAAGGAGTGTAGTTATGGGAAGAGATATTGCAGTATGTCACCCTCGCCTGCAGGAGTTGTCAAAGAAGCTTGTGAGCGAGTGTGCGGCGCAGGGATTAAAGATCAAAATAACAGATTGTTTCCGGTCGAGGGAAGAGCAGGACGCATTATATGCACAGGGCAGAACTAAACCCGGTAATATTGTAACCGATGCGCCGGGAAGTACATATTCGTCGATGCATATGTGGGGCGTAGCCTTTGATTTTTGCCGAAATGATGGGCGTGGCGCTTACTATGATAACGATGGTTTTTTCACTAAGGTAGGACAGATCGGAAAAAGCCTTGGCTTAGAGTGGGGCGGAAATTGGAAAAAGCCGGTAGATAAACCGCACTTTCAGCTTGCAGACTGGGGCAGTACACCTACAAAGTTAAAGCAAATGTACGGTACGCCGGATCGGTTTAAACAGACATGGTCATCGGGCGGAGCCGTCGCAAATGAGGAGGAATACGCTATGGTTACAATCAGAAACAGAAGCCGCGGAAAGGCGGTACAGATTTGGCAGATCATTGTAGGAGTAGCCGCTGATGGTATTTTTGGAGCTAATACTGAAGCCGCGACAAGAACCTTTCAGGCTAATCATGGATTAGCAGTTGATGGGATTGTCGGGAAAAATAGCTGGAAAGCAGGATTCGAAAGCGTGTGACTATGGCCGGAAGAAAAAGTAAATATGAAACGCATGTTTTGCCGTATCTTCCGGAAATAGAAGATTGGTCAAAAACCATGACAGAGGCGCAAATATGCGAAAAACTCGGCATTGGTAAGAGTGCATGGAGTGAGTACAAAAAGGTACATACGGAATTAACGGAAAAGATTAAAAAAGGCCGTCAAAATCTGGTGGGTGAACTTCGTGGAACGCTGATTAAGCGGGCTATGGGGTATCAATATACAGAGAGTAAGACGGTCACGGAATCCGTCAAGTGGTCCGAAAAGGAGTACATGGATCTTCTTGATTGCGGAATGACGCCGGAACAGATCAAACGGGCCCGTCTAGTAAAGATCGAAAAAGCGAATAAGCATATGCCGCCTGACGTGGCCGCGCTGAATCTTCTGTTAAAAAACTATGACAAAAAAGAGTGGGCGAACGATCCGCAGACGCTTGAACTGAAAAAACAGGAATTAAAACTACGCGAAAAACAGATAGAAAATAACAATTGGTAAAGAGGTGAGAAGATGGCAGAAACAGTTTATGGAGTCCGAAAAAATAAATGTCTAACACAGTTAAATGGTGAGATCACTAATATTGTGGTCAGTACTACAGGTTGGACATCGGTTAATGTAAACGGGCAGGCAGTATATAAAAAAACTATTTCTGTTCCCGCCTTAAGAGAAAAATATGGCCCATTGTATTTAGGCGTTGACTGGGCTCATTCTTCTGGAACAGTTAAGGACATAAGCAAAATGAAAGACTTAATTTACAATTTCGAATACGCCGATGGAAGCCTCGTCTTATACGCAAAAAAGTCTCTGTCAGCTGAAATCAAAATTAAGTTGTCTGGAATTGGTTTGGAGGGTGGAGCATGAGAGAAGGTTATATTCTCGGAGGCGGTGGCGGTCCTGATCTGGACGTTATCACCGCAGGCCCTGAAGATATTTTAGATGGTAAAGTGGTAGTTAATAATGAGGGTGATCCTATATTTGGTACTATGCCAAATAGATTGTCGGCAGATGATAACGGTGTATTCGGGTGGGTAGATCAAAATACGAAACGTGTTTATATCAGAATGCACGAGGGAGCATATAGACCTTATTCGAATGGAGACCTTCCAGCAACGGGCGCGACATTTGCTTCTGTTGCGGCAGGAATTGCTTTAAATGCAAATAAACTTCTTGCACATCAAACAGTACTTGATATAACCGGTACGGCTACAAGTGACGCTACGGCAAGTGCCGATAAAATTTTAAATGGTTATTCTGCCTATGTTGATGGGAAAAAGGTAAACGGGAGTCTTACCGTACAATCCGCGGTGTCTTTTAGTATAGCCCAGTACTCAAGTTTAATAATCATTGCGTCCTGGGCGAAGCCATCAAAAGGACCGTGGAGCGGCTTAAGAATAATATGTAAACAAGGATCGTATCCAACTAATGCATGGGACGGCACATTATTTTATGAAGGTGCCGGGACATGGGGGACAAAGCAGTTAGCCGCTGGAACATGGTATTTCAGAGCATGGAACTACATAGAAACAAATGCTGGCAGAATGTACGGGAGTTATTTACAGGGAGCTACCAATAATAATGAAATAAAAGGTATGCAGACGTTTACTCAGTCTGGAGTATTTACGGTTCCTGCTAATGTGCGAACAATACAGGCATTTGTCGTTGGCGGCGGCGGTGGAATGTATCAGGCTGAAAGTAACTGTTCCGGTGGAGGAGGTGGAGGCTACACAAATTATGGTACCTTTGCAGTTACTCCAGGACAACAGCTTGCAGTGATAGTAGGCGCAGGAGGTAATTTCGGCGGATCGTATCTCGGAGGAACGCCCTCTAATGGAGGTACTACTTCGGTAGGAAACTTAATTTCAGCAAATGGTGGAGCTTACGGGAGAGAATACGGAGGCGGCGCTGGAGGCTCTGGAGGCGGTAACTATGGCCGTGGTGAGAAGGAAAGTGCATGGCCCGGAGATGGCGGAGAAAACGGCTCGAATGGGTATAACACTGGGAATCATTTTCCATCAGCTCCTACGGGGCCAGCAGGACAAGGACGAACGACAAGAGCATTTGGTGAAGCATCTGGAACTTTATACGCTGGAGGCGGTGGAGGAGGAAATTCTGATTCATATACAACCGCTGGTGGAGGAGCTGGAGGCGGAGGAAATGGAGCAGGCCGAGGCTATAATCCACCGACTAATGGTTCTCCCAATACCGGAGGCGGTGCAGGCGGTACCTTTTGGAACAACAAAGAGAGCGGGTCTAATAAAGGATCAGTCGGTGGTAGTGGAATAGCAATTATTCGCTGGGGGTATTAAGGAGGAGTATATCATGATAGTTCATCAAGTTTTTGCTTTAATATTTGATGGAGAGATAAAAGATAGATGTGTATGTAATGATTATGAACTTGCGAATTATCTCGCACGTGCAGTATATGGCGAAACTGCATTCGCAGTAGATTGTTTACAGTATCCGTGCGACATAGGAGATAAGTATCATAATAATGCGTTTTATCGAGTTGATCCTGAAACACAGGAAGAAACACCTATTAAGTATGTACCTACACAGGAACAGCAGGTACAGGAATTAAAGGCAGAAAATGAGGCTTTAATGGTTGTCGTGTCTGATTTAATAGGAGGTGCTTACAATGCTTAATGCTATGGAAAAAACAATCATTATAAAAGCGCTATGTATCCGGCAGGAACGCGGAGAAAAACCAGAGGACGTACTGGAAACGTGGCCGAATTTAACCGATGCCGAAAAGGCCGAAGTACTTGCGGAGGTTACAAGTGTATCGGACGTTAAGTGATTTTTATCGGTCGAAAGAATGGGTGTTGTTCCGCCTCAGCGTCATACATGATCGTAGGCGTGAGGGGCTGACAATCTGTGAGTATTGCGGCCGGCCGATTGTTAAAGAGTATGACTGCATTGCACATCATACAGAATACCTCACAGAAAGAAATGTGAATGATTCTATGGTTGCGCTGAATCCTCAAAAGATCATGCTTGTACATCATGCCTGCCATAACCGTATACACAATAAGCTTGGGAACATTCACAAAGAAATATATCTGGTGTATGGTTCTCCTCTCTCAGGTAAGAGTACATACGTTGACAGCGTGCGAGACGCGGGAGACTTGATTGTGGATATGGATTCTATTTGGGAAATGATAAGCGGCTGTGATCGCTACATTAAGCCGGGAAGACTGAAGGACAATGTCTTCGCCGTTCGTGATTGCCTTCTCGATCAGGTTCGGACGAGACGCGGCGGCTGGCATAATGCATATGTCATTGGTGGATATCCATTAAGTTCTGAGCGTGAGCGGTTGTGTAAATCTCTTGGCGCAAAGGAAATCTATGTGGAAAGCACACAAGAAGAATGTATGTTGCGGCTGGAAAATCTGAGTGATACCGATGTGCGGAAGAGATCAGAGTGGAAGAGTTATATCAATGAGTGGTGGAGCAAATATTCCCCCCCCCCACCTTTAACTATAAAAGGTTCAAATGGGGACTGTTGAGGGGTACATTTCTTTCACAGAAAGTTAAAAATCACTTTTTCAATTTTGAAAATCGGGAGAAATAAAAGGAGGTAACGCGAACGATGGCAAGGAAAGACGAACTTTTAAGAGCCCTGGGCCCTAAAGGTAATACGCCTACAGTGGCACAGTTAGTTGATGAAATTTTGTTTATCGAAGGCCAGCTTACCGACCTTAAGCAATTACCGTTTATAAAAGTACATCCGAGTAATCCGGCGTTACAAAAAGCTACGCCCGCGGCCGGATTATATGTAAAGCTTAATGCGCAGTACAATGCAAATCTACGATCCATAGCATCACTTTGCGGCGTAGATAGTGAGGGAGAAGATACACCTCTAAGAATATGGATCAAAAATAGAAAGGAGATGCAACCATGAAAGAAAATTATAGCGCTGTAAATATGATGATCTTACAGGAGAAAGGTTATTTCGGTCATGATGATGCGTCTCTAATTGTCGATGGTGATCCACACTTTATTATTAATCCAATTTCGAGGGAAATTGTTAATAACTCGAAGAAAACGGATTTAATCCAGTTCGACCATAACAGTGAAAGAATTACGTTTGAGTGTCCGCATTTTATTGAAGGGCATGATATGACGTTTTGTAATAAAGTAGTCATTGATTATAGCGTTGGAGAGAGTAAGGGAGTCTATGAAGTAAATGATCTGGCTGTAAAGGAAAATGATTCAGACACAGTTGTTTTTACTTGGCTTATTTCATCGAATGTTACAACAACTCTCGGCAAAATAAAATTTGCATTGACGTTTAAATGTGTGCTTCCAGACGGGACAGTTACCTATAAATGGGGGACGAAAAGAAATGATACATTACAGTGTTTAGAGACTGAACAAGGTAATGCGTGGGTGGCCTATGATTATCCTGATATATTGGAACAGTGGAAAACTAAAATTTTTGACGCAAGAGATAATTCCGTAAAGGATATTGTCAGTAGTACAAACAATGGAGTTTCAAAAATAGTTTCTGAGGGAAAGTCACAGGTACAGGCGATAAACACAGCCGGGATAACTGTAAAAAATGAAATCGAAAAGAAAGCGTCCGATACGCTTGCCACGATACCAGAAGATTACACACAGTTGGATAGTGATGTGGGCGCGCTTAAATCTGAAAATGTACGATACTCCGCACGATTTGGAAATGCTTTAATTAAAAAAGTTACAGGTGATAAATCTGTTACAATAACCGATTCTGCCGATGCAGTACTCCCTAATTTGCATATTTACGGTAAGAGTGAACAGATTATTACAACAGGTGCGAATCTTCTTGATTTAAACGGTTTTACCAAATCAGGTAATGCTACCTACTACGCCGTAGGAAGCAAAATTACGGTTATTGGCAGTAGTAGTAATGATACAATAATCTATTTTTTTCCTATAGAAAATATGGGTGGAAAGACTTACGTACTGTCATGTAAAACTATAAGTAATAGTGAGTCGTCAGCGGATTACAGCATTGCAATCGGTAGTGTTCTCGGTAGTACCACATACCTTACGCCAATGGATAAAGGGAATATACAGCTCAAAAAAACTATATCTGAAAGCGCAACACAAGTTGGAATATTTATAACGCCTAATAATGCGCGAGGTGATGCAGTAGCGTTAAACACTTTAACTATTGAATGTCTTATGTTTATTGAAAATGATACGACTATCCCTTGGGAACCCTACACAGGCGGCGTACCCTCTCCCAGCCCGGATTACCCGCAGGACATTATCAGCACGGGGACGGTCAGCACGGGGGCGCAGTTGTTAAATGCTGACACGATTGTGCAGGGTATGATTAGTACTGAAACAGGAGCAGAAAGCGAATCATCTGTTTTTGTCCGTAGTGATTATATACCAGTTAAGCCCGGAGATTATATATTAAGCGGTGATGGGATAAAGCCATATTTTAATCATGTTATGTATTTCAATCAAGAAAAAGTAATACAAAGTAGTTTAGCGATTAAGCCAACTAACGGGAAATTTACAGTCACAGAGGAAACCGCATATATCAGAATTAGGTTTATATCCAAAGATGGTACAAGTGGAACTGTGACACCATCTGAAGTTGCCGCATTGAAACCTATGCTCAACACTGGAGATACCGCCTTACCATGGGAGCCGTACACCGGAGGCAAGCCGAGCCCGTCGGTGGAGTATCCGCAGGTGGTGGAGGTGGGGGTGACGGGAAAAAATCTCTTTGATACTGATAACTATGTTGATTTTATGCTATCAAAGAATAGCGATAGTAACATTATCAATAAAACAATTTTCGACGGGCGAGAATGTTTGCACATTAATGGATCAATAAGTTCTCCAAATACAATTCTGCTTTCTTGTTCCCCAGAGCTCATCTATACGATATCTTATTATACATACGTGACGAAAACTACAGTCAACGCTTCAGGAAATGGTTTTGCGTTCACAAGACAAGATGGAACAAGAATATACGCCCTTCCGAAATACTTTGAAATCGGGGAATGGAGGAAAATAACTGTAACAACGACAACAGGGTGTTTGTATATACATCCGGCTTATGGTGGTAAAAGCGAACAGTACATAGATATAGATTCTATTCAAGTTGAGATAGGGGATTCCGCAACGTCCTATGAACCATACAAAGGCAACCAAACTGCCTCCATCACCCTGACTGAACCATTACGCGGTATCGAAGAGTACCGGGAACGGATTATGTGTAGAGATGGAGTGTGGGGGATTGAGTGCTTATTTAAGGAAGTTATACTTACTGGACAGGAGAACTGGGCGACATACGGAACAAGCTCAAGTGGAAAAAGTCGATTTTATGCAGACGATTATATCGAATACCTTAAGCCGGAAAAGAATACTAAAACTCCCATCAATATGAAGAGCGATAGATTACTTGGTAAATGTAGCAATGATGTATATATGTGTAAAGAAGGGATTTCGTCAAGTGTAAATAGCCGATTGTACATTTATTTGGAAGAATTTAGTTCTTTGGATGTGGATACCTTTAAGACGTATCTATCAACTCACCCAATTAGTGTAATATTCGAACTTAACACACCTACGTGGGAACCTCTCCCTACCGCTACTCAGCAGGCCCTCAACGAGCTGACCACCTACGCAGGCACAACGCACTTGACGATCACCGCGGGCGGCCCGGCCGCAGGGATAGAGGCTGAGTATGTGCAGGATATAAATGGTGTGATAGCTGATTTGCTTAGACAGATCGAGGAATTGCGAAATGCTCATACAAACTAAAACGATTTGGACACCTGACAACTCCTACTTGTTGGAATACCGGGCGCGGGCCGAGGCCGGAGAAATCATTATTGGACAAGAATTATTTCAGGAATTAGATAACCTTGCCGAAGATTTTCACAATGACGAGTTTGTATATGATCGAGAAGATGCTCTATTACGAATGGATTTCATGGAGCATTGCGTGAAGCTGACGAAGTCCCCATTCTATGGGAAACCCATGGTGTTAATGCTATGGCAAAAGGCATTAATCGAAGCATTCTATAGTTTCAAGATGGCGAAGGATAGCTCCGATATGGGTTTTTGGATTGATCGATTTAAAAAACTTCTACTCTTAATTGCACGAAAAAATACCAAATCGGAAACGTCTTCCGCACTGGCATTGTCTGAATTTATTTGCGGTAATGAAGGATCGGACATTGTTGCATCATCGAATGACGACGCGCAGGCCAGTATTGTATTTGATGCTATTGATACTATGCGAAAACTGATTGACCCTGATGATTTGGACAGTAAGAGAAATCAGCGATACATATTAAATAAAAGTACCAACACAAAGATTTTTAAACTGTCAGATCGTACCAAAAATAAAGAAGGTCGAAATATAGATTTTGCAATCGTAGATGAGACACACGAAATGAAAGACAACGTGATCGGTAAATCTATCGAGCAGTCACAGAGCCTAAAAGACAATCCGAAGTTTATTAACATCACGACGGAAGGATTCGTGATCGATGGGTATCTCGACGACGAATTAAAAAAGGGGCGGCGCGTCATTGCAAAGGAAGATGATGGCATTGCCGCAAAGCGCCTCCTCCCATGGTTTTACACTCAAGATTCAGAACTAGAGGTTTGGGAAGGAAATCGGGAAAACCGGCTATGGGAAAAATCGAATCCCACTTTGGGAATTGTAAAGAAATGGTCGTACATGGAAGAACAGGTCGACAATGCCAGGCAGAGTAAAGCTGATAAGATTTTCGTATTAAGTAAAGACTTTAATTTTAAGCAGAGTTCAAAGGAAGCTTGGTTAAATTTAGAGGATTACTGGTACGAGGCGGTCTATGACTTGGAGGATTTCCGCGGATCGATTGTTTTAGGTGCGGTTGATCTGGCCTTCACAACGGACTTAGTGTCCGCGCGTATCCAGATGATGCGGCCAGACGACAAAAAGAAGTATATACACTCCCATTATTTTATCCCGGAAAGCAAATTGAAAGATTCAGATGATAGAAATTCCGGTGCAGACTACGAAGAATGGGCGAAAAAATCATTGCTGACAATCTGTGAAGGGAATGACGTTGATTTATCCATCGTTGCGGATTGGTTTTATAAATTGTATGTCGATTATGATATCAAATTATGGAAATGTGGATACGATCAGAAATTTGCTAAACAATGGATAACACAGATGGAATACTACGGGTGGACGAAAGAAAATGAAGATTTAATTCTTGTCATGCAAAATAAGATTACGCTTACAAATGCAATGAAGTTGTGTGAAAGTGATTTTAAGCATAGAAATATCAATTTTAATATGCACGAAATTGACAAGTGGTGCTTGGGAAATGCGGGGATTGAAGTTGATGATCTCGGACAATGTATGATCGTCAAAATGGAAACCGGGAAACGTATCGACGGCGCAGTAACATTCATTATTCTTTACGAAATGTACCGTAGATATCGTACAGAATTTATGAAAGCAATAGGAGGTTAAAATGGCGTGGTTAAGCAATATTATTCAGAGGATCAATAGAAAAACTACATATGCGCAGATGCTTAACGGGTATACGCCTATTTTCTCGCAGTTTGGAACAGACATTTATGCCAGTGACGTAGTACAGCAGGCAATTAAATGCATTGTCGATGAAGTTAAAAAATTACAACCTACACATGAGCGTGTGATCGGGGAAGATATTATTCCCATAAATGATGATATTCAGTGGATTATTAATAACCCTAATCAACTTATGACAAAGAGTGATTTTCTCGAAAAAATCACATGGCTGTTACTTTTAAACTACAACGCTTTCATAATCCCGGTATATGATACTTGGACAGATGAAAAAGGAATTGTAAGACGAAATTATCGGGCATTATACCCGGTACAGCCTGCATTTATCGAATTCCGGGAAGATGCCACAGGGGTTTTGTACATATATATGCGTTTTGCAAATCAGTATGAGACAACACTCCCTTATGCCGATGTGATCCACCTCAAATATCGTTTTTCGGTCAACGAATTTTTGGGAGGTAATGAACAGGGACTGCCTGATAATTCCGCAATACTTAAGATTCTCCAGATTAATGATGATATGGTCAAGGGTATTTCCGCCGCAATGCGATCATCGTTTGCAATCAATGGCGTTGTTAAATTCAATACGATGCTGGACGGCGGGAAGACAGAAGCGGCGCTGAAAGAACTTGAGCAAAAGTTATTAGCCAGCCAGAGCGGGTTTCTTCCACTCGATCTTAAATCTGATTTTCACGAAATCAAAAAGGATATTAAGCTTGTTGATGCTGATACGCTTAAATTTATCGATGAGAAGATTTTACGAAACTGGGGCGTTTCGATTCCTATTTTGACTGGAGATTACACCAAAGCGCAGTATGAAGCATTCTACCAAAAAGTAATAGAACCGTTGTTGATCTGTTTTTCAGATGAATTTACGAGGGTGTTATTCTCGGAACGCCGCCGTCAGCTTGGAAATCGAGTTACGTTTTATCCTAAAGATTTAATTTTCATGAGCATTGACCAGACAATCGAAATGGTTCGTCTTCTTGGTGACAGCGGATCACTGTATGAGAATGAAAAGCGCGTAGCGTTTGGTATGCGTCCATTGCCAGAGTTGGCAGGGGTGAGAATGCAGAGCTTAAACTATGTTGATGTTAATGTTGCACGTCAATATCAGACTGGTGTGAAAGGTGGAGAAAAAGAGAATGTCAAAGAAGAAAAGTGATAAGCTGGTCAGTCGAAATTATATGTTTGAAATCCGCGCAGAGGAAATAGAAAGCGGAGGTGTGATTGTTGGCCGTCCTATTGTATATGACAGTCGTACAGATTTAGGCCCATTCGACGAAATTATAGAATTGGGTGCCCTGGACGAATGCGACTTAACCGATGTGCGTTTCCTTGTAAACCATGATACCAGTAAAATACCGCTGGCACGGAGCCGGAGAAATAACGGCAGTAGTACGATGCATCTTAGCGTGGACCAGTACGGCCTTGCGATCCGTGTAAAACTGGATATTGAAAATAATGTGGAAGCAAGAGCGTTATACAGCGCCGTACAGCGGGGAGATATAACGGGAATGTCCTTCATGTTTAGCATCGATGAGGAGAGGTGGGATAATCTGGATTCCGATCATCCCATTCGCCATATTCTCAAAATTGGAACAGTAATAGAAGTAAGTGCCGTTACGTTTCCAGCGTATGAAGGTACTGAAATAGATGCCCGTGATAAAACGGCGTTGGATAACGCCCGCCATGCGCTGGAGAGCGCACAGGAGGAACGAGGCACGGCGGTGGATACCGACGAAGTAACCAAATTAAAATTACAGATTAAAATCTTAGGAGGACTATAAGTAATGGGAAGAAAAAAGATTCTCGAAAAAAGGAAAGCCAGATTACAGGCAAAAATCAATGAAATGACGGCACGCTCTACTGCCGCAGATATTACGGTGGAAGAGTTGCGGAGCATTCAGGGACGTATTGTGGAAGTACGCGAAGACTTAGCAGAGGTAGAGGAAGAACTGGAATCACTTCCAGATGAAGACCCGGCAGGTGATGAGGGAGAAGGCCGAGACGCTGGCGGCGTAATGCGCCAGAATGTACCAGATGGTGCACAGACTCGAGGTGGTAATCCGCTTGCTTCCTACGGTAATCTGCCTGTTAATGGTCAGAGTGGTGAACAGCGTGCGGTGTCTCCATATGCCACTATGGAATACAGAATAGCCTTTAAAGACTATGTTCAGCGTGGTATCCCTATTCCGTCAAATCTGACGCAGAGAGCGGGAGGAGACCCGGGCCCGACTGTAGCCGCTGACATTGGCGCAATCATTCCTGAAACGATCCTCAATGAATTCCTTAAGGAAGTTTCCAAAGTTTACGGCCATATTTACAGCAAGGTACGTAAGATGAATATTCAGGGTGGGGTTAAAATTCCGATCAGTAAGCTTAAAGCAAGCTTTAAGTGGATTACAGAAACTACGGTTTCGAGTAATCAGAAGGCCGGAGATATCAAAGAGTATCTTACTTTTGATTATAACATTGGTGAGATCAGGGTATCTCAGACATTACTTTCTCAGGTTGTGTCCTTATCCCTCTTTGAATCCGAAGTAGTACGCGTGATGTTAGAAGCATACGTGGAGGCCATGGATAAAGGAATTATTTCTGGTACAGGTACGGGCCAGTTACTCGGTATCACAAAAGACCCGCGTGTCAAAAACGTAATTGAAATGACGGAGGCAGATTTATCTGACTGGACAGCTTGGAGAAAGAAACTTTTTGCAGTCGTACCATTATCTAAACGTGGCCGGGGGGAATTCCTCTTCCCGTGCTCTACCGTGGAAAGCTACCTCATGACCATGAAAGACAAAAACGAACGCCCGATATGGCGTGATCCTGACAATGGAATGTCTGAGAACGGCACGACCGCAGGTAGATTTTTCGGTCGATCCGTTGATTATGTGGAACCTGATGTAATCGCAGATTTTGACACAGCCGCAGACGGTGATGTGATCGGTATCTTTTGGAATCCGCAGGATTACGGAATTAATACCAACATGGCGTTCGGAATGAAACGGTACTTTGACGATGATGCAAACGAGTGGATCAATAAGGCGTTGACGATTGTAGACGGTAAAATCATTGATCCGTCCGGTTGTTACCTGATTAAAAAGAAAGCGGTTACACCTGCTAAAGCGTAAGAATAAGTAAGGAGATGATACTATGACAGAAACACTAGATACGGTAAAAGCGCTTTTAGGCATAACCGGAGATTATCAGGACGCTACATTACAAGCGTATATAAATGAGGTACAGGCGTTTATGGCTGATGCCGGAGTTGCTGAAAGTGTTATTAAATCTCCTGTTTCTGTCGGTGTCATTGCCCGCGGCGTATCCGATTTATGGAATTATGGATCAGGGGCCGCGGACTTCTCCCCTTATTTTTTACAACGGGTGATCCAACTCAGCTATAAAAGCGGGGTGATAGAATGAGTTCTTATAAGCCAGCTTTACCTTTTTTGGTTCCGGTGCATTTGCTTATTCCGATGTATGAAACGATTAAGGGTAGCCCTGTAAAAAAGTACCCGAAACCGGAGAGAGGAAACATTATATACTGTTCCTTTAAAACTTTTGGCGGAACCGACGTCGTCAAGAATGATATCTATTGCGTGGAAGATACTGCCAGTATTGAAACTTGGTACCGGCCAGACGTGAAGAGCGATTGTGTACTACAGCTCACGAACGGATCACAATATGAAATCCTTGGAGAGCCAGAAAACATTGAAATGCGTAACCAGTTTTTAAAGTTTAAGGTTCGGCGTCTGAAAGGCGGCGTTTAATGGGGAAAAATAAGATCGGTTTGCAGTTTGCAGGATTCGAGGAAGTTATCAGTAATTTTGAAAAACTTGGTGGTGATGTTAAAGCGGCAACAAATGAGGCGCTGATCGAAAGCCAGAAATACATAGCAGAGCAGGCCCATACTGCAATGGCTCCACATAAAAAAACCGGAGATACAGAAGGTAGCATTGTGGAAGATGGCAAGGTTACTTGGTCAGGCATGACCGCAGAAATAAACGTAGGATTTGATCTTACCAAAGGGGGAATGCCTTCCATATTTTTAATGTATGGTACTCCTCGCATGTCAAAGGATACAAACGTTTATAATGCGGTTTATGGTAATAAGACAAAAAAGGCAGTAGCCAAATTGCAGGAGCAGAAATTTAAAGAAAGGCTGGGATAATGGAAGATTTACTGATTGAAACATTAAATACGCTTGGTTATCCGGTAAGGCGTCAAGGAAGCCTTGGAGATAGTGAAGATTATCCCGACAGCTTCTTTACATTTTGGAATAATGACAGTTTTGACGGTTCTCATTATGACGGAGTTGCCGCCTCCTGTATTTGGGATTTCGATGTTAATTTTTACAGTGTCGATGTATCCAAAACGTATGAGGTCTTATCTAAATCAATAGAAGTATTGAAACAGGCCGGATTCATCATATCAGGTAAAGGTCATGATATGGTGAGCGACGAAAAAAGTCATACAGGGCGTGGTATGAACGTTCTGTATTTTGAAAGAGAGGAGATTAATTGATGAAATATATTGAATACAGAGGTATTGAGGGGTTAGTGGCCGCGAAGGTTACGAAAGATGATACCGAGGGGATTACTTATGACGAAGTAAGAGATATTGCGGGTATTAACGAACTCACAAAAGAAACCGCTTCCTCTTCGGCTACACATTATTACGATAATGTTCCAGCGATTGTTATTGATTCCGTGGGAGCTGATACAATAAAAATGAATACTTCCGCCGTTGATCTTGCAACTTATGCATGGTTGACTGGACAGACGTATGATGAAGCAACGGGCGTACTGATTGAAGGAGAAAGAGAGCCCGGATACTTTGCACTTGGCTACAGGACGCAGGATACAGATGGTAATGATATTTTGGTATGGCGTTTAAAAGGTACGTTCGGAATTCCCGGCAGTACTCATAAATCCAAAGACGACGGTACAGATGCGAATGGACAGGAGCTCACTTATACAGGTATTAATACCACAACAAAATTCACTAAAACCGGAAAGACAGCAAAGGGTGTCACCGTGGAAACTGTTAAGAATCTTGTAGACGTGACTAATTTCTTCGCTACAGTTCAGACGCCGGATACAATTAAAGCAAAATCTAACCCAACAGCATAGGAGGATATAAATGTTAAAATTACCGATTTACGAAAAAAACGAGATTGTTAAGACTTATGAAGTACAGGATTTTGTGATTCCCTATGGTATCATTCAGGATATTTTAAAAATTATCGAACCAGAAAAACTCAATGATACGGTTGCTATCGCTGGAATGGTGGTGACGTCTCTTAAGGAAGTAAACGATCTGTTATTAGATTTGTTTCCGGGTCTTACCGAAGAAGAATTACGCCATGCTGACCTCGGTGACGTTGTGGACGTGGTCATAGAAATTGCATTATATGCCGTTAATAAGCTCACACGCGGTTTGAGCTTAAAAAAGGGGGCGTGATCGAAGGGGGCGGCCCACAACCGCCCCTTTACGATCTACTATTCGATCTCGATTGCAATATATGCACGCGTTTTACGGCGCTGGACCCGATAAGGCTACGGAGCTACCGGGGGAGCGAAGTATTTTTGATGTATGAACGCATATCGAAGAGTAAACCAAAAGAAACGTCGGAACCTCAAGTAATCAGACGGCCAGCAGGAAATAACTGGTTTTAAGGGGGAAATTGTCATTGAAAAGATAAAGTGTACAGTGTGCAATCAGACGTTAATGTATGCCACTTATGTTAGTGCCGAAATTAAGTGTCCGCGCTGTAAAACTGTAAACAAAATTAACTATAATCCACAAAGGGAAGAGCGAAAAAAGCGTACATAAGGTAACGTCGTCGCCTACTTTGTTTTTTAAGGTAGGTGACGAACAATGGGAAATAATCAGGAAACTACAACAAAATTTAAAGTAGACATATCCGAGTTGAAAGCCGGTATGCAGGAAGCACAACGGCAGATTCGACTTGCAAACGCTGAATTTAAAGCGGCTACTGCCGGAATGGATAATTGGGGGCAGAGTGCCGATGGCGTAACGGCTAAAATTACACAGCTTACGTCAGTGCAAAAGGAGCAGGAGAAACAGCTTGATGCCCTGAAACAACAGTACGCCATCGTAGCAAAGGAGCAGGGGGAAAGCTCAAAAGGTGCGCAGGAGCTCGCTATCAAAATTGCGAATCAGGAAGCCGCGCTTGGTAAAACCGAGAAAGAGCTCCGTAACTATAACATTCAGCTTGATACCTTAACCAGTGACACAAAGAAGGCCGCAGATGAGCAATTAAGTGCTGTATCTGCCATGGATAAACTTAAAAACACCATTGCGGAGCAGGAGAAAGAACTTAATACTTTAAAATCTGCCTATTCTAACGTTGCGCTTGAACAGGGAAAGGGGTCTGATGAAGCCCGTGAACTTGCCTCTCAAATATCCACTTTATCCGGCGAGCTGAATCAGAATAAAAGCAAACTCAATGATGCCGAAGATGCGGCCGACGATCTTACCAACGCATTTGACGATACCGACGAATCAGCGCGGACGCTTGAAGGCGGCTTTACCGTCATAAAAGGGGCTATCGCGTCATTGTTGGCCGATGGCATAAAGGCACTTGTCGGAAGTCTTAAAGATTTGGCGCTTGAATCTCAGAAGGCGAACAATACTTTCCAGACGGCCACGGGTGCCAGCACGGCAGAGATGGAGGAATTTTCTGACGCAATAGAGCGTGTCTACAGTAAAAATTTCGGTGAATCGCTCGAGGACGTGGCCGAGTCCATGGCGCAGGTGAAACAGCAGACACGGGAAATCGATCCGTCAAAACTGGAAGAATTGACAGAGAATGCAATTACTTTACGTGATACATTTGGTTTCGAAGTCAATGAGACTATGCGGGCCGCAAAGATGCTCATGGACCAGTTTGGGGTTAGTGGAGAAGAAGCTTTTAATTTAATTGTCCAGGGCGCACAGCAGGGACTTGATAAAAATGGGGACCTTCTCGATTCGATTAACGAGTATTCCGTACATTATAAACAGATTGGATATGATGCAGAGGGCTTTTTTAATTCTCTGGTAAATGGTGCGGCCGCGGGAACTTTTTCCGTCGATAAATTAGGCGACACCATGAAAGAGTTCGGGATCAGAACCAAAGACAACTCAGATTCCACGAAGAAGGCTTTCCGTGACTTGGGATACAGCGCAAATGCGTTAAGTGCCATATTTGCAGAAGGTGGGGAAAAAGCCTCTGCCGCCACAACGGCCGTGATGGACGATCTGCTTAGTATGCAAGATAAGGTTAAGCAGAATGAAATAGGCGTGGCCTTGTTCGGCACAATGTGGGAAGACCTCGGAATTGAGGGCGTAAAAGCCTTAATGAATGTAAATGGTGAAGTCGATAAAACGACCGCGTCCATGGAAGAAATTAAGGCTATTAAATACGATGATATCGGAAGCGCTTTTACAGAGATTGGCCGCACATTAAGAATTGAATTGTTACAGCCTATCATTGAGGAAGTAACGCCCGCGCTTCATAAATTTGCGGAGTATTTAAAAGAGAATCTTCCGCCTATCATCGAGAATTTAAAGACGTGGGCTCCGGTACTCGTTGGAATAGGGACAGCTATAGCAACCGCATTTATAGCAGGTAAAGTTATTGCATTCGCTGGCGCAGTTCAAAAGGCAATTACTATATTTAAGAGTGCTCAAACCATAACTTTAGGTTTTAACGGTGCCATGAAAGCGTTAAATCTCACATTAACACTTAACCCAATTGGCCTTGTAGTAACCGCAATAGCCGGATTTGTCGCGGCTCTTGTGGTGGCATATAAAAAGGTTGATTGGTTCCGTGAGGGTGTGGATAAATCATTTTCATTTGTCAATACAGTTGTAAGAGACGTTGTAAAGAGTATTTCAGGATTTCTTACAAAGACATTACCTGACGCGCTCTTTCACCCGATCAAATTTATAAAAAATAATTGGGTGAATATTGGTTTGTTACTTGTGAACCCATTTGCCGCAGGCTTTAAGCTGATTTATGAGCATTCCGAAACATTCAGAAATTTTATTAATGACCTGTTTCAGAATATTGTAGGACTTATTGATAAGATTTTTCCCGGTGCAGTAGCAAAAGTAAGAGATAATCTTACAAATATAATAACACTCTTTAAAAATGGGGAGTGGGGCGAACTCGGATCGTATTTAGTTCAGGGTATTGCCCGTGGAATTATAAACGCATCATTGCTTCCGGTCCGTGCAGTTACCACACTCGCTAAAGCTATTGTCAATAAGTTTAAATCTATTTTCAAAATTGCTTCACCATCTAAAGTCATGGAGGAGCAAGGAAAGTATATTGATGCTGGTGTCGAAAGCGGAATTAAAAAAGGCCAGAGTAAAGTTGTAGATGCTACAAAAGATTTAGCGAAAAGTATCGAAGACAATCTTACAATTAATAAAAGTAAATATGAAAAGCTTTTAGATGGGATTGTCACAGCCTTAAAAAAGAGTCTCGAAAAAGAAAAATCAGCCCGGCTTGAATCCATAGAGTCTCAGTTGAAAGATGAGGAAAAAGCTTCTGAGAAACGTTTAAAAATTTTAGAAGAGGAATACGATAATAAAATTTCGCTGTTTGACGCGGAGACAAACGAACAGATAAAGGCTGTACAGGATAAGATCGATGCGATAGATGCAGAAGAAGCGGCACGCGAACGGGCGGCAGAAGAGGCGGAGCACAACGCTACTTTACAAGCTCTAATGGAAAAGCTGTTATCAGCCGAGAGCGCGGAAGATAAAGCCGAAATCCAAAAAAGCATTGATGAAGAAATTGCAGAGTGGAACGAGAAAAAGCGTAAAGAAGAGATCGAAGCTCAGAAAGAGGCTTTACAGGAGCAAATCGATGCCATCAAAGAGGCTTCCGAAAAGAAAAAAGAAGAGTTAGAGAAATCCTATGATGATGAGGTAGAGTCCGAAAAAGAGCGGCTGGAGAGCATTAAGTCCGGCAATGAAGAGGAAAAATCATACTGGGAAGAGTATTACGCCGACCGCCTGTCTGACGAAAATATAAATGCGGAAGCCCGTAAACTTGTTATTGAGGGAAATCAAAATGAAATTCTCGATCTGTTAGAGACCTATAATCCAAAGTGGCAGGACGCCGGGCAGAGTCTCGCGGATTCCCTGATTAACGGCTTAAACAGCGAAAAGCAGAATATGGCCGATGCCATAGGCGAGAGTATTAACTTAGGGGATACCATTAAGAATCAAGAATCCCAGTTAGAAGCTCTTAAAGCCATTTCAGACAGTAAAGGCGGGGGCGGTGGGAAAGATGATGGTGGACTTGATGATCTTGGAAAAACTCTTGATGATTTGGAGTTCCCTACTGATGATGCCTTAGCATTTGATGAAGCAATTCAGGACATAAACGATGATTCCGACCTGACATCGGGGGTTATGGAAGAAACTGAGAATTCCCTTTCTTCTGGTTGGCAGAATGTGAAAACCAGCTTTTCAAACGGCTGGAACGAATTTAAAAGTAATTTCTCTTCCGGCTGGGAGGAATTCAAAACAAGTTTTGCCGAAGGCTGGAACAATGTAAAAACCGAGTTTTTAGACGGATTCGAAAGTTTGAAAAACGGATTTTTAGAGTGGTGGTCTGCATTCAAACAGATTTTTGTAGACGGCTGGAACTCTATATCAGATTTTTTCACGGAAACCATACCTGCCTGGATAAAATCTGTAGGTGACTGGTTCAACCGTCTGCCGGGTGTCATTTACGATATGGTGGTTAATATACTGGGTCACCTGTTAGCGTGGGGGATCATGCTTACAAATTTCCTTACTAACGATGTAGCCAACTTCATAAATGGCGTTGTCGATTGGTTTGCCTCTCTGCCGGGAAAAATTTGGAAGTGGATTTCTCAAGCATACGATAAAGTAAGCGAATGGGGGAAGAATTTGCACACCTTCGCAACCACTAAAATACCGGAATTTGTAAACAACATTGTGACTTATATTTCCCAGTTGCCGGGCAAATTCTGGACGTGGTTAGTGGAGACCTATAATAAAGTTGTACAATGGGGATCAGATATAATCGCGACCGGAAAGAAGAAAGTCGATGAATTTTTAACAACGGTCATTGCTATAATTAAAACTTTACCGGGGGAAATTTGGAAATGGTTTCTTGACACAATACAAAAAGCGGTTGATTTTGGAGTCGATCTTGCCGCTAAAGGAAAGCAGGCCGGAGAGGATCTAGTTCATGATCTGGTTGAGGCGGTCGCTGGTTTACCGGATAAGCTCTACGATCTTGGCGCGAATGCTCTTGAGGGATTCTGGAACGGTTTAAAATCAGTAGGTAGTCGAATTAAAGAATGGGCTACAAAGTTCTTTAATGATATTTTAGATAAGGCCGAGGAAGTTCTGGACATTGCATCACCGTCAAAAGAATTTAAGCGTATCGGTAAATATGTCATGGAAGGCTTTTCTATCGGTATGGGAGATGAGGCCAAAGAGACGTTAAAGCAGACCGCCGCTGTATTTGGTGATATTGTAAACGTCGGAAAAGATGCGGCTAGAAATCGCTTGTCTGGTATGTCTACATCAAATCAGGGCGGAGCTTATGCGGCGGGTCAGGCAAAAAGCACTCAAGTGACCAACAACTTTTATCAGACCAACAACAGTCCGAGAGCATTATCACGGCGAGAAATTTACCGACAGACAAAAAATATTTTAAATTTTAAGGGGGTGTAAGTCATGTTCTCAATGGCGATTGAAAATAATCTTGGTAACAAATTACAGATTGTGAACGATCAGAATTTTGTTGTTACCCATGTGGAGGGGCTTACGCCTCCCGCATCGGTAATAAGCACGGGTGTTGTTGCTACTATGGACGGTGAACGGCAAACAAATGTAAGGGTAGATAAGCGTAATATTGTCATAACACTGAAAATATTAACCGACGTGGAACAGAATCGTATATTGCTTTACAAGTATTTTAAACTAAAAGCTCCGTGTAAGATTTTTTACAAAAATGAATCTCGTGACGTATACATCGAGGGTACAGTGGAGACCTTCGAGGCTGATTTATTTACAGCTCTACAGGAGGTGCAGATAAGTATTATTTGCGCACAGCCATATTTCAAAGCACTGGAAGAAATGTATTATGATATTTCTCAAGTATTAAGCGCGTTTGAATTTCCGTTCGCAATAGATAAAGATGGTATTGAATTTTCGGTTCTTGATCCAACATTAATTGCAAAAGTGGAAAATAGCGGTGATGTGGTGACAGGTGTAATTATTGAGATATCAGCGAATGGTGCTATTGCTAACCCTAAGATTTATAACACGGTTACGCGGGGAATGTTTGGACTGACCTTAAAAATGGAAAAAGGGGATATAGTCCGCATTAACACTAATAAAGGTAGCAAAAAAGTAGAGTTTGTACATGAGGGTATAACATCAAATATTATGAATGCAATTATGATTAATCCTGATTGGTTTCAACTTGAGATCGGAGAAAACTTTTTTACCTATGATTGCGAATCCGGAAACGAATTTTTTAATATGCAGTTTTCCCATGTCAATATGTATGAGGGAGTGTAACTATGGAATTATATGTACATAATAAACAGAAGCAGGTGATCGGAATCATTGACGCATATAATTCTGTGATATGGTCAAAGCGTTATAACTCGGTCGGTGACTTTGAAATTTATACTCTTGTCACACCTGAAATTATGGAACTGATAAAATATGACTATTATATTACTCGGTTAGATGATGATATGGTGGGGATCATCGAACACATCATAATTTCAAGTGATGAAGAAGACGGCGCATATATTACGATCTCCGGTCGTAGTGCTGAGAGCATTCTTTCACGGCGTATTGTATGGAATCAAACGAATTTAAATGAATCAGTTGAATCCGGTATACGGCGTTTAATCAATGAAAATGTTATAAACCCTGCAATTATAGAAAGAAAAATACCTGATTTTATTTTAGGCAATGTACAAGGATTTACAGATAAAATTGAAAAGCAGATAACCGGGGATAATCTACTCGATGCAGTATCGAAAATTTGTAATACATACGAGTTAGGATTTAAAGTTACGCTGGATAATATCGGGCAGTTTAAGTTCTCACTTTACCGAGGGGAAGATCGCTCATACAGTCAGCAAATAAACCCATATGTGGTATTCTCTCCCACATTTGATAATTTGCTGAATAGTGAATATGAATCCGATTTGACAAATTACAAGAATGTTGCACTTGTGGCTGGAGAAGGCGAAGGGGCAGAACGGAAGACTAAGAGCGTGGGTGGCGCTGAGGGAATGGAGCGACGGGAATTATTTGTTGATGCACGTGATTTATCCTCATCTATAGATGGAAATACACAGTTGAGTGAGGAGGAGTACAACGCAGTTTTAAAAGACCGCGGATCAGAATCCTTATCAGAAACAAATATTACAGAAGCATTTAGCGGAGAGACCGAGCCTCAGACCACATACACTTATAAAGTTGATTATTTTATTGGAGATATCGTACAGATTGAGAATGAATACGGGATCACAGCGGCCCCGCGTATAGTAGAAATAATGGAAAGTGACGACGACACGGGGTACAGGATCGTACCCGGATTTACGACTATGGAGGTGTAAAAGTGGCGATAACTTGTGGTTTTTTTAATAGTAAAAATGGCGATCGTAAATATAATGCGGAGCAGATGGGACGGTTTTTTGATAAGCTTATTACGTCGGGAGTTTTTCCTAACCCATCGACCCAATTACAGGTGGTGGCAAAAGAAGGTATGACAATCAATGTGTTGCCCGGCCGTGGAATGTTGGATTGTCATTGGTTAAATAATGATAGCAATTTATCTTTGACGCTTGCCGCCGCCGATGTGGTTTTAAATCGCATCGATGCCGTTGTAATGAAACTGGACCTTACCGACAACGCACGCACTATTACAATCGAGGTGAAGAAGGGTGCTAATGCCAGTAACCCAGTTGCTCCGTCAATGACACGAAATGACTATGTCAAAGAATATGCGCTGGCGTATATCCGCGTAAATAAATTAGTCACATCGATTACGCAGGCACAGATAACGGATTGTAGGGCGGATACGTCAGTGTGTGGGTGGGTAACGAGTCTAATTGAGCAGGTGGACACCTCTACACTTTTTACGCAATGGCAGACGGCATACGAAAAATTTTACAACGATTCTAATGCCACATTTGACGAATGGTTCCAGCATATACGGGATACAATTTCGACAGCCGGGACTATCAAAGTGTTTCGACATAGCCAGACAGCAACAACTCAGGATCAGAAGGTCTTTTCCATTGGAATAGCACAGTATAATTATGAGCTTGACGTTCTGAACGTGTATATTAACGGTTTTAAGCTTGTTAAGGACGTAGATTATACTTCCTCCAATAACTCGCAGATAACCCTTATATGGGGCGTTGACAGCGGTACACGGGTAGATTTCGAGGTCATGAAACACGCGGATATATAATGGTCTCTGTGTTGACACAAGTCCCATAGTAGATTACAATTATTGTAATAGTATGCGGGAGGTATTAAAAATGGGAAATAAATCATTAGGTGTAAAGCTTAAACATTTAAAAACATTTCAGGCCCAGAAAAGGGCGCTGACAAACTGGTCTGAGAGTTGGCAGACAGATCAGAATGATATAATAGATACATTAAAGGCGGCGGCAAAGAATGGGGATATAGGCGAGGTGTTGCATATGGCCGATCAGCTTAAAGGTATCACCTCTAAGCGTTTTGAATCTCTTAACAATATGATAAATCTTGTGTGCGACCCAGAAAGGGTTCTTATTGACCGGATAGATGAGATTGAGGAGCCAGAGCGTAGGCCTGCTCATGCGGAATACGAGCCAAAGGTAAAAAATGCTGACAGCCTAGAAGTAAATGAGATTGTAAAACGTTATAAGCAAGGTACGGCTATTAATCTGATTTCCGATACAGCCCAAACCAGCGTGAGCAAGATTGTGAAAATTCTTGTTACTGAGGGCGTGTACAGTAGTGACACCTATGACACGATAAAAGAATTAAGACTGGACGGGGTTCCAGATTCTGAAATTGCGAAAATTTGCGGGTTAGGAAAGTCCGCTATGGACATGTATACACCATATCGCAAAGGAATATACAACTCAGATAATCCGACAGATAATGCGTTAAGAATAAGAAAAAGTAGAGATCGGACTTGATTTTTTTATCAAATTATATTATACTAATAGTAGTTCACGGGAAACCGTGTGGATTGAAATTATAATATAAGTAGTAACAGCTAGTAATTGTCACCGTCTTTAATTAGGCGGTGTGGATTGAAATCATAAAATTATTAGTGACAAAAAAGGAAAAGACGCTTCTTTGAGAGGCGTCTTTTTCTGTGTCTATAACTTTTTCCATTCAAGTGGAACGCGGAACCCTTTTTTTTCATCATTAATTCCTGCAAAGTAAGGATTCTCGTTTCCTTCCAGTAGTTCGTTGGGGCGGTAATCCCAGCCCCACGGAGCGGTTATAATAACGTCACCTGCTTCAGTCTCACTAACTTCCCAGCCTTCAGGAACGGTATACTCCACTGGCTCACTGACTGTGGCTGTAGCTTGTGGATTTTCAGCCGTAAATATTGGACGCTTCTCTCTGCTTAAGCAACCATAATTTATATAACCTCTGAACGTTCTCTCCATCTTATTTTCCTCCTTGTTATTATCTCCCTATGAGATATGTTCTCACTTCATAAATCAATTCGTCTGCTTCTTTTATTGCTTTCTCCATGTCTGATTTGCTTCTTTTTCCGATACAGGCATGTGCTAAAATATAATTTGCCTTTGCAAGTTTGTCGCCCATTACGTTACATTGCATTGACAGGCTATTTGTTATGTCGTATTTAATATCTTCCACTGATGCCCCTCCACTATTGATTATTTCGTAATCATCTGCTATACTGCTTTTAGGTGAGGGAGCGGTGGCAAGCCCGCCCTCCCTTGTCTAAGTGCTTAAGCCTATTCTGTAGGCTTATTTTTTTGTGCCATTTCTCTAACTTCTTGGATTGCCTTTTTAACTTCTTCCATGTCGTTACATGCCGAGAATTTGTCTGCTACTAACGTAAGTAATATTTCCATCTGCTTGTCCGTCATAATATCTTCCATATATCCTCCTTCCTCCGGCTCGCCCCGGCGATTAGTTAAGGTGTTCTTTAACTATCTTCATTATATCACATATTTATGTGATAGTCAATAGGTTTATCACATAATTTTGAGATTATATTTTCTTTGTCATCCGATGTTTCCACATATTTGAGAATATCCCTTGGTTGCATTTCCAGAAGACAACATAAACGATTCAACACTTCTACTGATATTCTTGTGTCTCCATTCCTAAATTTACGCATTGTATCCTGCCCGAATATACCAGTTTCTTTAGCTTTTGTCGTATTTATTCCGATTCTTTTCAATTCATCTATTATATCTAATTTGTATTCTATCATCTTATATTCACCTCCCATTCTATTGTAAAATATGCCATGTAAAAAGTCAAATATTTTTTCTCAAAAATATGTGATTTTATCGTTGACAATCACATAATTATGTGATATAGTATATACATAAGGAACAGGAAAACGAAAAAGCAGATCACAGGAAAGGCGGTAAAGAGAATGAGTAGAGCACAGGGTGATGGATTCAGAACATGGACAGATGAAAGCTTAAATCGGTATAGAGCAAAGCTTAATGTAAAAGTTTCCAAACTTATAAATGAGCAGGAAAAATGGATAAACGTAAATGAAGACTACATGATTTTATGCATCTGCGGAAATGAAGTAGAAAATCCCAATGGGAGCTGGAAATGGGACGGCTGGAGAGTAACGGGACAATATTACAGAGTATCGATGTATGAAAAAGAAAATCTGAAAATCACAGGAAATCATATATCGGTTATCGGACTTCCAATTTCACATTTTGCAACAAACAATAAAACAGAAGCGAATGCATTTTATAAAGAATTAGTGACGGTAACTACCAATTAAAGTAAAAGCTGGGCTAACGGCAAGACGGGCAGAAAAGGGAAAAAATGAAATTTGAATATGTTGTTGATTTAAAAGAAGGTTACAGAAAAATATTAGAAATAGAGATGACAGACGAAGTAAGATTTGTCATTGAAGCCGAAAACAGAGCTACAGCCGATAGAGCTGTACAAGCATTACTTAAAAACGCACCAAATGTAAAGGAATACATTGGAATTTGCATAGAAGATTAAAACAAAACCGTCCGGCGGCGGTTCCGCCGGAGAAAGAAGGGGAATATGGCAAGCCTGAAAAATGAAGCGAGATACGTTATTGATGAGGCCAGAGATGCAATATGTTGGTTGGCGGTCTGGAAGACAGGAAGAAGCTGGCATATATCGACTGTATGGCCGGAATACGACACGAACATAGATAAATTTATCGGGATTGATGGCGACGAGTTGAAAGAACTTCAGGAGACTGCAAAAGCTGATTCGAATGCCTTATTGATAAATGGCTATTATTATAACCTCGGAAGTCTTGAAGATATGACTCGGGACGGGCTGGCAAATGCTCTTCGGTGGCATTACGAGGATCTTCGAGACGCGCAACTTGCAGACGCTTTGATTAGCCTTTGCGAGTAGCATAACATGGTCCGGGAATAAGCCGGGAGAAAGGAAAGAAATATGAAAACAAAAAAATGGAAAGATTTTTATAATATGTATATTTCGATAATGGAGCGTACAGAAAAAGAAATTTCGGAATTAAGAGGTATATTGTTTGCCTCTACGGATAATAGAGAACCGTTTTTAAATTTAGACTATGCCGGTGCTACTGGCGAAGAATACTATAAATTTGTTTCCGAAATTCTCAAAGTTACAAATCCTCTCTTTAGTGATCTGGGTGAGGAATACTACTTTAAAAAAGCAGGGATGTTATGGTTGTATGAGTACCACGAAAAAACTGCTCATTATAGTAAACTAAAAGAATTATATTCCAAACAGCATGAATACTGGGAGCGTGTAGATCAGGCCAATGCTTTTATTAAAATGAGGGGGCATCTAGGAGACAGACATATAGCTGACCTGTGTGGAGAATACATGTCCTTATGTGAAAAATATCCAAATTTATATAATATGGACATTTTCCCATTTGAAATAAATCCAGATGAAGTAGAAGAATTTTGAAATAGTACTTGAAATATCACATTTACCCGCCCCTGCCGGGTTATGCAGGGAGAAAGAAGGAGAATATGAAACTGAAATTTAAAAATAATATGGTAATCCATTGTCCGGAGCGCCAACAGGCCGAACAGCTTGTTTATAACACAGATTTGCCGGAAAGAAATAGCAAGGCAGAAGCAATAGCTGGGTGGGATCGCTACAAAGAAAAAACGGTCTATGGCGTTATGTGGAAGCCATCTTATGAGAATCCGACTATCGTATGGCTCGCGGCTATTGACGATGAATCTTTAGAGGGTATGAAAATTACAGAATACAATGATATTGAGGAGGAAACAAGATGAAAATAGATATTGAAACAAGAATTCCCTTAGAATCAGGTAAGGTATATTACGCTTGCGAAGGAGATAATGATTACATATATAAACCATGTCCAATATGTGAAGGAAGCGGAAAAGTTGCAATAAAAGAGCAGTCTTTTACTTGCCCGGAGTGCGGAGGAAACAACAGCAAGAATTATGAAATAACGGGCGTTAAAACAAAATGGAAAATTGCAAAGTATTATTTGAGCGGTCTTAGTTTTGACAAAGACGGCAAGATTATAAATGCGCGTTTTGCAGGTATTAATAGTGATGATCAGTATCTAAGTATTAGAGGCGGGCTTAATAATCTTACAGAAATGACGATATATGACGAAAAGATATATGATGATTACGGAGAAGCACTCCGCGAGGTTAAAAAGAAGAATAAAGAAGAAAATAATAAAAAGTAAAATAATAGGGCGGCTCATCACCGCCCTTTCTCCTATCGTTTCTCGTAGTACTTCTCATACCATTTTACCCGGCGCTCCATCTGCTCCGGTTTTGTTTTTTGTGGCTCAATCTCGAGAAAGAGGCACTTCTGCTCTGGTTTTCCACAACCGCAAGTTTCCTTATAAAAGTACTGGCATTCGTTAATATCAGCGGCTAAAGTACATATCTTTGACATATTTTCATCTCCTTTTACTCATGATACCAAACGAATGTTCTGTATGCAAGCGGTAAAAAAATCCACTGACCTAAGTCAACGGATTTACAACACTACTATTGTTTGGCAAGTCCTTTTAAATAAGCCCGTGCAAGTTTCTTATCGTCTGGCTGGAGGGAATCCCACAAAGTGAGAATTTCTTCTTGTTCATCTGATAAATCTGTATGCTCCCCATGATTAAAGAATTGCGACATAGTTATACCTAAACCATCACATATATGTTCAAGCGTTGGAATGGTAGGGCAGTTTGTACGCAGATACATATTATTAATTGTAGAAATAGGTATTCCGGTTTGCTTTGATAACTTATATCTTGTCCAGCCCTTAGATTCGCACAACTCAGTTATTCTTCCCAACACGTCAAACTGTTCCATTTACTACTCCTCAAATTAGATAGTATTTATGTCTCTAGTGTATACCATTGAGGACCTTTTATTCAGTGCTTAATACGGGGTATTAAATATGTCGCAAATGAGATATAATATAAAAGCGGGAGGGGATAGATGAAAAAATTGTTAATGATTGTCATGATCCTTGTAATAGTTTATTTAATGCCTTACAATAGCATCGGAAGGGCTTTCTCTTCTATGTCATACACAAACAGCCGGGGAGAGATGCAAGGGCTTTATTTGGGTGATACGGACGTCACCGAAAAGTATGAGAAGCTTCTTAATAATATAGTAGTAGATATATGTAAAGACTTAGGAAGTGATAAAGAAAACATTATGATAATAAGTGTAACTTTGTTGGAGAACAGCGGCATAACTATAGAATTAATTTTTGATGGGGATAAATATACCTATTTATATGATTGTTTTGGAAGCGCCATTTCACAAAATATTATAAGAAATTATGAATTAGATGAGTGGGAAATGTATAGAATAAAAAAATGTAAATAATGAAATGGCTTCCACTTAATTATATCCAGATATGGAAAAATATAATTGGTTAGTAACAGGTTAGTAACAATAAATGGTCAGAACCTTTGATTTTACGGCATTTCCCATTATATAATTTTAAGAATTTCATAAGAATTCAGGTGGTTGCCTTAGGATTCATTATCATGTATAATCATGAGGAAGCTTTTATTGGCAGGAACGTATGAAAGGGATAGACGTGGATACTTACGGGACTCTTAACGAAGTATTGGTAAGATTGTTTCGCGATATTATGGACATAGAACAACAGGCCATTATTACGTCTGAGTTTAAGGACTTGACGAATAATGATATGCATGTCATAGAAGCCATTGGGATCGAAGAACCGAAGAATATGTCAACTATAGCAAAAGAGCTTTCTGTGACAGTCGGGACACTGACGATTGCGATGAACAGTCTGGTTAAGAAAGGCTATGTGACTCGTCAGAGAGGAAAAGAGGACCGCCGCGTTGTTTATATATTTCTTTCAGAAAAAGGAAGAGCTGCTTACGAGCATCATGCCAGATTCCATAAGGATATGATCGATGACGTTATCGGTCAGCTGAGCGGAGATGAAGTAGAAGCTTTGATTAAAGCTCTGACCAAGTTAAATACCTGGTTTCGGAGCCTTGAGGAGAACTAGAAGGAGGCTATAATTAATCATGAAAAAATTCATCATGTGTTTTGTAGGAGCTATGCTGGTATTATCTTTGGCGGCATGTACACCAACTCCCGTAAAACAGTCAGAATCAGCAACAGAGCCTATGGTTGAGGCATCGACCGGCGGGGCCAGCGATAAAGTACCGGACCCGAACGTGGAACCGATGGAGATCATATCTGTATACAGTTCTAACGAAGATGCGACAGGATTAAATCAGGCGATGGACGCAGTAGATGAACTGACAGCGCAGTCGCTGGTTGATAAGCTGATTGAATATGGTGTTTTAGAAGAAGGGACTGAGGTCCTTGAGTTTGACACAAAAGATGGCATCGGTACCCTTGATCTTTCAAAAGTACCATCCAGCGGCACATCAGGGGAATTATTAATGCTGACAGCTATTGGGAATACATTTACAGAAAATTTTGAACTGGACAAGCTGAAACTTCTTGTGGATGGAAAGAATTATTCCAGCGGACACATTGAGCATGGTGATAATGATTACCTGGAATATAACAGAGATTATAAAAAGCTGTAAAGAGGCCTGCAATAATTATTATCATATCGAAGATACTGGTCATGTGTGAAATTATAAAATAGTAATTATGGCAGATAGATAAAGGTGCCGCTTAATCACTAAGTATATGTGATTAAGCGGCACCTTTATTCAGTACAAATTATGTACTGAATAAATTATAATAAGAAATTAGAAAATGCATGATCGAAGGAATCGTCAGTTGGTCAAATGTTCAATAAATAGAGTTGGATAAGTGGCCAAATAAATACTCATTAAACTCGTTTCCTGATCCTACTGATCCATCTGCTCCGCCAGCCACAACCGGAAATATGGCTGTATAATGCTGAACTGAGCCGGACCGATGTCGAGGAGGAAGGTGTGGAATGCTTTTAAATCAAACTGATCTTTTAAAATCTTTTCCGCTGTATTTCTCATTTCCATAATTTCCATGTATCCCACGTAATACTCCATATAGTTGGTAGGATTCTCCACCAGGCTGTAATAGATGGTATCTGCGACATCACTGTCACCGATATTATAAAATTTACCCAGGTATTCTTTTACCTGTCCTTTGTCCCAGCCATCGTAATTAATGCAGATATCGAGCAGTGCATACAGACCGAGAGAGATGGCGGCATTGTGGGCAAGAAGCTGCCCCATGTTCGGATCGAGTCCATTGTCAAGCGTGTAGGAATAATACTCTACATAGGTGGCCCAGCCTTCTGAATAACTGGAGAAGGACAGGATCTTCCGAAGATCGCAGGTGTTATTGCTGATAAAGTAAACATTTTGATATAGATGGCCTGGATAGCCTTCATGAGCCAGTGTCGGAAATAAATCTTCATTCTGAAACCTGGTGCCGCCGTTAATGTAAATGACGTTATCCTGGTAACGGTCTAGCGGAGGCACAAGGTAAAATGCAGGACTTAAGGACCCCTCCAGCGCTTTTGGAACGTATTTGACCTTATAGCTGCATTTGGGAAGCGCGGGGAAATCTTTGGAAATCTGTCCTTTTAAGGTCTCCAGAATTTCATCTGGTTTTGTATACTGGAATGCATAGGTATCCAGGGCATCGACCAGCTCGGGATGAGTCTGCACGATTTCTCCCAATGCCTTTAGATCAGAATTTAACTGTTTCTCAATTGCCTTCTGAAGCTTTACAACGCTGTCATAGGAGGTGGCCGTGTTGGATTTTACAAGATATTCAAAATATTGCTTTCCCTGTGGAAATTCACTCAATCCTTTTTCATTAGTCCCTGTTCCCATCAGCGAAGTGATCCCGTCAATGAGGTTCTTATAGGCGGGGATAAAATGTTCTTTTAATACCGCAAGGTTTTGCTCTTTATATGCAGCCTTTTCTTCCGGTGATGCATCGGTAAGAGCATCAACCCGTTCGTTAAAAGTCTCTGCCAGGAAACTGTGGTCCGGTTGAATTAAGTAGGCCTCACAGGACTGAAGAACGTGGTCGGCGGCGGTGTCACACATGAAAAGTCCTGCCTCTGATTTTTCTTTTTCAAATTCCAGAATCTGTCCATAATATGTATCAATTGTGGACAGCAGGGCCAGGTAATGATCGACGTCCTTTTTACTGTAAAAGGTGTATTCGGCCAAAAGGATGGGGAGCTGTGCCTGAATGCCGATCGTGCTGGTTAAGGGCTGTGCATAGAGTTCCAGGCCTTCCGAAGATAGTTCCGTCTCAAGATAAGAGGAGAGAATCTTGTAGGTGAGTTTCTGTTCCTTAGTCAGCTTCTTTATATCGATGGAGCCAAGCGCTTTCTTCAAATCCTGCATTTCACCGTAGTTTTTCTTCATGTTGCCCAGAGAAAATTCTCCAAAAGTATCAGGAACCTCTGTGATGCCGCGTGAAGCAGGATCAGCCAGTGTGTAATGAAGATCCAGGCCTGAATTCTTAAGCTCTTCTTTGAAAATGGTCTGAGTGAGGGCATCAAATTGATTCTGGACGCTCACATTTTCCGATTTGTACTGTTCGTACTGGGCGGAAGACGTTTCAGACGGTGCAGGTGTCTTTGGTCCCGCGCAGGCCGCCAGCATGGAGGCCGAGAGAAGAATGGCCAGCAGACGGCGGGCCTGTTTTACGTGTTTGTTTGTCATAATTATTCCTCCAATATTCACTATTATAATTATATGGAGAAAAAGAGAACTCATGAGTGGAAGTTTGACGAAAAACAACGTGTTTTTCAGTTTTATCGGGATTTCGAACCAGTTTTCCGCTTGACAAACCGGATGGAAACTATTACACTAAGAGTTACAAATCCAGTTTATATAGGAATGCAGAGAAAAGAAGAGTAAGAAGAGCGCTTCATGTGCAGAGACTCCCGGTAGCTGAAAAGGGAGCTTGAGGTCCTTCCCAACATGGTCTTGGAGCAGCAGAGCTGAAGTGGCGGTTACCGCCTTTAAGCTTTGACGGTTACACCCGTTATCGTGTCAGACTGTAATTACCGTTTCAGACGGGAGCGCAGCCGAAGAGGTCCGTGTCGTGAGAGACGGATAAATTAAAGTGGTAACACGGGAAATATTCCGTCTTTAAGTGTCCTGAAAGGATATTTACAGGCGGTTTTTTATTTCACAGAAAAACAGGTCCTATGAAACAAAAACGCTTGCCGGACTCTTTATTCTTTTCAGTAATGAAATGCAGTTAGTTATAAAACGTACAGGAGGGAAAAACAATGTGTAAAGATTGTAAGAAAGAACCATATTATATTACCACTGCCATTGCCTATGCGTCGGGAAAACCGCACATTGGTAATACGTATGAGGCAGTGCTTGCGGATGCGATTGCCCGGTTTAAGAGAGCCGAAGGGTATGATGTATTTTTCCAGACAGGAACAGATGAGCACGGTCAGAAGATAGAGGAAAAGGCCGAGGCAGCAGGCGTAACACCGCAGGAATTCGTAGATCAGGCCGCTGGGCAGATCAAGACGATCTGGGATCTGATGAACACTTCCTATGATAAGTTTATTCGTACAACGGATAAGGATCATGAGGCCCAGGTACAGAAAATTTTTAAAAAGCTGTATGATCAGGGGGATATTTATAAAGGCTATTATGAGGGACTTTACTGTACTCCGTGTGAATCTTTTTTTACGGAATCCCAGTTGGTTGACGGCAAATGTCCGGACTGTGGCCGTGAAGTTAAGCCGGCGAAGGAAGAGGCGTATTTCTTCCGTATGAGTAAGTACGCAGACCGCCTGATTAATCATATTAATGAGCATCCGGAGTTTATTCAGCCAGTATCCAGGAAGAACGAGATGATGAACAATTTCCTCCTTCCAGGACTTCAGGATCTTTGTGTATCCAGAACGACATTTAGCTGGGGAATTCCGGTCACCTTCGATCCGAAACACGTAACCTATGTATGGCTTGACGCGCTGACTAACTATATCACTGGAATTGGATATGACTGTGATGGAAACAGCAGTGCGCAGTTTGCGAAACTCTGGCCAGCAGACCTTCATCTGATTGGAAAGGATATCATTCGATTCCATACTATTTACTGGCCGATCTTCTTAATGGCTCTTGATCTGCCGCTTCCGAAGCAGGTATTTGGCCATCCGTGGCTGCTTCAGGGTGACGGCAAGATGAGTAAATCCAAAGGAAATGTCCTCTATGCAGACACTCTGGTAGATTTCTTCGGCGTGGATGCCGTAAGGTACTTTGTTCTTCATGAGATGCCATTTGACAATGATGGCGTGATCTCCTGGGAGCTGATGGTAGAGCGCATGAATTCTGATCTGGCTAATATCCTTGGAAATCTGGTCAACCGTACAATTTCCATGTCCAATAAATACTTTGGCGGCGTAGTCAACAATGCAGGCGATACGGAGGCGGTTGACGACGATTTAAAGGCAGTCGTACTGGACGAAGTAAAAAAGGCCCGCGAAAAGATGGAGAAGCTTCGTGTGGCGGATGCCATTACGGAAATCTTTAACATATTCAGGAGAAGCAATAAATATATTGATGAGACGACACCCTGGGTTCTAGCGAAAGATGAGGCGAAAAAGGGCCGTTTAGAGACCGTGCTCTATAATCTGACAGAGGCCATTACCATTGGGGCATCTCTGCTGGAATCCTTTATGCCGGATACTTCCGCAAAGATTCTGGAGCAGCTTCATACTGAGAAACGCAGTCTGGAGCAGATGGATCAGTTTGGACTTTACCCATCTGGAAATCATGTGACGGATAAACCGGAAATCCTCTTTGCCCGTATGGATATCAAAGAGGTATTGGAGAAAGTAGAGGCCATGCAGGCTGCCTCGGCTGCCGGAACTGAACAGGAAGGCGCTGGTGAAGAGACGGGAACAGACGCACCTGAGGTTATCGATATTGAGGCAAAGCAGGAGATTACCTATGATGATTTTGCGAAGCTGCAGTTTCAGGTAGGTGAAATAATCGCTTGCGAGGCAGTGGCAAAGTCGAAGAAGCTTCTTTGTTCCCAGGTCCGTATCGGAAGCCAGGTAAAGCAGATTGTGAGCGGAATTAAAGCGCACTATACTCCGGAAGAGATGGTAGGCAAGAAGGTTATGGTAGTCGTAAACTTAAAGCCTGCGAAGCTGGCGGGAGTGCTGTCTGAGGGCATGCTTCTGTGCGCAGAGGACGCGGAAGGCAATTTATCCCTTATGGTACCGGAAAAAACGATGCCTGCGGGAGCAGAAATCTGTTAATAGAGTAGAATGTTGGGGCTGGGTTCCGGGAATCCGGCCCCAGTAATCTATGAAAGGAGTATGGATGGAGCAGACTTCAGCGAAATATGGAGCCGGCATACGGTCAGGCGGAATTTCGGGAAATACGCTTAAGATGGTTGCGATTGTTACCATGTTTATTGATCATATTGGAGCGGGAATTGTGGAACCATATCTCAATGTGAACATGGGAGCAATGGAAGGAAATGAGATGCTTAGCCGTCTTTATTACCTGGATAGGGGCCTGCGCATCATTGGAAGGGCTGCCTTTCCGATTTTCTGCTTCCTTCTGGTGGAAGGATTTCTCCACACACATAATGTGAAAAAATACGGGAGCCGTCTGCTTTTGTTCGGTCTGATCTCGGAGATTCCATTTGATCTGGCATTTTTTGGTACCTGGTTTTATCCGGAATATCAGAACGTTTATATCACACTTTTTATTGGCCTGGTGGTTCTGGTTGGGTACCGGCGCTGGGAGTATGACGCGGTTAAGAAAATGTTAGTGGTGGCGGCTGGATGTGCGGCGGCTTATCTGCTGAGATGCGATTATGATATCAGCGGTATATTGATGATTGTTATTCTATATGAATTCCGGAGAAATAAACGGTATCAGGTGCTTGCGGGCGGACTTATGGCGGCGCTGGAAAGCATCAGCATTTTTGGAGCGGCAGTGCTGGCATTTATTCCAATCAGCATGTATAATGGTACAAGAGGACGGATAAATTTAAAGTATTTTTTTTATTGGTTTTATCCGGTCCATATAATGGTATTATATCTGATTCAGCTCCTGGTTGTCAGGTGACAGGCTCGTTTTGTCAGCGCATGCGGAACTGGGTTAAGAGATATGAGGAAAAAAATGATGATATTTGATACACATGCTCATTACGACGATGAGCAGTTTGACGAGGACCGGGATGAACTCCTTGCTTCCATGCAGGCATGTGGAGTGGAAGCGGTTACTAATATTGGGGCCAGCCTTACTACCTCACAAAATACGATTGAACTGACAAAGAAGTATCCGTTTGTCTATGGAGCAATAGGCGTCCATCCCAATGAGGTCGACGAACTGAATGAAGATGGTATTGCCTGGCTGAAAGAAAATTCCGCTCTGCCGAAAATCGTGGCTGTCGGTGAGATTGGTCTCGATTATTACTGGGATGAGCCGGGGCGGGAGGTTCAGAAAAAGTGGTTCCTGCGTCAGCTTGAGCTGGCTTGGGAAGTGAAGCTTCCAGTGGTGATTCACAGTCGCGATGCTGCGAAAGATACGCTGGATATTATGAAGTCATTTCATGCAGAGAATCTCGGTGGAGTGATTCACTGCTTCTCCTATACGAAGGAGATGGCGCGGGAATACTTAAATATGGGTTTCTATCTGGGAATCGGCGGAGTCGTAACCTTCAAAAACGCAAAGAAGCTGAAGGAAGTCGTGGAATATATGCCGATGGAGCAGATGGTTTTAGAGACAGACTGTCCCTACCTTTCGCCTGTTCCAAACCGCGGTAAACGCAACTCATCGCTGAATCTTCCGTATGTGGTGGAGGAAGTGGCCCGCTTAAAAGGGATATCGGTGGACGAGGTAATAGATATCACAAACAGAAACGCGAAAACAATGTACAGGCTTTAATGGAGGGCGCGAATGGCGACACTGGGAAACCCCCAAAAGACGATAGAGATCATACAGAAATATGAATTTGCATTTCAGAAAAAATTCGGCCAGAATTTCCTGATTGATACCCATGTGCTAGAGAAGATTATAGCGGCTGCGGGTGTGACGGAGGACGACTGCGTGCTGGAGATTGGACCGGGAATCGGGACCATGACGCAGTATCTGGCGGAACATGCCAGAAGCGTTGTAGCGGTGGAGATCGATAAGAATTTGATTCCAATTCTTCAGGAGACACTGAAGGAGTATGAGAACATCACTGTAATCAACGACGATATCTTAAAGGTTGACATAAATAAACTGACTGAGGAATATAATGGCGGACGGCCGATTAAGGTGGTTGCCAATCTTCCTTATTATATTACGACGCCAATTATTATGGGGCTCTTCGAAGGAGGAGTTCCCATCGATAATATTACCGTCATGGTCCAGAAAGAAGTGGCGGAACGTATGCAGGTAGGGCCGGGATCCAAGGACTATGGAGCGCTGTCGCTGGCGGTGCAGTACTATGCTGACGCCTATATTGTGGCAAATGTGCCGCCCAACTGTTTTATCCCGAGACCGGGGGTTGGATCCGCAGTAATCAGGCTGACAAGGCATAAAGAACCACCGGTAGAAGTGGAAGATCCGAAACTGATGTTTAAGCTCATACGCGCGTCCTTTAATCAAAGGCGTAAAACGCTGCAGAATGGGCTGAATAATTCGCCAGAACTGCCTTTTGCCAAAGATGAGATCGCAGATGCCATCAAGAGTCTGGGTGTCACTCCTCAGATACGCGGGGAGGCGCTGACACTGAAACAGTTTGCAGATTTAAGCAACTATTTTACACGTAACAGGGGGTAATATGTCAGATTCACTCATTACAAAAAAAGCGATTGCCGCGGCGCTGAAACAGGTCTGCAGGGAAAAGCCGTTTGATAAGATATCGATTGCGGATATTACCGCGGTATGCGGATTGAACCGTCAGACGTTTTATTATCATTTTCAGGATAAATATGAACTGCTCAGCTGGATCTATTATAACGAGAACTTTTCTAAGATCACAGAAGATATTACCTTTGATAACTGGGATCAGAAATTCCTGGAGATGCTTCAGATTATGGAAAAAGAAAAGTCGTTTTATGTAAATACACTGAAAGAGCAGGAGCACACCTTTGAGAGCTATTTATTTGAGATGGCCAAAGCCCTGTTTTCAGAGGCCATTGCCAGATTGGATGAGAATAATCATTTAAATGATGTGGAACGGGAGTTTGATGCCGAGTTTTATGCGTATGGTATTTGCGGAGTCATCGTTTCCTGGACCCAGAGTGGAATGAGAATAAAACCGGAAGTTGTGGCGGAACACTTAAGGAGCCTGGCCAAGGATACAGAGCGGATCGGTTATATCCGAAGCCAGGGCACTGTTTAAGAAATCTTATCCATGATATAGCTGATGCAATCTTCCATTGAGGAAGTCTTGATCAGCTGGAGCAGCTCATCGTATTTCATACGGCACTCACACGGGGAAGTATTGAACTTGTTTAAAAGTTCCTCGATGTTGCGGGCCGTCCGTTCCGGTGATTTTTTGCTGTTTTTTAAAAAATGGAAGAGCGCCGTTTTAAACACGGATTCTCTTAGATGTTCCTGCATAGTTGCATACATGACAATCCCCCCTGACTAATCTGACTCTGTAATTGAACGCTGTAATCTGACTCTATTGTAGAAGATGAGAATCGATTTATCGATAGACAAAATAGAAAAAATGTCTGGTTTTGCGACACCGTATTGACGGTGTCGTTTTTTTTGACATTAAAAAATTCATGTATGGTGACAGGCCAGATGAAGTATGCTAATATTAGGCTATGAACAGTAACCGATTGACGAGGTAAGAAAGGAAACGGATATGAAGAAGAAAAATGGACTGGGAAAAGCGATTGTCTGGGGCGCGGCAGCGGCGGCGGCTGGTGTAGCGGCAAAAAAAGCGTATGATAATTCAAAAAAGAAACAGGAAGAGAAAGTAGATAACGTATCGGATCAGGTCATGGAGAACCGCAGCTATGAGGGAAAGAACGCCTATTTTGTTGGAGGCGGACTCGGAAGTATGGCAGGTGCGGCGTATTTAATCCGTGACTGTAAGTTCCCGGCAGAGCAGATCACAATCTATGAGGGAATGCATATTCTCGGCGGCAGCAATGATGGAATCGGTACTCCGGAAGGCGGATTTGTATGCCGCGGCGGCAGAATGTTAAACGAAGAAACGTATGAGAATTTCTGGGAGTTATTTGGCTCAATTCCATCACTCAATAATCCTGACAGAAGTGTGACAGAGGAGATATTGAATTTCGATCACGCTCATCCGACACATGCGAAGGCCCGGCTGGTGGATAAGGAGGGCAATATTCTTGATGTGAGAAGCATGGGATTTACTCAGGAAGAGCGAATGGCCCTGCTGAAGCTGATGAACACACCGGAAGATAAACTGGATGATATGACAATCGAGCAGTGGTTTGCGGACATGCCTCATTTCTTTACCACGAATTTCTGGTATATGTGGCAGACGACCTTTGCTTTCCAGAAATGGAGCAGTCTTTTTGAATTCCGCCGTTATATGCGCCGGATGATTCTGGAGTTTTCGAGAATTGAGACGCTGGAAGGCGTGACGAGAACCCCATTAAATCAGTATGACAGTCTAATTAAGCCTCTGGAAACATATTTGAGAAATAAGGGTGTTAATTTTATTGAAAACTGTACGGTGACAGATATTGATTTTGCAGATGGAGACGGAATTACTGCAAAAACACTGCATCTGGATGATAACGGAGAAGAGAGAACGGTTGAAATTCAAGAGGGTGATATCTGTATTATGACCAATGCGTGTATGACAGACAGTGCAACTCTGGGTGATCTCCATACACCTGCTCCGGAACCGGAATTAAAGCCTATTTCGGGAGAACTCTGGAGCAAGGTGACGATGAAGAAGCCGGGACTGGGAAATCCGGAACCGTTCTTTGGAGACGTACATGAGACAAACTGGGAGAGCTTTACTGTGACAAGCCGCGGAAATAAGCTGTTAAAAATGATCGAGGATTTAACCGGCAACGTACCGGGAAGCGGCGCCCTGATGACATTTAAAGACTCTAACTGGCTGATGAGCATAGTTATAGCAGCGCAGCCACACTTTATTAATCAGCCGATGGATGAGACGATATTCTGGGGGTATGGTCTGTATACGGATCATGTGGGCGATTATGTGAAGAAACCGATGAAGGACTGTACGGGTGAAGAAATGCTGACAGAACTTCTTCATCATCTGCATATGGAGGACCATATCGATGAGATCATGGCCGATGTGGTCAATGTTATTCCATGTATGATGCCTTATGTAGATGCCCAGTTCCAGCCGCGTAAGATGACCGACCGCCCGAACGTGGTACCGGAGGGATCTACCAACTTCGCCATGATCAGTCAGTTCGTAGAGATTCCGGATGACATGGTATTTACAGAAGAGTACTCTGTACGTGCCGCCAGAATCGCTGTATATACTTTGATGGACGTGGACAAGACGATCTGTCCTGTTACACCATATGTAAAGGATCCAAAGGTACTTTTAAAAGCAGTACAGACGGCATACCGTTAATTGGAGAGGAAAGCCGGGGAGCAGAGAAATTCAGCTTCCCGGCTTTTTAAATTGCTCTATTTTTTAATACTTACACGAATCTTCCAAAAAATGAAAGGATTTTACGGATTGCAAGAAACTTAAATGTATGGTATGCTATAATCTGCGCTGTCTGCCACAGACAGACAAAGAGAAAAGATATGGAGGGAAAGTAACATGAAAAAAATGGCACTTGTATTAGCCGCTGTTCTGGCTTCCGGTATGGTTCTGACCGCGTGCGGCGGATCCGGCAATGCGGCGAAGGAAACAACAGGTAATAATACATCGACCACAACCACGACAACCGGCGGACTTGATCTTGCAGTTCAGGTTGGACCTGATCCGGAGACCGTAGATCCGGCGTTAAACACGGCAATTGATGCATCTAATATCATTCTGCACGCATTTGAGACGCTTCTTACCTTTGATGAGAACAATGATATCGTTCCTGGACAGGCGGAATCCTTTGATGTGAGCGATGACGGACTTACTTATACATTCCATCTTCGTGATGGATTAAAGTGGAGCGACGGCTCCGATTTTACAGCGGAAGACTTTGTTTATTCCTGGAAGCGTCTGGCCGATCCGATGACGGCGGCTCCGTATGCGGCAGACATGTTGTCTATGGTAAAGGGCTATGAAGAAGCTGCGGCCGGAGACATCGACGCACTGGCAGTGTCCGCACCTGACGCAAAGACTCTGGTTGTAGAATTAGCCAGCCCTTGTGTTTACTTTGACAAAATCATCACCCACGCAAGCATGGCTCCTGTTAAAAAGGATGTCGTAGATGCTAATGGTGATCAGTGGGCGCTGGCTCCTGAGACCTATGTATCCAACGGACCGTTAAAGATGATCGAGTGGGTACCGGGATCTCATATGACTTTTGCAAAAAATGAAAATTACTGGAATGCTGATAAAGTTACCTTAAATTCCTTAAAGTTCGTTCTGATGGAAGATTCCAACGCGGCTTACAGTGCTTATCAGACTGGCGAAGTACAGATGATTAAGGATATTCCGACTGAGGAGATTCCAAGTCTGCAGGATAGCCCGGATTATCATCTGGATCCTCGTCTTGCTACCTCTTATACGATCTTTAACACACAGAAGGCGCCATTTGATAATGCAAAGGTGCGTATGGCCCTGAGCCTTGCTGTTGACCGTGAGTATGTAGCTAATACACTGATGATCGGTACCGTTGCCCCGGCGACCAACTTCGTAGGCCCTGGCATCTCTGATGTAGAAGCAGGTTCCTCCTTTGAAGAAGTAACACGTGCGAATAACGGAGGGGATTTCTTTAATGTAAGTGATTATGAGGCTGATCTGGCAAAAGCGAAGGAGCTCCTTGCTGAAGCAGGATATCCGAATGGAGAAGGCTTCCCGATCATTGAGTATATGACCAATGATGCAGGTTATAACAAACCGGTTGCCGAATATTTACAGAGTGCCTGGAAAGACCTTGGCATAACAATGGACATAAAGATCGTAGAGTGGTCTACCTTCACACCAACTCGCCGTGCCGGTGATTTTGAAATCTGCCGCGGCGGCTGGGTATACGACTATGATGATCCTTCCAATATGCTGAACTTACTTGCAAGCACAAGCGGAAATAACGATGGAAAGTATTCCAATCCGGAAGTTGACAAGCTGCTTGAAGAAGCGCGTTCTACTGCTGATAAGGCAGAACACTATGAGAAGCTTCATGCTGCAGAGAACCTGATCATGGAAGATGCAGCTGTTTCTCCGCTTGTTTATTCAAGTGATTTCTATCTGCAGAATCCGAAGTTAAAGGGAACATGGCATTCTCCATATGGTTACTGGTACTTCATGTACGCAACCATGGAAGAGTAATTGGAAATAACAGAAAATCAGAGATCTACAAAGAATTAAATATTTAAGAAATATTGGAAAGGGTTCCGCCACTTGTCAGACAATGTGGCGGGATCCTTTTTGACATACTGGATCATTTGTTATTTTTTCAGTATTCTCATTAAATAGTTGATATCCAGCAGGTTTACTGTTTCAAAATTACCATTATAAAACACACCCCAGTTATTGAATACACAAGGAAGTTCCTTTGCTTTTTGGAGCGTATCTACTTGAATAAAAGATACGGGAATCTTACTCTCTTCACAATGCTGCTTAATCATCTCAATATTTTGATGAATATAGGGACATTGCAAATCATAATAAATGGTCAGCTCTTTACTTCCGATTCCAGGGGTTTTGACGTTTGGTGCAAATCTTGGAGTAGTCCCATCCAAAGAAAGAGCAAGCAGCTCGTATCCATTGTCGGTAGTGTCGACAACTTCGAAGCCGAATTTCTTTGCAAATGCCTGGTTGGAAAACCAGGATTTTTGTTTTTTTGCCCCTAGCATGCAAATACCGGATTTTCCTTTTTCTTTGGCATCAGCCAGACAATATTCCATCAGAGCTTTCCCATATCCTTTTCCTTTGTAACTGCCAGTAACCCATAAGCAATACAGATACAGATAGTTGTCCCCGTTTATAGGGACCCAGGCTGTTTCAAGAGGTGCATATTCGATAAAAACTGTAGCCTTTGCATCTAACTTTCTAAAAACATGACCTTCACTCAGCCGCTCTGAAAGCCACTGGCGCTTTGCCTCAACACCGGGATGGGATTTTTTACTGCGGATAATACAGCATAAATGCTCATTGGCAAGGTTTTCTGTTGTCAAGTTTATAAATTCAGTATCCATGTGCTGCCTCGCTTTCAATGAACGGCTGTTATTTTCTTAGCCTTTTGGTATCTTACATTAGTTCAGGATTGTAATGGGCCCGCTCCCCGCCAATAAATTTCGGCCTGGTTCGCGCGCAGACAACGCGGGCGGCGCCTACGTATTTGGTGGTGATGCGCACGGGTACCGCAACTGCTTTTAAATGCATGCCGATCAGGGTATCTCCGATATCAATGCCGGCGGATGCCTGGATGTGTTCCACTGCCACCGGATGCCGTAAAGTATGGTATGCCGCAGTAGCAAAAGAGCCGCCGGCCTTTAACTGAGGAACTACATTCACTGGTTCATACCCATAGCGTGCGGCAGCTTCTGCTTCCAGGATCAGGGCCCGGTTTAAGTGTTCGCAGCACTGGGCGGCTACGTCAATGCTGTGCGAAGACATGATTTGATAAATAGCGGTGTATACTGCTTCTCCGATCTCCTCACTGGAGTGAGAGCCGATGCGGTATTCTGCAATTTCACTGGAAGAACAACCGATAACGACAAGATCGTGTTTTTTTAAATGAGCGGCTTCCAATAATTCCGCAGCAGCGTCGGCTGCCTGCTTTCTGATGTCATCTAACATGAATTCCACACTTTCTTTTAATTTATCAATTATAATGCGGCGCGGATCGCAACAGCCATGTCTTCATACTCTTCATCAGTTAAATAGACCTTATCAGGATTCATGGCAAATGTTCCGCCCCATTCATCCCCGCCATTGTATTTAGGCACAATGTGCATATGAAGATGGCAGCCGGTATCTCCGTAAGCGCCATAGTTCACTTTGTCAGGATTAAATACCTTGTGTACAGCCTTGGAGACCTTGGCAACGTCAGCAAAAAATGCGCTGCGTTCATCATCACTGATATCGATCAATTCACTGACGTGTTCTTTATACGCGAGAATGACTCTGCCGCGTTTGCTCTGTTCCTTGAATAAATATAAAACGCCGGTTTCCATCTCGCAGACAGGATAACCAAATTTTGCGACCAGTTCTCCCTGCATACAGTATGCGCAATTCGGATCTTTCATAATATTAGTACCTTCTTTCTTTTTTTATTATTCTGGATCTATTTTATCAAAATAGAGTGGGGATGGGAAGAGGGGAGATTGTTAACTTTCTCAATATAGAGATTAAACAATAGGTCAAAGAAATAACTCACGCCGTATCGGGTGTATACATTTTGAATGCCTTCGGTAATGCGGTCACTGGAATGAAATTTGTGACTGAGATAAATCACATTGTCATAACAGGACTCAAATTTTTCGGAATGATTAAGGGTAATCAGCACTTTGCAGGCGTGGACACTCTGCAGGTCGGTGAGCGTAGCTATGGCGTAATTGCCGGTGGTAGAGGTAACGATAACCAGGTCTTCGGACTTCAGATTTTGCAGGAGAGTAGTATCAGGATAGGCATCTGTAACAATACGAATCAGCTTACCGATCGCAGCCAGTCCCTGCTGCAGTACCTTTGCTGGATAACTAGACAGATCCGCAGCCAGGATAACGACCTGTTCACTGTCATGGATGCGTTTTATCAGTGCATCGAGATTTTGAGACAGGAACATCTCATTGATATCCTGCATCATATCATCCATGGAAATACGAAGATACTGGTCGAATTCCGGATGGCAGGCATACTGAACAAAGGCATCCATGTGCTGTCGGGTAATTGGTGCATTCTGTTTCATGGCAGTAAAGCTTTCATAGCCGATCAGTTTGGCAAACCGTTGAATACTGCTTCGGGAAACATAGCATTCCTCCGCCACATCATAGATACTCAGGTTTTTCAGTTCTTGAAAATGTTCCAGTAAATACCTTGCCAACACCAGGTTGGTATCATCATCTTCATTGGAATTTAGGACTGCCAATAGAGATGTCATCAAATTAAAATAACTTAAACTGAAATTGTTTTGGATTTTATCTGTATTCATAGCCAAATCATATCACAGGTTTTTTATTCTGTCATCGATATTCACAATAAATTCTTATTCGACTTTCCAGAAATGCAGTGATTTTCACAAAATATGGATTCAAATGTTGAACCCCATCGTTTTCTCTTCTTTGGTACACTGTTTGTATGAACCAAACGTAAAAAGCGAAAGACGAATTTTGAAAGGAGACGTATTTTATGAAGTATTCAAAGAACCCGGTATTTCCAGAAGGATTCTTATGGGGAGCATCCAGTGCAGCATGGCAGGTAGAGGGGGCAGCCGCTGAAGATGGCCGTACTCCCGCAATTATTGATTTGAATTCCCAAACCAAGAAACCTTATGCAGATAACTCGGTAGCATCTGATCACTACCACCATTATAAAGAGGATGTAGCGTTGATGAAGGAGTGCGGCTTTACCAGCTACCGTTTTTCGATATCCTGGTCCCGTGTAATTCCAGCGGCTGACCGCGAGGTAAATCCCATGGGAATCGCATTTTATAATAACCTGATCAATGAATTGCTGGAGGCAGGGATTACTCCCATTATCACACTGTATCACTACGATATGCCGTGCTGGGTGGATGAAAAGTACGGTGGATGGCATAATCGAGCCATTATTGATGAATTCGATTACTATTGCCGTGTCTGCTTTGAGAACTTTGGAGACCGTGTAAAATACTGGCTTTCTATTAATGAACAGAATATGCAGATTGTCTATGGTGACTGGTTAGGTGTATCCAAGGGCTGCACAGACTGGTTTAAGGAAAAGTGGCAGATAAACCACATCATGAATTTGTGTCACTCCAAAGCCGTTATCGCCTGCCATGAGCTGGTAGAAGATGGAAAGATTGGTCCAGTACCTGGATACGTGCCGATTTATCCTTATTCCTGTCGGCCCGAGGATCAGATAGGTGCCATGAATGCGGAGGAACTGACGCAGAAAATCTGGGATGACTTATATGTATTCCGCGAGTACAGCAGTTTTGTAAAAAATTACTGGAAGGTTAATGATATCGATCCGGATATTCGACCTGGCGATATGGAATTAATAGCCCAGGCGAAAATTGATTTTATTGCGGTTAACTGCTATCGATCTGATGTGGGAATGGCCCCCGACGACAGCTACAAGCAGGAAATCGGTCTTAATAAATTCGGCATCAAGGGGGAATTCGTATATCCTAACTTGCCAGGTGAATATGCACTGGCCAGAAATCCTTACGTAGAAGTGACGGATTGGGACTGGCATATTGATCCTGTCTGCATGCGCTATTCACTGCGTTACCTGTGGGATCATTATCACCTGCCGATGGTTATAACGGAAGCGGGATATGGTGCTCACGAAGAGCTGGGAGAAGATGGTAAGATTCATGATCAGGCCCGTATTGATTATCTTAGAGAGTATGTTTATAATGTAGGTCTGGCGATTCAGGATGGGGTAGAGGTATTCGGATTCAATCCATGGTCCTTTACCGATCTTCTCAGCACTGGAAACGGCATGGCAAAGCGTTATGGTCTGGTCTTTGTAAACAGGACCGACGATGACTTAAGGGATATGAAACGGATTAAAAAGGACTCGTTTGACTGGTATTCCGCAGTGATACACTCTAACGGTCAGGAATGGGGAAAGGATATGTCACAGTGGCGTAATTTTGCTAAAAACAAGGTAGAATAAACAATAAGAGGGGGTGCCAACATGGCTAAAAAGAATTATGCGGCAATCTGTAACTCGATCATCGCGGTGTGCGGTGGTGAAAATAATATCTCCCGCATTAGTCACTGTATGACTCGTTTGCGCGTACAGCTTTTAGACGGAAGCAAATTAAACAGAGAGAAAGCGGGAAAAATACCCGGAGTCCTGAATCTGGTAGTGCAAAACGGTGAATATCAGTTTGTCATCGGCCAGGATGTTCCAAATCTGTATGCAGAATTTATTAAACATGAGGGGCTCAAGACTGGAGGAGAAGTTACAGACGCCGCTGCATTAAAGCAGGATACGGAAGCGAAAAAGGGGAATGTAATGAATACCATTATGTCTTTTATTGGTGGAACCTTTTCTCCTGTTATTCCCGTGTTAATAGCCGGCGGTCTTACCGGGGCCGTATTGACGCTGCTGACCGCATTCTTTGGAGTATCCACAGAGTCGGGTACTTATACAGTTATCTATGCGATTAACCAGGCGACATTTTATTTCCTGCCAATCTTCATAGGATTTTCTGCAGCAAACCGACTGAAGTCCAATGGTTTTCTAGGGGCCTTTCTGGGAGCAATACTGCTGTTCTCCACTATTAACAATGCAGAGGGGCTTAATTTCCTTGGTATTCCCATTCAGCAGATTAGTTATAATTCTACGGTATTTCCGGTTATATTGGGCGTGCTTTTTATGGCAGTCATATACCGCTTTCTTTCTAAGGTGGTTCCTGTGTATCTGCGAACTATCTTTGTACCGTTGATTACCATGCTGATCACAGTGCCTGTAACTTTAATTGTGTTAGGCCCCATTGGCAATCTGATGGGAACATGGCTGGCAAATGGTGTATTTGCCATCTATCGTGCGGCTCCGCCGGTCGCTGTTATGATTATCGGTATAGCGACGCCGTTAATGGTCTTCTTTGGTATGAATAATGCGACTTATCCTATTGTATTTGCGCTGTTGGCAGAGGTTGGATCTGACCCGCTGATCTGTACTGGCATGGCTCCGGCTAATGTTGCCGTAGGGGGAGCCTGTCTGGCGGCTGCGCTGATTGCAAAGGACATTAATGACAGAAGTGTGGCTACTGGCGCGGGAATTACTGCGCTGTGTGGAATTACTGAGCCAGGTGTCTACGGAGTGTTGTTTACTAAGAAGTATCCTTTAATCGGCGCCATGGTTGGAGGCGGAATCGGCGGACTATTGGCCGGATTGGTGGGGATGACCCAGTATGTAATCTCTACGCCAGGTTTTATATCTATACCGGCATATATCAATCCTGATGGTACTTCAGCTAATTTGATATGGGCTATGGTAGTCATGGTCCTTGCAGTAACGGTTGCCTTTGGAGTTACTTATGTATTAGGCAAAAAAATGGAGAAATAGATTATGAACGATGAGGGAGACCGCTAAGAGGCTGGACATTAAAAAAACGGTATGCTATGATTGAGAAAATGTATGGAGTAAAGGGGCAGTCCCATGAATAAATTATTTACTATCGGCGAGATGGCGAAGCTGTTCGGTATTAATGCGAAAACGCTGCGTTATTACGATGAAATAGGATTGATCCGTCCGGAGCATACGGACCCCAAGACAGGATACCGTTACTACTCTACCGGGCAGTTTGAGCGCCTTAATACAATTAAATATTTAAGAGCGCTGGATATGCCACTGACTAAAATTATGCGTTTTTTTGATAATAAGGATATCGGTCAGATGATGGAGATTCTGAAAGAGCAGCAGCAGGAGGTTCTTGAAAAACACAGAGAATTGGAACGCATAGAGCACAAGATCAGTGAACGTCTCTCACAGCTCCATGATGCACTGTATACCATATATAACCAGGTGGAGGAGGTTGCTCTGCCGGATAGAAAGCTGGCTATGCTGCGGACGGAAATTCCGGCCACGGATGATCTGGAATATTCTATCCGCCAACTGGAACGGCAGACACAATTGGAGGCCGCCATGTTTTTGGGGAAGGTGGGCGTGTCCATTTCAATGCGTCATGTGATGTCACATAAATTCGATGAGTTTTGTTCCATATTTGTTGTGCTGGAACCTGGAGACGTCTATGACGGAGAGGCAGTGGATATTCCGGGCGGAAGATACCTAACACTGAGGTATTGTGGAACGCATACGCAGTCATCGGTCTACTATGAAAAACTTTTGTCTGAAATGAAAGTGAGAGGCTATGAACTGGCCGGAAATTCTATTGAAATTACGTTAGTGGATGCGGGAATGACAAACGATACTACACGGTTTGTAACAGAGCTGCAGCTGCCCGTGACAGTTGGGCAAGAGTATGACCTTAGGAATTAATATAAAAAGGAATATGGCTTTTATAGTAGAGCTGCCGGCAGGCAGCTCTGCTTTTCATATAAACTATAGTGAATAAGAGATAGTATGCAAAGATAAATAAGAAATAAAAATAATGCAAATTACTGTGGCTCCGTTTCTTTTGGTATATCGCTGTTGTTACGGAGACTTTCTTTGTGTTTCTGAAAGGTCTTAATCATATCAAGGACATAATCCTGTTCTTCTTTTGAAAGTAAGGTAGATAAATGATAGATCTCGGCAAGAAGATGAGCACTTCTTTCCGCGTCTTTTTCTGATTCCATGGGGCCTTCACCCTGAAGAAGCCACGAGCTGTTAATTCCCAGTTCGTAACAGATTCCCCGAATGACGAGCATTTGTGGTTCTGCTTTTTCGTGTTCAATGTTTGTGATGACACCGCGGGAGACACCAATTGCATCAGCAAGAGAATTCTGTGTATACCCTTTTGAACTGCGGGCCTGTTTGAGACGGGCACCTATTCCCATTTGATACTCCATTCCGCGTAGGCGATGAGCCATAATCGATAAGATGGTAGGACATGCGCCAATCCGCCATTTAATTTAGTTTAATAAAACACTTCATAAAATCCTGTGAATCCTGTACTTATTGGTTTCGTTCAAACTTTATCTGTAATATGAATAATGTACAGTGCAATTTCCAACGATTCAAAAGAATCCTTATTTCAATCCGCATTCTGAGTCCAGAATACAAAACCCAGAATGACATGGTAGCTATGCTACCATTTTATTCGGTTGCCCGGATTGTTTTGACCTCATGTCAGTGGGGGATATCTGTCCGCCACTGCTGCTAAGTTTGTTTTTGCGATTCATCTCCCACCTATCGAGGCTGGGAGAATTCTCGTTGATTTTGTTAAACGGGAAATACATGTTACATGTCAGGCGCATGTGATTACGATTACTTTGGAGGTACAGGTTAAACACATATGGGAAGCTTATTAACCATGGTAGTTTATGTATGCAGTAACGCATGTTTTTAAAATACAATGTGAGTACCGTAATAGAGGTCAGTAACAGTAATTAATCATGTATAAACAATGTACTAAAAATCCTGATAACTAATCTTAACACGGTAAAAATGATTTGTCAAGACATAAATGTATTGAAAAGACGGATAAACGTCTTGACAATGTGATTGAAACATGATAGCATGTATTTATAAAACATAAAAAAGATTTATCAAGTCAAAAGCCGAAGGCGGAGGGTGTAGGATTGCAGTCCATAGAAAGAGATCAGGAGAAGAACCGTCCGGAATTAATCCTTGAAGAGTCTGGAAAGCTTTCTGTTAAAGAGCAGGAGTGTATTCTGGCCACGATAAGAGGAATGGTGTTTACCAGAAGTTGTTTTTTAAAAAATGGTGTGTATAAAGACGAAAAAGAATGAGTTTGTTTATAGTGAAAATAAATATTTGAGTTAGGTTGGAATTATTAAATTCAGCAATAGTTATGCCCAATTCTATGCCCATTTCTGAATAGTTTATAGAATTTAAGATCGAACAGTCTGCCATTATTTCATAAAACCCAATAAGGATAGAAGCTTTTATTAGTTATCTGGAGTTAATTTTTTCGCTCCATCTTGATGAGGGTGGTTTTTAATAAAATTATCGTTATTAACCATCAGCCCCTGCCGCTATAGCTTTTTAATAATTTATGCATGGTTTTTTATAATGCTGCGTTTTACCGATTATTTAATACGATTAATGTATTATGTTTGAAGCATAGGGAAGAGATAATGACCCAGGTTTTAAATATTCTGGTTTCACGCAGAAAAATACCTCTTAAGCAGACTTTGGTAATTTACCTTGTCGGCTTAAGAGATATCATTTTACTGCAATGAGACTGTTCCGTGAAGACAGTTTATCTAGTGTTTATTATTTGCTTTCTACGACTTTTTCCAGCTTAAATACAGTCTGGCTATCACATCCTCAATAGGCGCTCTTCTGATTTCCACATCATCGATTCCCTGAAATTTGGCAAGATTGCCCAGAACCTCATGGATTTCCGTCTGGCTGCGGTTAAACTCGTATTCGCATATGCCTCCATTGGAAGAAAGCAGCTGCAGCCCCGGGATTGAGGGCGCAGTTAATGTTTTTTCAGATGTTAAAGACCGGTTTTTAGAGCTTGGGTTCTTCATGGTGACAACGATGCGTGAGCAGGCGCCGGCCGTATTTCTGAGTTCGTCAAAATTGCCGTCAAATGCAATCTGCCCCTTGTTGAGCAGAATAATCCGCTGTGCCATCTCCTCCAGATCATCCATGTCATGGCTCGTGACGACAATGGTGGTTCCGCATTCCCGGTTAATTTCCTTTAAAAAATGTATCATCTGCTGTTTGGCCAAAACGTCGAGACCGAGAGTGGGCTCATCCAGAAATATGACGGTAGGGTCGTGCAGCAGCAGCATTCCAATGTCTGCCCGCATACGTTGTCCCAGACTCAGCTCCCTGGCAAAGGTGTGCAGGATGTCTTCCAGGCCGAGCAGTTCTATTACCAGGGACAGGTTCTTTTTGTATATATCGTCCGGGATACCCCAGACCTCCTTTTTCCATTCAAAGCTGGTAATGATGGGATGATCCCACCACAGCTCTGTTCTCTGTCCAAACAGTACACCGATATGGCGCATCAGCTCAATCCTGTCAGTGACCGGGTTTAAACCGGATACGGATACCGTGCCCTCAGAAGGACTTAAGATGCCGGAGAGAATCTTGATGGTCGTACTCTTGCCGGCTCCGTTGGCCCCGGCGTAGGCGACAAACTCGCCCGGAGCCACTTCAAAGGAAAGATGGTCGAGAGCGGTAACGATGCGTTTCTGTGGGTGAAGCATATTTTTTAAGATATCCCGGGCGTGGCCGCTTCTCTGCCATTGAGAGTATTGTTTTGTAACATTATCTATGACCAAAGCCGGAGTACCGAGGTGAACCATTGACTGCATAATATTTCATTCCTTTCTTAAATACGTAAATTGTGAGTAGTGACAATGCAAACGCCGCCGCCGGCAGATAACATGCCTGCAGGAGCATGGATCGGTCAAATTCGCCATAGCCTGCCTTTAAAAGCAGCACCGATGGAAACCAGGCCGCCAGCCCCACCGGGATTACGGTCAGGAACAGCCGTCTTACTGAATGGCTCATCGTACCTAACGGATAAGTCTTCAGAGATGTAAATAAATCCTTGCCCACCTGGGCAATCTCCTCGGCTGCCGCGGGTGCGTAAAATGCGGCGCAGGACAGCAGGGTCATCAAGGAGATAATCAGAGCTGTAGCGCTTACTGCATAAATAAGCAGCAGCATAAGCCATGGCGCCGTGACGGATATGGGCAGCCGGCTGACAGCATACGTGGTCAGTCCAATCCCGCATATAAGCATGCTGTTTCCTGAAAGCGGGGAAAATCCCTGTGCCAGCAGCTCAGCCCATATGGGAACTGGCTGTATCATGACGTGGTCCAGTTGACCACGCCCGATAATACGGCTTATCATGCCTGTATTATTTCCAATGAAAAAAATCATATAAATTCCGTCAACCAAGGTGGAGAAGCCCATCATAAAGAGAATCTCCGCCTGATTCATACCGCCGAAGCCGCCAAATTTTTCTGACAGCAGGAACACGCCGGCAATCGTGCAGCAAGCGCAGATGGTGTCTGAAAAGATCTGAAGCAGACAGTAGCGGGTGTCCCGAAGGAACCATAAAAGGTCCATTTTTGTATATTGCCTGTATAGGCGCAAAAGTATTTTTAAATTATCCACCAAAAGAGATCATCCTTTCTTTACTTTTCTTGAACACCCTGGCTGCGGCGATCCACAGAACGATATTCCAGACGAACTGCAGACCGATGGTGCTTAAGGGAGCTGCGGCCGTGCCGGTATAGATCGTGAGCGGCGCATGGGCGATAGAGCCAAAGGGAAGGAAGGAAAAGACCTTATCCAATCCCCAGGGAAACAGGGCGAAGGGAATCATTTCCCCTGACAGGAGGGAAAATGCCGCCTCCCGTATATTGGTTGCCACCCAGCAGCCATTTTTCAGAAACATGGCAAAGGCGGCAAACAATAAATCGATGGCAAATCCCAGAGAAGCAGAAAGCGCCAGACTGATGAGCGCCAAAGCTCCGGAAGCCAGATTCACCGGTGCCGGATTTACTCCCAGAAACGGGGCGATAATCAGCAGAGGAAGACCAAAAAACAGAAAATTAGGAATCCACCATCGTCCGATCGTTTCGGCGATAAAGCTTATGGGGACGGGAACCGGCCTGGTAAATCGTCCGATGACAGAACCTTCCCACAACGAGGCGGTGGCCGGTGAAACGATATTTAATTCCTGATGCAATACAGTCGACATCAGTGTGTATGTCATCAGTTGATTTAGCGCCATGCCGCCTAAATCGGCACCTTCCTGGTCCAGAGCGGTCCAGATAAAAATTAGCATGACAAACTGTACGGCAGAAACAAGGTATCCCCCTGTGATACACAGGATGCCGCCGTCAAAAATTTGTTTTGTACACATCAAAATAGTGGAAACAATGGCGCGGGGCCCGCAGCCATGTCCGGCAAGAAATGTCTTAAATTTATTCATGATAAAACTACCTTTCTAAAAATGGAATAATAGAACCCATTTTCCGAAAAGGGCAGATTTTTATGTGACAGGATTATGATTCCATCACACAAAAATACCCAAAAGCGCAAGCGCCTTCGGGTAGATGAATCATCATGAAAACCAGTTGTTAAGACAGCCGGAGAATCGATGAATTAGAAGGAGAGACGCTGCTGTTATCGTAAAAATGGGCGCACTGATACACGGAAGCGTCATTTTTATACGTAATGACAGCGACATTGTCGATATTTGACCATAATGTTGTAGCCTTGATTGTGATGCAATGCATAGCGTCCACCTCCTTTTACAGAAATATTTGTTTCAGCATACCATGGAAGAGGGGAAGAGTCAAGAATAATTTGTTTCAGCATTTTGACTTCAGTTCTTGTATTTATCTCAACCCAATTCCACTCAGGACTTCATTGGTAGTGATACCGCTGTAATCGTATTTTAAATCTTTTTTATGAAATGGCAGCGTGGCATTGGCATCGAGTTTGATAAGTTTATAGTTGTTGCGCAGACGGATCGTATTATTTAAAATTGACTTTTGAATCGTTGGTTTTGTAATGCTTTCTGCATTTGTTAGAATGCTTTCTAAATCGCCGAATTCATGGAGCAGTAGTGCGGCAGTTTTTGGGCCTACCTTGTCTGCGCCTTTTATATTATCTGCATTGTCTCCCGTAAGCGACTTGAAATCTGCATACTGATGCGGTGTGATGTTCAGCTTTTCTTTTACATATGTGGTATCACAAATGATCGTATTCTTACCGCGGTATCGTAATATTTTTACATTGTCATTGATCAGCTGAAAGAAATCACTGTCAAAGGAGGATATCACAATCGGCATTTGTTCCCCATATGTATTGGCATAGCTTGCAATTACATCGTCAGTTTCAACCTTCTGTACCTCGGTATGCCTGATATTCATAAAAGTGAGGGCACGATATACATCATCAATCTGTGAAAATGGATTGTCTTCCTCGGCAACCAGTGAGTAATCTGGTCGGTTAGCCTTATATTCAGCAAGCAGTTCGGTGCGGGCGTTAGGATGCTCACCATCAAAGAGTATTACAAGGTGAGTGGGGGCTGCCATTTTTATAATTTTAATTGCTGCGCCAATGAATCCCAGAGTGCCCTGAATTGCCTTTCCGTCCTTATTTATAATACGCGATGGCATGCCGTAGAACATTTGAAAAAGCAGATTTGTACCATCAATGATTAACAACTTGTCCATAATGTCATTACCTCCCTAAAAGGATATACTAAGCAAATGTTTGTATTTGATCAGTAAAATTAAGCTTACCATATATTTGGATAAATGAAAATAGGGTTGGAGAGCGGCACTGGGAATTCCCAGCCGCACGTAGTGGAATTAAACGTAATGATGGGATGAAACGAAAAGCCCCTCCGGTATGAAACCGAAAGGGGCTTTTCACTTATGTACCGTTCAGACAGTACCGCTGTTATTATTTGCAGCAGTCACCGAGTTTTGCAAGGGCAGCATCATCAGCTACGATCGTTACGTCCGGATGCAGCTGTAAGATGGAAGCTGGAACGCGAGGGGTTACCGGTCCGCAGATGACTTCACGTAAGATGGCAGCCTTGTCTTCACCGCTTACTACCAGCAGGATTTTTTTGGCGCTCATGATGGTTCCGATACCCATGGTATAAGCCTGGCGCGGAACGTCGTCAATGGAGGCGAAGAAGCGCTTGTTTGCTTCGATGGTGCTTTCCTGTAAGTCTACGATATGAGTTTCCTTCGGATATTCGTCGGCCGGCTCGTTAAAGCCGATATGGCCATTATGGCCGAGGCCTAAAAGCTGGAGGTCTACGCCGCCTAATTCATGGACTACTTTTTCATAACGCGCACACTCTTTCGCGGCGTCAGGCTCTGTACCATCAGGGATGTTGGTGTTCTCTTCCTTGATGTTGACATGTTTGAACAGATTTTCGTGCATAAAATAGTAGTAGCTCTGATCGTTATCTCTTGTCAGTCCCTTATATTCGTCCAGATTGGCAGTCTTTACTTCAGCAAAATCCAGATCACCGTTGTTGTACCATTCGATTAACTGCTTATAGGTCCCGATCGGTGTGGAACCGGTAGCGAGTCCCAGTACGCAGTCTGGTTTCATGGTAACCTGAGCGGAAATAATGTGTGCCGCTTTGCGGCTCATGTCATTGTAATCCTTTGCGCGGTAAAGTCTCATTTTTATAGCCCTCCATGTTCTTGAAAAAAAATTTTATTTCATTTATAGCATTAGGATAACATTTTTATGGCATAGTTTCAATGGCTAATTGCATAAAATATTTATAAAAGGGGTGATATCATGTCCAATTATCGGAGACTAATCTCATATATCTATGCCTATGAAGGCGGAATCAAAGGAAAAAACATTGGGTTCGCGAAAATAGAAACGCGGGGCAGCCAGTGTAAGATTACGGTGAATGTTAAGAAGGTTTATGTGGGCGGCAATGATATCGGCGTCTATCTGCTGGCCGGTGAAAAGGAAATCTTGCTGGGAAATATTTTTATCCGCGGAGGTTCCGGGGAATTCCGTACGGTCGTTTCGGTAAGCGACGTGGAACACTCCGGAATTCCCATGGATCAGTGTTACGGTCTGACAGTCCATGATGTGGAAAATACGTGGCGGTCTTACACGACGATCTGGGAGGACGCGGTGGCCCACGCCGCTGAAGTAGAACTTTCCAACACGCTTCCCGAGAAAAAGGAAAGAGAAGAAACGGCGCAGGAAGCGCAGATTAAAAAGGCAATGAAGGAAATTGAGGAAGAGTTTCCTGTAGAAGCTGTCCAGGAAACAAAGGAAATTGAGAAGCAGGATAAAATGTCCCGGGAGCAGTTAAAGGCATTTACAGAGAGCGCCAGAGAGCAGTCGAAAGCATTTGCGGAGAGCATCAGAAAACAGGTGGAACAGTCCGTAGATACGACGGAACAGACGGCGGAAGCATGGATCAGGCAGCAGGAAGCCAGGATGGAATGGTCCAGAGCGAAGGCTTCTTACATAGAATCCGTGAATGAGCCGGCGAAGCCGGAAATGGTGCCGGTGAAAGAGCCGGTGAGTGATCTTCACAGCACGGAGGAACCGGCCGCAGATAAGGATACTCCGATTCGGGAACCGTATCGGCAGCAGCAGGAACCCATGAAAATGGCACATGCGGATGAGGGATCTTATCGAAAACAGGGTGATTCTGCGCGCAGCTACACCGGTTTCTCCGGTATCCCGGCCATAGAATATGCCTCTGAACTGATGCCGGATATCGAGACGGTTACCACACTTCACACAGGAATAATGGAGTCGGATACGGAGGAATCTTATTATATAGAAGAAAAAAATCAGGCTCCGTTTATGGCTGAAGGGCAGTGTGGTGCTGACCCGGAAGAGATGCTGTATAATATGGAGGAGACCGGAACCCGGAGTGATTTCCTGGAAGATATCCAGGGAGAGACGATCTGCTACCGGGCCGATACGTCCGGTTCCTTTGTCACCAGGCCGGAAAGCGGATTGTCCCCGCAGCAGCTTGAAAAAATGGAAAATTCAGATCGTTTAGCCGAAGAACCGGGGATGAATGAACCGGAGATGAGTGGTCCGGAGTCGATAAAAACAGGAGTACATGTGCCGGAACTTCGGGAAGCAGAGATGGAAGTATTAGAAAATGGACTGGAAAATGAGCCTGATCAGATATCGGGATATGCATCACAACACGCATCGGATTATGCGCAGCAAGGCCCAGACATATATGGCAGCCAGGACATATACGAAATGTCCGGCGCCCATTCAGCAAGCGATATATATGGCATCCCAGGCGCATATGCCATGGAGAATACACAAAATTCTGTTATCTCTGGCACAATGACCGGTACGCAGAATATTTCCAGTTCCCATACAGAGGAATCTGTTCAAAGCTCTTCAGAAGCCGCCGCGCCAAAAGGAATGCGCGGATACCCGGTTAACCGCCCGGTAGAAAGTATATGGTACAGTTCTGACATGCGCTCGGCGGGAGACACACATGATTCTCTCAAAATGAGCGCCTCAGAAAATTACACAGCAAAATCTCGCACGGCGGAACATATACAGGAATCCAGAGAGCCCGAAGAACCGGCCGCAGTAAGAGGCATAAATGAAAATCCGGATAGATATGCATCAAAATCATCAGCGTTTTCATCATCAAATCCAGCGCCGGAAATAATACCGGAAAATTCAGAATCCCACAAAACGGATGAAGTAACGGGAGCCGCGCTGACACATACAGTGGATGAAGAACCCAAGGCACCGGAGCTCCAAAAGGCTCAGAAACCTCAGCCTGTTCCGGGCAATCCAATGGAACTGGAACGGTTGTTAAAGACCGAGGAAGAGGATGAAAATTCCAGCGAACGGGTATGGGAGAATTTGAGACGGGATCACACAAAAATCCTGGATTTTGACTATGAAAAGGGCTGTGAAATCCTGACTATTAAGCCACAGGATATCGGCCTTCTGCCCAGAGAGATATGGGTATACGGAAATAACAGTTTCCTGCTTCACGGATATTATAATTACCGCTACTTAATTTTGGCAAAACTGTTTAACCCGGAGGGGATTCCGCGCTATCTGCTGGGGGTCCCGGGGCATTATTACAGCAATGAGCGGTATATGGCATCGATGTTTGGTTTTCCCAATTTTGTTCTCTCAAAGAATCAGCCAATGGAAGACGGACGTTTCGGATACTGGTATACTGATGTCAAGATTGGAAACTGATACCGTCAGCCATCTGTCAATAATCGATTCCGCGCAGAGAAACGTCAGCTATATATGGATGGAGAATTTCTGCAAAAGCCAGAAGCTCTTCCTTTGTACAGGAACTGAAGCCGGAACAAAGGACTTCACCGGAGTCCACATAGTTTTGGAGGTAGTAGTGCTGGCAGCCCTCAAGCCACCGTCCGATATCCAGAAAATCCTGGCTGTCATGAAGTTCCTTCACAACGGTGGTGCGGAACTCATACGGGATGGAGCCATTTATCAGAAATAACACGCTTTCCTCTATTTTTTCCATCTGAATGCCGGGTATGCCTGCCACACGCGGGTAATTTTCCCGGCCGGCCTTGATATCCATAGCGATATAATCGAGAAGCCCTTTCCCGGCGAGATCCTTTAAGACGGCGGGCTTATAGCCGTTGGTATCCAGTTTGATTAAGTAACCCATCTGCCTGATCCTGCGGATAAAATCTTCCAGATCGTCGGAGAGCGTTGGTTCTCCGCCCGTGATGCAGACCCCCTCTAAGACAGATGTGCGCCGCTTCAGAAAGGTGAAGAGAGAAGCCTCAGTCATGGCTTCTTCGGCATCATTTCCCAGGAGTCCGCTGTTGTGGCAGAAAGGACAGCGGAAGTTGCAGCCGCCTAAAAATATGGTGGCAGCGACATGGCCGGGGAAATCCAGGAGAGTTGTTTTTTGCAGACCGCAAATTTTCATAATTTTCGCTTCCTTATTTTCATGGTGTACTTTTCGTGATATACTAAAATGCACTGGTTATGAGTGCGCTTAAAAGTCAGTATACCATAAACACTAAATTCGTGAAAGACCTCATTGAGTGTTTCGGTGTACATCCATACTAGTACCTCCCGGCGTAAATACGCCATGCATAGCACCTGCTCTCTACGCCGGGAGGCACTAGTGTGCTGACATGTTGATATTTAGCTAAATATTCCTGGCTATTATTGCCGTTTTCTGGTATAATAAAAGAAACGGCGGTGATTTTCTATGGCAAGACCCAAAAAGTATAAAATAGAGCTTACGGATGATGAA
>OIES01000041.1_pt1 | contig 87387 bp, 76 predicted proteins | sample 1581811 | NCBI WGS metagenome assembly OIES01 (sample SAMN03281021, study PRJEB24777) | human gut metagenome | isolation source: fecal sample PR177 from 1 month old male Malay infant, vaginal delivered... | reverse complement strand
GTTCAAAAATCTTTTGTTTTTGTTTCTACCAAAGTGACTTGTACTTTACACCTCTTATTACTATTGCCCTGTGTTTTACTTACCCATAATTACAATTATGAGTAGAAAGAGGTAAAATGGGACAATGCGCAATAATGACAAATACTTATCCGGGCATAGATCCTGACGAGTGTACAGCAAAAAGAGAACACATATTAACAGGGTATAAAGCCGGGGTGAGCGGAGAAGAAGATCCTGTTGCCGGAACAATGCATCACCTTACCAATGAGTCTACAATCCAACATGAATCGGGGAATGCGACAAAAGTAATAAAAGCCGATGAAAGGTTTATTGGAAATAATACAGATGGGGTTCGCCGTATGTCTTTGAGATATAACGGCACTCCTGGCTACATTGCTGCCAATACCTTAGTTGGGCTTCCTGCACAAACAAAGACTGTTACTCCATCTACTTCACAAAAAACGATCGGGCCAGATGGTGGCAAATTATTAGAAAATGTTGTTGTCAATGCAATTCCAAATAATCGAGGAGTCGGAGCACATGGTGTAAGCAGCGGAGTTAATGCTCAAGGTTTATATTACTATATCCCGTCTGGCTGGTACCCTGCTGATAATTCTGGCAATTCATGGGTGTATCGTACACTGCCTGAAGTTGCAAATACAATTGGATTAACTGCTGATAAAATCAAAAGAGGTGTTACGGTCGGAGGTGTGGCTGGTACTTGTGACTGGGCGGAAAGTATTGGTTGGCAACGAGGGAGAGTATTCGATGGAGAAGTGACTCCAATGTATCTTTCTTTCACAAATATACAAAACACTATACCACATGAAAATATTTTTTATACGGGAATGCCATTTGACCAGTATGGCTGTATAGCCGTATTACCGCGTTTACAATTTCCAAATGGCTATTATTCCAACACTGTTCCAATGGTATTGAGAACATCGCTGGATAGCGGAACACAAATTTTCATGAGTGAAGGAATTACATACAGATTTGATATAAAAATAGACAATCACACTATAAAAGCTCATCTTGGCGCGACTTCGTCTAAAAAGGTAACAAGAGTTACTTTAGAAATAACGGGAGGGACGAGTGCGAACTTAACCTAATATATTTATTTCGCATTAATTTCGAATAATACGGGTTATACCAAGCATTAACCCACAATATACAGGCTCACATCCTTCTATTTTCTGACTTTCTTATTTCCTTTTGGCTATTTTCTTAAATTAGTATACATTTTTATATAACATGTTCCAATATAACTTCAATATATATCGGTTCCTTTCTGATAACCCGTATTATAGGCAGGAAGGAAAAGAAATGGGACAATGTGTAATAATGACAGGCGGATATGCAGGTGATAGTTCTGATGACTGTACCGCTACGAAAAATCAGGTATTAGAAGGATATAAAGCTATTACGAAAGACAGTGACGACGATGCAGAATTAGGTACCATGCCAAATAAAGGCGCATGGACAAATAGAATAGGTGTAAATGGAAAAGCAATAATTCCTGCCGGTTATCATAACGGTTCTGGTTATGTGGATCAGGCAATTACAAATAGAGGTGCTTGGGGAACAAGCATTGGAATAAATGGCAATATTACTATTCCGGAAGGATATCATAATGGACTGGGACATGTGACGCAAAGTATTGCAACGATGGGCGGACAGACTATTACGCCTAGTGCTAATCAGCAAACAGTTGCTTGTAGTGGAAAGTATATGACGGGAAATATTACAATTCAACCATGCGTACAAGAATATGCATACCAATATAATATAACAGTAAGAAAACTATCTTGTGATCTTTCAGGACAAAGTAGTTTTAATGTAGTATTTCCATTCAATTATGATTATAAAACTCAATCGATAGCCATGTGTGCATTTTGTTGTAAAAGAGGAGCAAACGCCAAATATAGTACAATGCATGGAATAATAGATAATGCTGTATCTGGATCAGTTTCAAGTATTGCTGTTCATGCGTCCGGAACTTCTGCAGATATGTGGAATGATTATTGTGCTTTTGCTGCATCTTCAGGGAAATTAACGTGTAAGTACTTAAGACTTGACAAAATGATTAGTCAATATAATATTAGTATTCCTAGTGAAGAATATTGTATTAATTTTAAATTTAATATTTTTGCTAAAAAACTTGTTCTTACATAGAAAATTCAAATATATAGTAGTAGTCTACAATAGCATTGGAGGTGATAACTATTTATGCAAATATTTACCCGATAAGTCCGATTGATGCGGATATCGGAGGAACAATAAAATTTAACTGGAGTATGTATGAAAGGGCGCTCTGAAACATGGGCGCTCTTTTGATGTAAAAAAATAAGGGAGTGAAAGGGAGTAGTAGATATTAAGTTAAACGATGAACAAGCCAACCTGTTGAAATATGCTATCGATAATGGTATCATCAACATAGATGATATCCAAGCAAAAAAAGAAATGAAGAACAGGGAAGAAATATTATCAAATCACCCATATTCAGTATGGGAAAGCAAAAACGGATACTGGTATACTTATTTACCTGATGAAGAGAAAGGACGTGCTCTAAAAAAGAGAAAAACACAGAAAGAAATCGAGGATCTTATTGTAACCTTTTATAAAGGAAACAGTAAATTAAAGTCAATAGTAAAACAAGTGAAACCAAGGCCAAGGCGGACATCAGATAAGAATTCCTTTTTGAATACTTTTATATCATTAAAGGAATTTAAGAAGGAAATAATTAATGTATCTGACAATACCATAGACAAGTATAATACTGATTATAACCGCTTCTTTAAAGATACGATGTTTGAAAATATGAATATCGCTAATATTGATGATGATTATCTAATCAAGTTTATTGTCGAAAGAATTAAGGAGCTAGATTTAACCCAATCAGCGGCAAATAAAATGATTGATTACATTAGTATGACTTTAAAACATGGGGTATTTAAGAAGATAATCAAATATAATCCTTGTAGTGGTATAGATAAAAAAATATTTAAACGCCACTATAAAGCTGAGAAGAGTAAAACTGCTGTCGAAAGAACGGTATCGGATGATCAGATGACTCGTTTAAATGCCAGATTTGAGTATTATTACAAAAAGAAACCGCGATATATTCCGGTCTATGCTGTTGAATTAGCAAGTATGACTGGATTTAGAGTTGGGGAACTGGCTGCTTTACGCTGGGACTTAATTACTAAAGATAAAATTAAAATTGAATTTTCAGAGAAATATAATAGAGTAACGAAGGAATACTACATAGACTCAACGAAAAATGAAAAAGTAAGAGAGTTTCCAGTTACTCCTGAAATAGCAGATTTACTCAAACGCCTTTATGAAGTAGAGAAGAAATATGGTTACTTAACCGAGTACGTGTTTTCAAATGAAGAAGGAAGAGTGCATTGCCGAACTATTTCTGAATGCTCACGTAGTCTTTGCATTTACATGGGGATGGAAGCTAAAAGTATTCACGCATTAAGACGAACAGTATCTTCAAAATTACAGTGTAATGGAGTACCAAGACCAATTGTTGCTGCCTTGCTTGGGCACACAGAAGAAGTCAATGAAAAGCATTATACTTATGATGTGAGCAGTGATTCTAAAAAGTATGAATTCATATCTAAAATGACTCAAAATATCAAAGGAATTGCTGGGTAATCAGGTAATCAAAAAACTAGCCTTAGATTACCTCGATTTTAGCCCCTTTTCCAAAAAAGAAAAGGCCGGAAACCCGCATAAACACTAGGTTTCCAGCCCATTTCCCTGCCAAGGGTGTAGTGCCGGCTGCGGGACTTGAACCCGCACGGTGTTGCCACCAATGGATTTTGAGTCCACCTCGTCTGCCATTCCGACAAGCCGGCGTAACAATCACAGCGTTGATTATTTTATCACAGGATTTTCCATTTGGCAAGTGTTTTTTATGATTATTAAATTGAAAATGGTGGAAATATATTGTATGATAGATAGAGATTTGTGGAAGGAGGTGTCCGGAGGTGACATGTAAAGAAGCGGAAAGCCTTGTAATGCCTTATATTAAGAACGAACTGACTGATGAAGAACTCTTTGAATTTCTGGAGCATATTGAACATTGCCCGGAATGCAGGGAAGAGCTGGAGATATATTTTACTGTTGACGTGGGAATCCGGCAGTTGGACTCCGAGACGGGCAATTATAACATCAAGGGAGCGCTTGAGACAGCGATCGAACAGTCCAGGGAAAGACTGGAAGCTGCTCGGCTCGTTAAGATCGTGCGCTATGCGGTATCCACACTCAGCGTTATGGCATTAATTATTACGGTCCTTCTGCAGTGCCGTATCTGGCTGCAGTCGGGACTCATCTGACAGGAGAGAACATGGACAAAGAGAAAATAGTATTAATAGACGGACACAGCATCATGAGCAGGGCATTCTACGGAGTTCCTGAGCTGACAAATTCAGAGGGGCTCCATACCAACGCCGTATACGGATTTTTGAACATTATGTTTAAGATTCTGGAAGAAGAGCAGGCAGACCATGTGGCGGTGGCCTTTGACCGGAAGGAACCCACATTCCGCCATAAGATGTTCGAACCGTATAAGGGAACGCGAAAACCTATGCCGGAGGAGCTTCACGAGCAGGTGGATTTGATGAAAGAAGTCCTCGGTGCCATGGAGGTGCCCATCCTTACGCTGGCAGGCTACGAGGCTGATGATATTCTGGGAACTGTGGCGAAAGAAAGCCAGGCGAAGGGCGTGGAGGTGGTCGTGGTATCAGGTGACCGTGATCTGCTCCAGCTGGCCGACGAGCATATCAAGATCCGAATTCCCAAGACCAGCAGGGGCGGTACGGAGATTAAAGACTACTATCCGGAGGATGTGAAGAATGAGTACCATGTGACTCCAACGGAATTTATCGATATGAAGGCCCTGATGGGAGATTCCTCCGACAACATTCCCGGAGTACCGTCCATCGGAGAGAAGACGGCCGCTGCCATTATAGAGGCATACGGAAGTATTGAGAACGCTTACGCCCATATAGAGGAGATCAAACCGCCAAGAGCGAAGAAGTCACTGGAAGAGAATTACAGTCTTGCACAGCTGAGCAAGGAGCTGGCAACGATCAATATAAACTGCGGAATAGAATTTTCCTATGACGATGCCAAAGCGGACAACTTATATACACCGGCCGCTTACCAGTATATGAAGCGTCTGGAGTTTAAATCACTCCTTTCCCGTTTCTCGGATACACCGGTGGAGAGTCCGTCGGCGGAGGCACATTTTCAGATGGTCACCGATTTTGGAGAAGCAGAAGCCATCTTTGCCGCCTGCAAAGCCGGGGCGAAGATTGGCCTGGAACTTGTGACCCTGGACCATGAGCTGACTGCCATGGCGCTCTGCACAGGAGAGGAAGCCACCTACTGTTTCGTCCCCCAGGGCTTTATGCGGGCGGAATATCTGGTGGAAAAGGCAAGGGATTTGTGCAGATCATGCGAACGGGTATCTGTGCTTAAGCTAAAGCCGCTGCTTCCATTTTTGAAAGCCGAATCAGACAGCCCGCTGTTTGACGCCAGTGTGGCTGGTTACCTCTTAAATCCGCTTAAGGATACGTATGATTACGATGATCTTGCCCGTGATTATCTGGGCATGACCGTCCCGTCCAGAGCCGATTTATTAGGAAAACAGACGATTAAAAAGGCGCTTGAGAGCGATGAGAAGAAGGCGTTTACGTGCATCTGCTACATGGGCTATATCGCCTTTATGAGTGTGGACCGTCTGACCGAGGAGCTTAAGAAGGCCGAGATGTACAGCCTCTTTACCGATATTGAGATGCCGCTGATCTACAGCCTTTTCCACATGGAGCAGGTGGGAATCAAGGCGGAGAGAGAGCGGCTGAAGGAGTACGGAGACCGCTTAAAGGTGCAGATTGTCGCGCTGGAGCAGAAGATTTATGAGGAAACAGGGGAAACCTTTAATATCAATTCTCCCAAGCAGCTGGGCGAGGTTCTGTTTGACCATATGAAGCTGCCCAATGGGAAAAAGACGAAATCCGGTTATTCCACGGCAGCCGATGTGCTGGACAAACTGGCTCCCGATTATCCGGTGGTACAGATGATTCTCGACTACCGTCAGCTCACCAAGCTGAATTCCACCTATGCGGAAGGTCTGGCCGTCTATATCGGGCCGGATGAGAGAATTCACGGGACTTTTAACCAGACCATCACGGCTACGGGAAGAATCAGCAGTACGGAGCCGAACCTTCAGAACATCCCGGTTCGTATGGAGCTGGGACGTGAAATTCGGAAGATATTCGTGCCGGAGGATGGCTGTGTCTTCATCGACGCCGACTATTCCCAGATCGAGCTTCGTGTCCTGGCGCATATGTCTGGAGATGAGAGGCTGATCGGAGCCTACCGCCATGCGGATGACATTCATGCCATCACGGCTTCCGAGGTCTTCCATACGCCTCTGGACGAGGTGACGCCGCTGCAGAGAAGAAATGCCAAGGCGGTAAATTTCGGAATCGTGTACGGTATCAGCTCCTTCGGACTGAGCGAGGGCTTAAGCATATCCAGGAAAGAGGCGACGGAGTATATCAATAAGTATTTTGAGACGTATCCGGGCGTTAAGGAATTCTTAGACAGGCTTGTGGCAGACGCCAAAGAGACCGGCTATGCGGTCAGCATGTTTGGCAGAAGGCGTCCGGTGCCGGAACTGAAATCTACTAATTTTATGCAGCGCTCCTTCGGCGAGCGTGTGGCCATGAACTCCCCGATTCAGGGAACGGCGGCCGACATCATGAAGATCGCAATGATACGTGTGGATCGTGCATTGAAGGCGAAAGGCCTTAAATCGCGCATTGTTTTACAGGTTCACGATGAGCTTCTGATCGAGACGCAGAAGGACGAAGTGGAAGCGGTAAAGGCGCTTTTGGTGGACGAGATGAAGCATGCAGCGGATTTATCAGTTTCTCTTGAGGTGGAAGCGAACGTCGGAGATTCCTGGTTTGACGCCAAATAGGACCAGGGCGTGTATTTGCCTTACAGGAGAGAGGGAGAAAAAGTGAGAGTGATAGGACTGACAGGTGGAGTCGGCGCCGGGAAGAGCCGGATTCTCGATATCCTGCAGACAGAGTACGGAGCAGAAATCATTGTCGCCGATCAGGTGGCGCATGAGCTGATGGAACCGGGGCACGAGGGCTACGAGATGGTTGTCCGTGCCCTGGGGAACAGCTTCTTGAAACCGGATGGCACCATTGACCGTCCGCTGCTTTCCGCACTCATTTTTCATGACCAAAATGCGCTTGAGACGATGAACGGAATCATCCATCCAATGGTATGGAAAACGATCAAAGATAAAATTTCTTCTTCACAAGCGGACTTAATTGTGGTAGAATCTGCAATTATGGGCAGGGAACAGGATGACATCTACGATGAAATGTGGTATGTTTATACATCGGAAGAGAATCGCATCAGGCGCCTGAAAGAAAACAGGGGATACAGCAGAGAGCGTTCCCTAAGCATCATGAAGAATCAGCTGTCAGATGAGGAATTCCGGGAACTGGCGGACCGGGTGATTGATAACAACGGGACCGTGGAAGAGGTAAAAGCCGGGCTGGAGGCCCTATTGAAAGATAAAGGACGGAAAACATGAGACTGGTAAGTATAGCGAGCGGAAGCAGCGGAAACTGCATCTATGTTGGTTCGGACAACTCCCATATTCTGGTGGATGCCGGCATCAGCAATAAGAGGATTGAGCAGGGCCTAAATGAAATTGGTTTAAAAGGCAGCGAGCTCGACGGAATCGTCATCACGCACGAGCATTCTGATCATACAAAGGGACTGGGAGTCCTGGCACGAAAGTATGGTGTTCCTCTCTATGGGACAAAGGAAACGCTGGAGGAGGTATCGAAGCAGAAGTATCTGGGAGAGTATCCCAGAGATCTGTACCATCCGATCTGTCCGGATGTGGACTTCTTTGTCGGCGATCTGGAGGTAAAGCCTTTCTCGATCGATCACGACGCGGCAAATCCGGTGGCATACCGGATCCAGCATGACCACAAATCAGTGGCGGTGGCAACGGACATGGGGCACTATGACCAGTACATAATCGATCATTTACAGGGACTCGATGCGCTTTTGCTGGAATCAAACCACGATGTCAACATGCTGCAGGCAGGACCGTATCCTTACTACCTGAAGCGCCGTATTTTAGGGGATCACGGCCATCTCTCCAACGAGAACGCCGGACGCCTTCTGTGCTGCATTCTGCACGATAATTTAAAACGGATTCTGCTTGGCCATTTAAGCAAGGAAAATAATTATGAAGAGCTGGCTTACGAGACCGTAAAGCTGGAGATTACAGACGGAGATAATCCATTTAAGGCGTCCGATTTTTCGATCGCGGTTGCGGGAAGAGACAGGATGTCGGAAATTATCACTATATAAAAGAGGAGAAAAAGCAGCATGAAGAAAACCATTATCACAGTAGTTGGAAAAGACACCGTAGGGATCATTGCAAAGATTTGCACATACCTGGCGAACAACCGGGTGAATATCCTGGATATCTCACAGACCATCGTACAGGATTTCTTTAATATGATGATGATTGTCGACACGAACGACGCCACAAAACCTTTTGGAGAGCTTGCCGATGAACTGGAACAGATCGGAGACGAGATCGGTGTTAAGGTAAAATGCCAGCGCGAGGATATTTTTACTAAGATGCATCGTATCTGACAGCAGCGAAAAAGAAAAAGGATGGTCATTGATATGTTGAATATGTTTGAAGTAAATGAAACAAATAAAATGATAGAACAGGAGAAGCTGGATGTCAGAACGATTACCCTGGGTATCAGCCTTCTGGACTGCAGCGACAGCGATTTAGATGCGGTCAATGAGAAGGTCTATAACAAGATCACCACTACAGCTAAAAATCTCGTCGCAGTCGGCAGAGAGATTGAGCGCGATTTCGGCATCCCGATCGTAAATAAGAGAATTTCCGTTACCCCCATCGCCATGGTTGGCGCGGCGGCCTGCAAGAGTCCGGAGGACTATGTGACCATTGCAAAGACCCTCGACCGGGCGGCTCACGAGGTTGGTGTAAACTTTATCGGCGGTTATTCCGCTCTGGTGAGCAAGGGTATGACCGATGCGGACGAAAGGCTGATCCGTTCCATTCCGCAGGCGCTTGCCGTTACGGAGCGCGTGTGCAGCTCTGTCAACGTGGGTTCCACAAAGACGGGCATCAACATGGATGCCGTGAAGCTGATGGGCGAGATCGTGCTGGCGACGGCGGAAGCGACGAAGGAGTCTGATTCTCTGGGCTGCGCCAAACTGGTCGTCTTCTGTAATGCGCCTGACGACAATCCGTTTATGGCGGGCGCGTTCCACGGCGTGACGGAGGCCGAGTCCATCATCAACGTGGGCGTCAGCGGACCGGGGGTTGTAAAGACGGCCATCGAGACGGCGAGAGGAAAGGATTTTGAGGTCCTCTGTGAGACTATCAAGAAGACGGCGTTTAAGATCACGAGAGTCGGACAGCTGGTGGCTCAGGAGGCCTCCAGACGCTTAAATATCCCGTTCGGCATCATTGATCTGTCCCTTGCTCCGACTCCGGCTGTCGGCGACAGTGTCGCTGAGATTCTGGAAGAGATCGGTCTGGAGCGTGTAGGCGCTCCGGGAACGACGGCGGCTCTCGCCATGTTAAACGATCAGGTGAAGAAGGGCGGCGTCATGGCTTCCTCCTATGTAGGCGGCTTAAGCGGTGCATTTATCCCGGTCAGCGAGGACCAGGGGATGATCGATGCGGTTTCCATGGGAGCCCTGACGATCGAAAAGCTGGAAGCGATGACGTGTGTCTGCTCCGTAGGCCTCGATATGATTGCGATCCCAGGCGATACGCCTTCGACGACCATAGCAGGAATTATTGCGGATGAGGCGGCTATCGGTATGATCAACCAGAAGACGACTGCTGTCAGACTTATACCGGTGATAGGAAAGACCATTGGGGATACGGTGGAATTCGGCGGTCTGCTTGGCTACGCCCCGGTTATGCCGGTCAATCCCTATTCCTGTGAGAAGTTCGTAACCCGCGGAGGCAGAATTCCGGCCCCGATCCACAGCTTTAAAAATTAGGATTAAAAAAGATAGGCCCAGATGAACGAACACCCATCTGGGCCGTACTTGAAGTAACAGTTCAGACGGCGGGAAAATCAGTGCAAAGGCGGGCGTTAAGCTTGCTTATAAGACCGTTTTTGCACTGATTTTTACATCGGATGAACATCCGATGCTTCTTGACCGGCTTTTTCGGTCAAGAAGATGAGCCATCTGAACTGTTACTATTTGACAGAGAAGAGAAAGTGGGAGGAAGATCGGATGAGACTGTATCTGATTCGTCATGGCCGCCAGTGCAGCCAGCTGTGCAACGTCAATGTGGATTTGGCTTTAGAGGGCTTCCGACAGGCGGAGCTTTTGGGAGAACGTCTGACAGGAGAGAAGATTGAAGCTGTATACTCCAGCCATTTGCTGCGGGCGTTTCAGACTGCGGAGACGGCAAACCGCTTCTGGAATGTGGAACACATTGTAAAGGAGGAGCTGCGCGAGATCTCCTTCGGCGAGATGGAAGGAATGTGCGACGAGGATATTGCGGTGAAATTTGCCGCATTTAAGAAGGAACAGGAAAAGATGGAAGCCGACTTACCGTATCCGGGCGGAGAGTGCGCGGGAGACGTGATCCGGCGGGTGATGCCGGTATTTCATGAGATTGCTGAGAGAGGTTATCAGACGGTTGCGGTAGTCACTCACGGCGGTGTAATCCGAAGCATGACCTCCGCATTTTTAGGCATGGAACCGGCCAGATACCGGCTGCTCGGCAATTCACTGGAAAACTGCAGCATTACCGAGGTGGCCTATAACCCGGGCAATACGCGCTTTACCGTGGAACGTTTTAATGATTACGCGCATTTGGAGCCGCATCCGGAGCTCTTAAGAAGCAGCTGGGTATCGGCAGAGAATTAAGAGAACAGGGGAATATTTTATGGAGCAGAGCAGTATGGTTCTGGAAAAAAGAGAAGAGGTTAAGAATATCTTTGAAGACTTTTTAGACGACAGTCTGCTCAGGATAATCCTGAGCAATCCGGCCTTTAAGGACGGGGCAGGCCCATGCAAAGCACTGAAGGTCCGGGTGCGCCCGGTTATGCTGAAAGGCGGTATGGTTTTCCAGGCGGAAGAACTGACGGAGAAACAGGCATTTCACCGAAATCTGACGAGAGAAGAAGGCGTATCCTACTTGCTGGGACTGATGGAGAGCGGTTTTAAGCAGGCAGAGGTGGAATCATCCAGAGGACAAGCCCGTGTGTTGGTTGGCAAGAAAGGGACTGTCACGATTAAAGTTAAGAAAAATCAGCAGAAAATGGTGGCGGCTCCGAACGTGGCCTCCCACAACCGGCAGAAGCGCTATATCCTGGAGGAAGGAAAGCCTGTTGCATTTCTGGAGGACTTAGGTGTCATGACAGCCGATGGAAAAGTCGTCCGTTCCCGCTACGATAAGTTCCGCCAGATCAACCGTTTTCTGGAATTTATTGAGGACATTCTCCCAAGACTGGACAAGAGCAGGGAAAATGTAATCATCGATTTTGGATGCGGAAAATCATACCTGACATTTGCCATGTATTATTATCTCCATGAGCTGAAGGGCTATGAGGTGCGCATTATCGGACTGGACTTAAAGCAGGACGTGATCGACCACTGCAACCGCCTAAGCGTGGCTTATGGCTTCGACAAGCTGAAGTTTTATCACGGCGATATTGCTTCCTACGACGGCGTGGACCATGTGGACATGGTAGTGACGCTTCACGCCTGCGACACGGCTACGGATTACGCCCTGGAAAAGGCGGTAAAATGGGATGCCTCCGTGATTCTCTCCGTCCCCTGCTGTCAGCATGAGCTGAATAAACAGATGGACAACGAGCTGCTGCGCCCGGTGCTCCAGTACGGGCTGATCAAGGAGCGTATGGCAGCCTTATACACCGATGCCCTCCGGGCGGAGATCCTGGAAAACAGGGGCTACCGGACTCAGATCCTGGAATTTATCGATATGGAACACACTCCGAAAAACATTCTGATCCGCGCGGTGAAACAGGGCGGGCCGAAGGACAACCGGAAAGAGATCGAGGATATCCTGCAGTTTTTGGGGACGGAACAGACGTTGGCCGGGCTGCTGCTGGAAGATAAACCCCGGGTTGGAATTACGGAAATCTGAATGGCATTTTCTCTTTGACTGTGGTATGATAGAGAAAATTATAGGAAGGAGTAAAATTATGCCATTTATTAATTCCAAGGTAAGTGTGCCGCTTACAGAAAGTGAGAAGGAAACGCTGAAGGGTAAGCTGGGACAGGCAATATCCCTGATTCCGGGGAAATCAGAAAGCTGGCTGATGGTTGGCTTTGAGGACAATTATTCTCTTTATTTCAAGGGGAAGAATGATACGAAGCTGGCTTATGTGGAGGTGAAGATTTTCGGCGGAACTACGGATGAAGCTTACGATAAGCTTACGGCCAGACTGTGTCAGATTTATGAGGAGGTGCTGGGGATTCCTCAGGATAAGATTTACATCAAATACGAGGAAGTGGAACACTGGGGCTGGAACGGCGCCAATTTCTAGGAGGAAAAACCTATGGAATTGTGGGATGTTTACGACGAGAACAGGAAACTGACCGGAAATACACATGAGCGGGGCGTGCCGCTGGGACCTGGGGAGTACCATATAATAGCCGATGTCTGGACCGTGAACCAGAGATCGGAGATACTGCTCACCAGAAGGCACCCGGATAAGCCGTACGGCCTTTTGTGGGAGTGTACCGGAGGATCTGTGCTGACGGGTGAGAACAGCGTGGAAGGGGCGCTCCGTGAGCTCTCAGAGGAAGTCGGAATCCACGCATCAAAAGACGAGCTTCATCTGATCCACTCCATCTGTTTAAAGGAGCGGTTTGTGGATACATACATTACCCGCCAGAATGTGAATCTGGAAGATTTAAAGCTTCAGGCAGAGGAAGTGGTGGATGCGAAGTTTGTCGTGTTTGATGAGCTGATGGAGATGTGGCGTCAGGGAATCGTGGTTCCGAAATCCAGGTTTCTGCTCTATAAAGATAAGATAGAGAGTTTCATCCGGCCGTCATGACTTCATGACGACCGAATGCGTATATTCATTTTTCAAATGCGTATGATATTTTCCGGAAACGACGGCCTGGTAGAGGTGGGAGCAGAACAGATCCTTCTGAAACATCTCCCACGCCGTTCCTTCCAGAAGATTGCCGGCGTCGGCCGTTTTCGTGATGAGAGGGATGGTCCCTCTTTTTTTGATGTCTGAAAGGACCGCGGAAGCACCGCGGTGAAAGCCGAGGACACGGGCGTAAGGCGCGTAATCTGCGGCGCGGCCGGCCATAATCTCCTGATCCGTGATGCCGAGCAGAAGATGAAGCAGGGCGCGGCTGATTCTGGTATAGGTGTACTGCCGGGTCTTCAGCTCGCCTATCCGGTCTTCAAAGGAAGAGAAGGAGAGAAGTTCCTTCCTGATTCTGGCCGCCAGGTCGTCCGAGACATCGAGATACTGCTCAAGGGGATCTGATGCCGCCGTCATGCGCAGCAGCGCCGTATTAAGCAGCGTCGAGAAATCATTTAAAAAGACCGGATAAGCCGGTTCCAGGAAGTGTCCGGCAAATGATGGCATGCCCTGGAGAACAGATGCGGGAAGCCACTCGCCGCCGTTTGATGCGTTTGCTTCCAGTTCTTTTCGAATTGCGGAGGCGGAGCAGAAGACATCGGAAAATCCGGTGTCGTGATATCCGCTTCCCTGACGCAGGACCGTGATTGGCCGGATCGGGCTTTTTCGTCTTATGAGGGCCTTTGCATATTCGATTCCCAATATGTTGTTGGGCGAATCCAGGAGCTCTTTATCGAAGTCTCCGGTTAAAGAGAGTGCGTGCGCCCGCGCCTGGGGCCAGGTGAAGCCCTTTTTTAGCTGTTCCTTCAGTGCTGCCGTATAAAGGTCCGGTTCTGAGGTTAAAATAGAAGCAGCACGGGAAATTTCTTCCATATTGCCGCATTCGCTTCCAAAACAGACGGAACCGACAACACCCAGGCGGTCCAGGAGCGCGATCCCGCAGGCCGCGAAATCTTCCGCACTGCTGGCGGCGAAGATGGACGGCATCTCCAGTACCAGATCAGCACCGGCTTCCAGAGCCATGGCTGTTCTTGTGTATTTGTCGAAAATCGCCGGAGCGCCTCTCTGAACAAAGTCACCGCTCATGACGGCGATACAGTATTTCGCGCCGGCCAGTTCTTTGGCTTTTTGTATGTGCCAGGCATGTCCCTTGTGGAGCGGATTGTATTCCGCTATAATGCCGACGATGTAAGCATTTTCATTTTTCGTCATAAATTACGTCCTTTTTTTGCTGTTTTCCACTCTATTATGCAATTGTTTCATAAAAAATGCAAATTATTTCGAGACAGCACTTGAAAATTTTAATCAAAGCACATAGAATAGAATCAGAATTGTAATATTCATTCATATTATTAAAAAGAACAGGAGAGAATATAGGTATGAAATTCTTGGTAGAAACTTCAGCGCGTCATGTACATTTAACTCAGGAACATCTTGAGATTTTATTTGGTAAGGGATATGAACTCACAAGAAAGAAAGATTTATCCCAGCCAGGACAGTATGCATGCGAAGAGAGAGTTACCATTGTAGGTTCCAAAAAAGAATTAGCCGGCGTATCCATCTTAGGACCGGTCAGAAAGGCAACTCAGGTAGAGCTTTCGTTAACGGATGCCCGTGCGATTGGCGTGGCTGCGCCGATCAAGGAATCCGGAGACATCGCTGGAAGCGGAGCATGTAAGATCGTCGGACCGTGCGGAGAGATTGAGATCGCAGAGGGTGTAATCGCTGCAAAGCGTCATATTCATGCAACCAACGCAGATGCCGAGGCACTGGGCGTTAAGAACGGTGACATTGTATCCGTTAAGGTTGATACAGACGGCAGGAGCCTTGTATTCGGCGACGTAGTAGTTCGTGTAAGCGACAGCTATGCGCTGGCTATGCATATTGACACGGATGAATCCAATGCCGCTGCCTGTGGCAGAGAACAGTATGGCGAAATTGTAAAATAATAAAAGGAGAAATACTGTAAAATGAAGATTTTAGTTATCAACTGTGGAAGTTCTTCCTTAAAATATCAGTTAATCGATATGGAGAACGAAGAGGTTTTAGCAAAAGGATTGTGTGAAAGAATCGGTATCGAAGGCTCCAATTTATCCCACAAGGCAGCAGGCAAGGAAGAACTGGAAGTTAAGAAAGAGATGCCGAATCACACGGTAGCGATCAAGATGGTCATGGACGCTCTGGTAGACCCGGAATACGGCGTGATCAAAGATACCAGCGAAATCTCGGCAGTAGGACACCGCGTACTGCACGCAGGAACTGTCTACAGTGACTCCATCATTGTAAATGAAGATGTAAAGAACGTAATCCGCGACTGCTTCGATTTAGGACCTCTTCACAACCCTGCAAACTTAATGGGTATTGAAGCGTGTGAAGAAGCAATGCCGGGAACACCGAACGTAGCCGTATTTGATACTGCATTCGGTATGAAGATGCCGGAGAAGGCAAGCTTATATGCGATTCCTTATGAGTATTATGAGAAGTACAGCATTCGCCGTTACGGCTTCCACGGGACAAGCCACAGCTACGTATCCAAAGAAGCGATCAAGTACTGTGAATTAGATCCTGAGACAGCAAAAGTTATTGTCTGCCATTTAGGAAACGGCGCCAGCGTATCTGCTTCCATCGGCGGCAAGTGCGTTGATACCAGCATGGGATTAACTCCGTTAGAGGGCCTGATCATGGGTACCAGAAGCGGTGATATCGATCCGGCTGTTGTTCAGTTTATCTGCAACAAAGAGGGCAAGGATGTCAATGAAGTCCTGAATATCCTGAATAAGAAATCCGGTATTCTCGGAATGTCCGGCGGCGTATCCAGCGATTTCAGAGACGTGCAGAAAGCACAGGGCGAAGGCAATCACAAAGCAGATGTAGCGATTCAGGCATTTATCTACCGTGTGGCCAAATACATCGGCGCATATGTAGCCGCTATGAACGGCGTTGACGCCATCGTATTTACCGCGGGTGTCGGTGAAAACGATAAGCCGATCAGAGGCGCTGTATGTGAATATTTAGGATATCTCGGCATCGAAATCGATCCTGAGATCAACAAGGCAAGAGGCAAGAGAGTAACCATCTCCACTCCGGAATCCAAGGTAAAAGTATGCGTGATCCCGACCAACGAGGAGCTGTCCATTGCCAGAGAAACATTAGCTCTTGTGAAATAACTGGTTGTTTAATATTGGAAATATTTTGTTGACAAATGATGCGCGCCTGTGTATAATAGCATAGGTGCGTATTAATGGAGATTAATATGCTTATTAATTTGTCAGAGTTGTTTACCCTGGAAGGGAAAGAGAAAACTTATACACCCGATATTGAAATGGACATCTATCATTGCCCTAACGGCGATTATGAGGTGGCCTCCAAGGAAAAGGTGGTTCTGCGAATTATGAATCTGGGTGACCGGAAGCTGGAAGTTGAGGGGAAGGCAAAGCTTACTCTGAAAGTTCCGTGTGACCGCTGCCTTGATCCGGTGGAAGTACCGTTGGAATTTGATATTATCCGCACTCTGGATTTGAATGAATCCGAGGAAGAGCGTGTAGAAGATCTCGATGAACAACCATATTTAAGTGGTTATAATCTGGATGTGGACCAGTTGGTTTGTGATGAACTCATACTGAATCTGCCTATGAAGGTTCTCTGCAGTGAAGACTGTAAGGGGATTTGTAATAGATGTGGAACAAATCTCAACCATGAGACTTGCGACTGCGATACAAGGTCTTTGGACCCCAGAATGGCGGTCATCCAGGATATTTTTAAACAGTTTAAGGAGGTGTAACCATGTCTATCTGTCCAAAGAACAAATCTTCTAAAGCTAGAAGAGACAAACGTAGAGCAAACTGGAAGATGAGTGCTCCGAACTTAGTTAAGTGCAGCAAGTGCGGCGAACTTATGATGCCTCATAGAGTTTGCAAGGCTTGCGGTTCTTATAACAAGAAAGAAATCATCAGCGTTGAAGACTAATTTTCAACAATCTCTATGACATGAACATGAAGTACAATGAAGCCCCCCGGAGGATTTCCTCCGGGGGGCTTTGCTTGTGAATGGCGTGATGTGATTCCATCGGCCGGACAATCAGAAGTATTTTCCCAGTCCGTTTTCATCAGTACTATTTTTTCCCAACTATCATTTCACTGGATATTTTTTAGCAATTGTGGTATTCTATTCTTAATAAGAACATACGTTTGCATTGGAGGCTTCCAGCTATGAAAACATCTGAAAATCGAATTTATGCGGCCATTGACTTAAAGTCGTTTTACGCCTCTGTGGAATGCATCGAACGCGGGCTTGATCCGCTGACCACCAACCTTGTCGTGGCAGATGCAAGCCGGACGAGCAAGACGATCTGTCTCGCTGTTTCCCCGGCACTCAAGTCCTATGGCATTCCGGGGCGTGCCAGATTGTTTGAAGTGATTCAGAAGGTGAAAGAGGCGAACACGGGACGGAGGCAAAGGGCCCCAGGATTCCGTTTTTCCGGGTCCTCTGTGAATGACCGGGATTTAAAGGCGAATCCGGGCCTTTCCATCGACTATATCGCCGCGGCGCCCCGTATGGCGCTGTATATGGAATACAGTACAAGGATTTATAATATATATCTGCGCTATATTGCGCCGGAAGATATCCACGTTTATTCCATCGATGAGGTGTTCGTGGATGTAACCGACTATCTGCATACCTATAGGCTTACGGCTCGGGAGCTTGTCAGAAGGATGGTCATGGATGTGTTAAAGGAGACCGGTATTACGGCCACGGCAGGCATAGGGACGAACCTGTACTTAGGGAAAGTCGCCATGGACATCGTAGCCAAACACATCGCGCCGGATGAGAATGGGGTGAGAATCGCGGAACTGGACGAGGATTCCTATCGCCGTATATTATGGACGCACAGACCGCTTACGGATTTTTGGCGAATAGGGAGGGGGTATGCCAAGAAGCTGGAGGCCGCCGGTTTGTATACCATGGGGGACATTGCCAGATGCTCCCTTGGGAAACCTGCGGATTACCATAATGAGGAGCTGCTCTACAAGCTGTTCGGCATCAACGCAGAGCTTCTCATAGACCATGCATGGGGCTGGGAGCCCTGTACGATGGCAGACGTGAAGGCCTATAAACCGGAGACGAACAGCACCGGCTCCGGCCAGGTGCTGCAGTGTCCCTACGACTATGCGAAAGCGAGACTGATCGTCCAGGAGATGACAGATCTGCTGGTGCTGGATTTGGTGGATAAGGGACTTGTAACAGATCAGGTGGTGCTGACTGTGGGCTACGACATCGAGAATCTGACGAGGCCTGAGATCAGTAATAAGTATAAGGGCGCCGTCACCACAGACCACTACGGCCGCAGGGTTCCGAAACACGCCCATGGAACGGTGAATCTAAACCGGCAGACTTCTTCCACAAAACTGATCATGGACGCGGCCATGGATCTGTACGACAGGATCGTCGATCAGGAGCTGCTGGTCCGCAGGATTTACATTACCGTGAATCATGTGGTGGAGGAAAGCAGTATTTCAAGGCAGGAGAGCTTTGAACAGATGGACCTGTTTACCGATTACGAGGCTCTTCAAAAGCAGAAGGAACTGGAAGAAAAGGAACTGGAACGGGAAAGACAGCTTCAGAAGGCTGTCCTGGATATTAAGAAGAAATTCGGAAAAAATGCCCTCCTGAAAGGTATGAACCTTGAAGAGGGGGCCATGACAATCGAACGCAACCACCAGATCGGCGGTCATAAGGCGTAATTTTACAGGAGGTATCCATGCAGAGAGAGACGGATCGACCAGATCGCTATGACGACATCATTCATTTGCCTCACCATGTTTCCACAGCGCATCCCAGCATGGCGGTATCTGACCGCGCGGCACAGTTTTCACCGTTTGCGGCCCTGACCGGCCATGATGCGGCCATTCAGGAAACGGCACGGCTGACTGACCAGAAGATTGAACTTGATGATAACAGCAAGGATATCCTGAATGATAAACTGCTGCTGTTGATAGAAAAAATAAAGGAACAGCCAGCCGTAACGGTCATCTTTTTCGTTGCAGACGAGAGAAAAGCCGACGGTTCCTACGTCACTGTCCATGGCCGTGTCAGGAAAGTGGATCGTTACAGGGACGTGCTGATTATGCTGGAGGGAACGGTAATTCCCCTCGATGATATTGTTGAAATAGAGGGCGAGGCGTTATGCCCTGTGGACTTTAGATTTTATTGATAAATTCTATCAGCGTTTCAAGCCGACCATGGAACATTCCGTTTATGAATATGAAACAGTTCCGGCCTTTGCGTGTAAATAAATGCCGCAGCGCCAATGAGAACCATGGCACATTTTCCTGTCACAGACGAGAGCGGCATGGAAAACGTGGGATCCAGGTATTCCAGTGTCAGCGGGTACTGCGAGAAAAGAGCGCCGCTGTAGAGATCGAGGCTGTCGGGAAGCGGGAGAAAGCCTATCCCGAATACCAGCGCCATCATTGGGAAAAGCAGGGAGGCGTGAATCTGTCCCGCCAACAGACCGATTCCCAGCAGAAGGATCATCGGAGGCAGGACCGCCGCCAGCGCTGGCGCCACGTACTCACCGACAGGGACGTCGCTGCCGAATAAGGCCAGCAGGAATCCAACTCCCAGGGCGGCCAGAAGAAGCACCAGCAAAAGCCAGGCAGCGGCAGCGGCACCGCATTTTACGAGCCGGTATACGCCCGGATTCTGCGCAGCCGTGGTGGTCAGCACACCGGTGCGGAGAGCCGTATTGCTGCACTGATTCCACACAAGGAACAGCAGGGCCACGCAGAGCAGGGGCAGAAGCTGTGACAGATAGCTGCCAAAACTCCAGGGGGAAAAGGGAGCGGTATGGGCTGTGCCCAGAATCGTTGTGGTATTTAATATCTGCCATCCATACCAGATGGCTACGGCGCTTAAGCCGAGGTAAAATTTGCTGAACACCATACGGCGCAGCTCATATCGGAATATCTTATTCACGTTCCACCTCCCCTTTCTTTAAGCCACAGGCATCTAAAAAATCCTTCAGCGTGATCATATCGGACGTTCCGGAGGCCTGCCTGGTGTAGAGTTCCGACCATATTTCATCGATTTTCTGCTGACCTGCCTTCTCGGCGGCGCGGTAGATCATCAGGGCGTTGCCGTCATACCAGTTGGCGCTGCTTCTGGAGGCCAGAACCTCATTTGAGTAGCGTTTGGGAAGGCGGTCTAAGTATTCCGGATGGCGCTGATAAAAGGAGGCGTGCTGGTCCTCCATGACAGCCTTCCATTTGTCTGTATAGTTTTCCCGGGCATAGTCTTCGCCCATGATTTCACTCATAAGACGGTAGGTGGTATAGACGGTGATTCCCTCGTCATTCCAGTCCTCGTCCTCCGGATCGTACAGCGTTGCGCCTAAGCCCCACCACTGATGAATGATTTCATGGGCCAGGACCTCGGCACTGGCCGGTCCTTTGTCCGGATTGCCCAGATTCTCGTCGCTGAAGTACGTTTCCCCCATGCCGCTGATGCTGCGGTTAGCAAAACCGCCGAACTGAAATGCAGTCAGCTGGACGATCTTAAACGGTTTGTCTTCGGTAAAGGAACGGGGACCATAGTGACTGGTGCAGTAGGCGATCGCCTGTTCCATCAGCTCCAGGGCTCCGTTTTCCAGACGTGACTGGTATTTTTTGCTGTAGTAAAACTGGATAGGCATACCGCTGCCTGTAGCCAGCTCTTTATAGACATAGTCTCCGGCAAACAGCTGTATCCGCTCGGTTCCCTGATCGGTAATAGCCCAGCTGACGGTCCCGTCACGGTTATCGGAAAGCTGCTTTGGGGAACCGGTAGAGACGGGAGTCATGGCAGCCGGCAGCGTGATGGTTAAGGTGACCGGAGTATCTTCATCTTTCACGGGAGCGCAGCCAGCTACCGTAGGAGCGAGATGGTGGCTTGCAAGATAAATGCCTCTGCTGCTGATGTAGTTTCCGGACAGCTCCCGTTCCTGCGCATTCCAGATGCGGGGCATGCCTCCGTATGTAATCACAAGGCTGATTTCCTCATCCGCAGGCAGCGTACACCGCAGCTCTCTGGAAGCGATATAGTCATTTTTCAGATCTTCGAAAGGAAGCGGCTCCCCATTTGCAGTGATGGAACGGACACGATAGCCGCTGTTTAAATTGAAGTAAAGCTCCTGTGGACTGCCGGAATTGTTGCGAATCTGCCAGGAGGCCTCCCCCGATAGAGTCCCCATCAGGAAGCTGTCGATGGTCACGTTCAGTGATGTACTCTCTGTGGTCAGATGTTCATGAAACCGATCGGCCGTCTCCATGGAAATCCAGTCGTCGGGACAGTGGTCTATAAAGGGCTGTCTGTTCCATAAAACAGCGCCCAGAAACAGAAGCAGTATGGAAATAATGGGGAGTACCGGTCTTTTGATTCTGTGAATCAGGGAACCGGCCGCCCCTTTTCCGTACTGCCGGACGAACAGAAGAGAGAGAAGCCAGCCGCCGCCCAGCAGGCACAGCCAGACCAGACGGCTGTAGAACGCGGTGCGCCATACGACAGCGCTCCCGAAGGCGTCGGACAGGGTGGAAACCAGAGGAATATTCCAGTGAGCGAGAAAGTACTGGCTGCACCAGCGGCTGCGCGAAAAGATCACAGCGGCCAGCAGTGCAAGAACGCTCACATCCAGCCGTCCGGTTATCTGAATCGCCATGGCGGCAGCCAGAGTCCCCATAACAGGACCTGACAGCAGAAACAAAAGAACGGCCAGCCAGTAATCTGTGAAGGAGAACACGATATTTAATTTCCACATGGTGTACGGAAGGTAGAGAATCCCCACAACCAGGGACGTCAGAACAGCCAGACTCAATACAGCCAGCAGCCGTATGGCGTGCATCTTCACAGGCGGGATAATCGTCTCTATGAGGGCTGCGGTGCCGCTGCGGGCGGGCTGATCCAGAGCCGCAAGAATCAGCAGGGCGAAGAGAAGCGTCCCGGCCATTCCACCGGTCAGCATCGGATTCGCCAGATAGAGCGCGCCCATGGAATCTCCGAAGGTTGGCTGATAAAAGGAATAGCCGGCAATGGGGGCCAGCGCGGTCAGTGTTGCGGCCAGCCAGGCCAGACGGTTACGCATGAGACGGCCAAATTCCACGCGAAAGAGTGAAGGTGCATTCATATTATTGCCCCTCCTTCGTGATGAGGTAGAGATAAGCGTCCTCCAGTGTGGGTTCTGCCGCCTCGGCCTCCGGTGGAAGATTTTTTGCCACGCCGCGGCAGAGCACCCCTCTTGCCGTATTGATCCGGGATGTGATGTGAAGGCCGGAATCTCTGCGTATACTGGCATCTTCAAGAAACACGCCCACATGCCCGGAAGCCTGGCGGATCAGCTCCTCCGGAGTACCTGTGAAAAGGATCCGGCCATGGTTGATGATAATGAGGCGGTTGCACACAGACTGTACATCGTCGATGATATGAGTGGACAGCAGCACCAGCCTGTTCTGTGCCGTTTCCGAAAATAAGTTCCGAAAGCGAATACGTTCCTCGGGATCCAGACCTACGGTAGGCTCATCGAATATCAGGAATTCAGGCATTCCCAACAGAGCCTGTGCGATTCCTACCCGCTGGCGCTGTCTGCCGGACAGAGTCCGTATACGGGTTTTGCGCAGCTCCTTTAAGCCGGTGGCAGCGAGCGCCTCGTCAATAGCTGTTCTGCTGTCAGAACAGCCCTTGAGAGCAGCCATATAGTCCAGAAACTGCCAGACCGTAAGCTCGTCGTAAAGTCCGAAATGCTGGGGCAGGCAGCCGAGTTTTGCCTTTAAAGCTCTTTCACATTTCACCAGGGGCTCGCCGTCAACGGTTATACTTCCCGAGGACGGCAGAAGCCCTGCAACCAGCAGCTTCATCAGCGTTGATTTTCCGGCGCCGTTGGGGCCGAGCAGGCCGATGAGGCTTGGACTCTCCATCGTCAGGCTGATATCGTGAAGCGCCTGTTTTCCTGTTGGATAGATCATATTTACGTGTTCAATATTTATCCGCATATTGTTTTTCCTCCTGCGTGTATTCCTATTGATTATAAATGAGCCATTTGGAGGTGTGATGGATTTTATGTGTAGTTTTCATGGAGACTGTCGTCTTTCTGATAATTGAAATTCACCGTTACCCGGACTCCGATCCCGGTATTCATGACCGTGCACGCGGCTTCATGACGGTCCAGAATCATCCTGGCAAGATAGAGCCCGAGACCGCTGCCTCCGGTCTCACGGCTGCGGGATGCCTCCACCCGGTAAAAGGGTTCAAAGAGGCGGGGGAGTGATTCCGGTGGGATGTGGACCCCGCTGTTCTCTATGTCCAGAATAAACCCTGTGTCCTTTTCAGAGAGAGCGACTGAAATAAGAGCCGCGTCCGGTGAGTATTTCAAGGCATTGGTCAACAGGTTGGATATGGCGCAGCTTAACAGGATCCGGTCTCCCTGGATCACGGCTTTTGGCGGTAAAGAGACGGATATCTGCTGTTCTTTCAGCTGGGCGAAATCCTCGGCCAGATCGAGCTGTTCCTGAATCAGTTCTGTCAAGCTGACCGGATCGCTGCGGACGGCGGAGTCGTCCTGTTCCATACGGAAAATCGTCAGCATTTCCTGAATCAGCTTCTCCATACGGCCGGTTACAGCGAGAGACCGGGCCAGATATTTATCCCGGTCCTGATAGATGTCCACCCCGGCCAGCATACCGGAAAGCTGTCCTTTCAGGACTGTAATCGGTGTTTTCAGTTCGTGGGAAGCGGCGGCAAAAAAGGCGGACCGGCGGTGTTCCATCTCGCGTTCGCGGTCAATGTCCTCCTGAAGAGAAGCGTTCGCGTCCCGGAGCTCCGACAATGCGTCTCTGAGATGATCAGAGAGTTCGTTTAAATTTCTGCCAAGCATACCGATTTCATCTTTTCGTGTCTCCGGACATTTCCAGTCGAAATCGAGGGACGCCAGCTTTCGGGAGATACCGCTTAGTCTGACAATGGGCCGGGTGATGCAGCGGGAGTAAAAAAGAGCCCCCAGCAGGGAGATGACAAACATGATCAGAATAAGACAGGGCAGCACACGCCGCATGGCCTCGGAGGTCTCATTGACAGCGGAAACACGGATAACGACGCTTAAATCATACGGCTTGCCGCTTCCCTTGAACGTTACGGCCGCATCCCAGTCCGTACTCGTATATTCGACTTCCGAGGAATCGGAAACGACTGTGGCAGCAGTGGAACGGCATGTGGATACGGAAGAGCCATAGTCTTCTATAGTGACTGAATCCACAGCCTCCTCCGGTGCATTGCCGGGCAGGAGGGACGTTTCTCCGTCTCCGGCCGTAATCAGAATCTCCGCGTTGTTCTCCTTCTCGAAACGGGAGATCAGCGGACCGCTTTCCTCAAAGGTCGTTTCCCCTAAATCGCTGATCAGCCGGTCCACCTTTTCGTTTAAATTATCGGCAATGATGGAGCGATAGGATATCGGTGTCGCCCATGCGAGAAAGAGATAGGTTACACTGCTGGATATGAGCAGAATCACGATCGTCATCAAGAAAATGCGTGCAGTCAGACTCGTCCGGATATCAATGAATCTTTTCAACACGGTATCCCACCCCCCTTACCGTTTCAATATAGTCACGGTTCAGCTTCTTTCGCAGATTTTTGATATGGCTGTCCACGATGCGCTCATCACCGATAAAATCGTAATTCCATAGTTGTCCCAACAGCACAGAACGGGTCAGAACGCGCCCCTGATTCAGTAAAAGTTCTTTTAAAAGTTCGAATTCCCGGGTGGTCAGATCGAGTAATGCTCCATCTACAGTTACCCGGTACGCGTCTAAGTCCATGACGATGTCACGGTAGATGAGCTGACGGCTTTCTGTATCAGACCCGGTCCGGCGCAGAACCGCGGCAATTTTTCTCAGAAGTATGGGCATGGAAAATGGTTTTGTCACGTAGTCATCGATCTGCAGATCAAATCCGCGGATCTGGTTTTCCTCTGTATCCAGAGCAGTCACCATGATGACCGGAACATCAGATTCCCTGCGGATGAGCTCGCATACGCCGTAGCCGTCGATCTTGGGAAGCATTAAGTCCAGCAATATTAAATCCCAGCTTTCCCGGTGGAAACAGTCCATCGCCTGGATTCCGTCACTGGCCGCAGACACGCTGTAACCGGCGTCACGCAGATATGCACAAAGCATTTCCTGAATATCGGGGTCGTCTTCAATAACTAAAATTCGTTTCATAGGTTACTCCTCCTGTAAGCCAGTATATCATGACTCTTTGAATTTTGCGTGGAGTTTTCTGTTATTCTTTCTTTAAATTATTTGTTTAAATACAGTTATGTTGGCAGGAAGAGAAGTATTATTTCTGTGAACCTTTACTTTTGGCTGACAGTATGCAAGTGTCAACTATATACTAATACGGGTTGACATTTGCATAATTTATTGGTAATATCAATATTATCACAATTGTAAACCATATATATTTTTTGGTTTACAATAGAAAAGTAACAGGAGGAACTATGGCAGAAAGAGCAGAAAAGAAACTACAATACACCTCGGCGATAAACCTTACATACACCGCAATGTTTACAACGCTGATTGCCGCCGGTGCATTTATCAAAATACCGGTTCCCGTGGTGCCATTTACGCTTCAGTTTTTATTTACCATGCTGGCGGGGCTGCTGTTAGGCGGAAAGGGCGGTGCGCTCAGTGCAGCCCTCTATATGATATTAGGATTGGCCGGGCTTCCGATTTTTGCGGAAGGAGGCGGGCTCTGGTACCTTTTGAAACCCAGCTTCGGTTATATCATCGGTTTCTGTCTGGCAAGCTATGTGACTGGAAAAATGGTTGAAAAGCAGAATCCACTGACGATGAAAAGGCTGCTGACTGCAAATTTCACCGGCCTTTTCATCGTTTACGGCGTGGGGATGATTTATTACTATGTCATCTGCAATTTCATCATCAATACGCCGATCGGACTGTGGCCGCTGTTTTTGTACTGCTTTATTCTGGCAGTTCCGGGGGATCTCTGTTTGTGCGTTCTGGCCGCGTACCTTGTAAAGCGCATTCAGCCTGTTATGAGGAAAATGAGGGGAATGGGAATATGATTGAAGAATTAAAGAAACGGGTATTGGCAGGAGAACAGATTAACCGGGCAGAAGCGCTGCATCTGGCGGAGGCGCCGTTAAAGGAGCTGACCGAAGCGGCGGATGAAATCCGTACCCGCTTTTGCGGCCGCACATTTGACCTGTGTACAATTATCAATGGAAAATGCGGAAGATGTTCGGAGGACTGTAAGTACTGCGCCCAGAGTGTCCATTACCACACCGCCTGCACCGGGGCATATGAGCTCTTGCGGGCGGAAAAGCTTGTGGAACAGGCAAAATATAACGCGGAACAGGGCGTCCTTCGTTATTCCATTGTGACCTCCGGAAAAAGGCTTTCTGACCGGGAAGTGGATGCAGTTTGTAAAAGCATACGCGAAATAAGAGCGCAGGTCGGAATTTTGGTATGCGTTTCTTTCGGGCTCTTATCAGAAAGGCAGTTTGAGAAACTGAAACGTGCCGGGGCATCACGGGTTCACTGTAATCTGGAGACGTCTGAGCGCTATTTTCCCCAGGTCTGCACCACGCATACCTACCGCGATAAGATTGAGACCTTAAAGGCTGCTATAAGAGCCGGACTTGAGGTCTGTTCCGGCGGCATCATTGGCCTGGGAGAGACCATGGAGGATCGTATCGATATGGTTCTGACTGCCAGGGAACTGGGCGTAAAATCGATTCCGGTGAATCTGCTGAATCCGATTCCTGGAACCCCTTATGAACATAACCCGGTTCTCACTAACGAAGAATTATGCCGGACGGCAGCCGTATTTCGTTTTCTGATCCCGGATGCCTCCATACGCCTGGCAGGCGGCCGGGGGCTGGTGGAGGATAAAGGGGAAAAGTGTTTTAAGAGCGGAGCTAACGCAGCCATAAGCGGAGATATGCTGACCACTGCAGGGATTACGGTACAGACGGATATGGAACTGCTGAAAAACATTGGATACGAGGTTAAATTGGACGATGAGTAAAAATATCTTTATCACCGGGACCGGGACGGATATCGGAAAAACGTTTGTGACTGGTCTGATTGTCAAAAAACTGCATGAGAGCGGACGCAGCGCCGCCTACTATAAAGCTGCCATGAGCGGAAATGACCGCCGGGAAGACGGGAGCCTGATACCGGGGGATGCGCTGTATGTAAAGACAGTCTCCGGCATCGGACAGCCTATGGAGGAAATGTGTCCGTACATCTATGAAAATGCCTTTTCGCCTCACCTTGCCTCACGGCTTGAGGGAAATCCGGTGCAGATGCAGGTGGTGAAAAAAGGCTTCGAGGCCGTAGGCCGGAAGTATGAATACGTCACCATGGAGGGCAGCGGCGGCATCCTCTGTCCCCTCTGTTACGACGAAGCAAAGATTCAGCTGGAGGATGTGATCCGGGAACTGGGACTGGCCTGCCTGATCGTCGCAGACGCGGGGCTCGGCACAATCAACGATGTGGTCCTCACGGCCTGCTACATGCGTGCCCGGAATATTCCCGTGAAAGGAATTATTTTCAACCATTTCCACGCCGGAGATGTGATGGAAGAGGACAATCGGAACATGTGTGAATCGCTGACAGGCTTAACCGTGCTGGCCTGTGTCAAAGACGGCGATACGGAGCTGGCCATGGAGGCAGAGGAACTGGCGTCGTTATATGAGCCGGGAGAGGAGGTATCCGGATGATCTGGTATCCATATCAGCAGATGAAGACGATGAAAACGCCTTATAGGATTGTCGACGCGGAGGGCGTCTGTCTTTATACGGAGAACCGGAAACTGATAGACTCTGTATCATCCTGGTGGAGCGTGATTCATGGTTATAAGCATCCGGTGTTGACCGAGGCGGTCAAGTCTCAGGCCGACAACTTTTCCCATGTCATGCTGGGGGGACTGACCCATGAACCGGTAGAAAAGCTGTCATCCAAACTGCAGGAATGGCTGCCGGGAGATTTAGACTACTGCTTCTTTTCGGACTCCGGAAGCGTGGCGGTGGAGGTGGCCCTGAAAATGGCGCTGCAATTCTATACTAACCGGAACATCAGGCGGGAGAAAGTCCTGTCTCTGACTCATTCTTACCACGGCGATACCTTTAAAGCGATGGAAGTAGGAGATGATGAGGATTACCACTTCGCCTTCGGAAAGAAAAAGAATGTTATTCATATACCGACCGAAATACCGGCGCTGGAGGAAGCATTTCACCTCCATCACGACGAACTGAACTGCCTGATCGTTGAACCGCTTCTGCAGGGAGCCGGAGGCATGCTCATGTACGATATATCTTTCTTAAAGCGGGCCAGAGAGCTGTGCGATGAGTATGACGTGCTTCTGATCTTTGATGAGGTGGCCACCGGCTTTGGCCGGACGGGGCACCGGTTCGTAGCCGATCTGGTATGCCCGGATATTCTGGTACTGGGAAAGGCGCTGACCGGCGGCTATATCGGGCACGCGGTGACGGTTGCGAACCACAAGGTATACCAGGGCTTTTACGGGGATGATCCCTCCCTGGCGCTGATGCATGGCCCTACTTTTATGGGAAATGCCCTGGCCTGCAGTGTGGCGTTAAAATCGATTGAACTTTTCGAGTCGGAAGACTATATGGCGAAAATCAGCCGGATCGCAGCGATTACCAGGAGAGAGATGGAGGGCTTCGAGGACAGCCGCATAAAAGAGGTGCGCATGATGGGTGGCTGCGTCTGTGTGGAGGTCTTCGATCCGGCTGTATTGGAGGGATACCAGCAGTTCGCATTTGAACGGGGCGTATTCAGCCGTCCGTTTTTGAGATATCTGTACGCGATGGTTCCGTATGTGATCGAGGAGGCGGAGCTGGTAATGGTATTGGATACGATGAAGGCCTGGTTTCAGATACGTTAGTGCATTCCCCACCTCTTTAAGTCTCTACATACCTTTTCAAATGACGGGATTGTATGGCATAGCAATTGTATGGTACAATGAAATTAGAATTTTTACAATCGGTTAAAATATGAAAAGGGAGGCCTCATTCTAATGAAGCGGGAATTATGTATATTGGCAGCAGTATTACTGCTCCTGACTGGATGCAACAGCCAGAAAGCAGAAAGTCCTGAAGAGCAGACTGGTACAGGTGTCACAGAGGTTGTGAAAGCGGACCCAACTACCCAATCCGCCCTGGATTCGGAAGCGGAAGTGCCGGAATGGTGGGGAAGCTATGAGGATGGTGACAGGCAACTGGGGATCACGAATTTTAATGGAACCATGTTTTGGTTTGAATTAAAGGCAGGAGAGCCGCACACGCTGGAGGGCGCTGCGGCTGTAGATCCTGAGAATCAGTATGCAGCTGATTATATGGATCTGCATTTCGAATATAAGAAGGAAACAGGAGATGTCGTAATTACCCTGTGGGAAGAGCGGGAAGATTCCGGTGAACGAATCGTTTTTACCGGAACGTATTCTCCACATTCAGATCAGGAATGACCGGAGACCTATGAAATGGATGATGAAAACTGAGGTCTTTCGACAGGAAAGCCGAAAACCATACTGAAGAATAAGACTATAATCTGATAAAAGAGACGGGCTGACGGTTAAATACATTTTTAACCATCAGCCCATTTCGTGTCTTCCTGATCCACTGATAACGGGATCTGTTCCATAAATGCAGCGGTTGGTTGACAAATAAAGTTGTCAAATGGTATTGACAAGGAAAGTTGTCAATGATATACTGAGTTGACAAGAATAATTGTCAAATTGTAAATGGTAATTGTCATATGGAAAGGAGAGCTATGCCATTATATAACAGGTTAAAGGAACACCGGGCAAGGCTCGGCGTGAATCAGGCGGAGTTGGGTAATCAGGCAGGTGTATCCAGACAGACGATCAGTTTAATTGAGCGGGGCGATTACTCCCCCTCGGTGACATTGGCGCTTAAGCTGGCACGGATTCTGTCCGTAACAGTGGAAGACATTTTTGCGTATGAAGAGGAGGAGACAAAATGAAAGTAAAAAATTCATATTTAAAACTAATGCTGTGGGCTTTGACAGGGGCGGCGATCGGAGCAGTGCTTGGAGCCGGATCCATATTGTTTGCAAAAGGAGGGGCGGCATCCCTGGCAGAACTGCTGTATGCGGGAGCGGTGCGGTCTACCTTATGGATTCAGCTGATAGTCTGGCTGGTACTAGGAGGCTGCTCCCTGATTTTGATGAACAAGGCGAAGAAGTGGTCCCCCCTTATGGATTCCGATGAGGAAGGCATAACGGAGAAAAAAGTAGGCGACGCTCAGAATATTGTTTTGACTCTTACCAATGTCAATTTGGTCATTCAGTTTATGGCATTCGGCATAGGATTCGATAAGAGAAACACGTTTGCACTTTGGTCTGTGGTCGTATTTTTAGTATCCACAATCTCCATGGTCTGTGTGGAAATAGCGGTTATCAAACAGGTAAAGAAGACGAATCCACTGAAAAAGGGGGATCCTGCGGATTTTGCCTTTTTGAAGACATGGGAAGAGAGCTGCGATGAAGCGGAACGGCTGCAGATTTACCGCTGCGGCTACAAGGCATTTCAGATAACGAGACATACACTTTTGTTTGGACTTGTAATCGCATTTATAGGAAAGATAAACATGGGAACAGGCAGTATGTCCATCCTGCTGTTAGGTCTGATCATGTTGATCCAAAGCATTTCCTATGGGATTTATTCTTTGAGAGAGAAAAAAGGATTGCAGGAATAGGATTGTAATTTCGCATGGTATGAGGGCACGATATAAGGGGAAAAGGAAGCGGTTCACTTCCTTTTCCCCCTATACTTATGGCCGCAGACCGAATATTTGGCCTTACTTTAGCCCCATTTCTTCCCGAACTTCCATGAAGCATTTTACAATAAAATCAATGTCTTCTTTTGTATGGCTCGCGCATACCTGGGTACGGATTCTCGCCTTCCCCTTTGGTACGACCGGGAACGAGAAGGCCACGACATAGACCCCCTTTGCCATCATTCTCTTTGCAAATTCCCCAGCCAGTTTTTCATCATACAACATGACCGGCACGCAAGGGTGGGTTCCCGGAATGATATCGAATCCGTTGTCTGTCAGCTGCTTTCTGTAGTATGCGGTGGTTTCCTCCAGATGATCCCGCAGCTCCGTGCTTTCCTCCAGCATGTCAAACAGTTCTAAGCTGGCGCCGACGATCGCAGGGGCCAGGGTGTTGGAGAATAAGTATGGACGGCTTCTCTGACGAAGCAGATCGATGATTTCCCTGCGCCCGGAGGTGTATCCGCCTGACGCTCCACCCAGAGCCTTACCGAGCGTACCAGTGATGATATCCACGCGGCCTTCCACGCCATTGTATTCCGCCGTTCCGCGGCCGTGTTTTCCAATGAAGCCTACTGCGTGGCTGTCATCTACCATAACCAATGCATGGTACTGGTCTGCCAGATCACAGACACCCTTTAAGTTGCAGATGATTCCGTCCATAGAGAATACGCCGTCTGTGGCGATCAGCTTGATTCTTGCTCCGGCAGCATCTGCCTCCTGAAGCTTCTTTTCCAGATCTGCCATGTCATTATTCTTGTAACGATACCGTTTGGCCTTGCAGAGCCGAACGCCGTCGATGATAGAAGCGTGGTTCAGCTCGTCGCTGATAACCGCATCGTTCTCTGTGAGAATCGTCTCGAACAGGCCGCCGTTGGCATCGAAGCAGGAGGAGTAAAGAATCGTATCATCTGTTCCAAGGAAATTGGAAATCTTTGCTTCCAGTTCCTTATGAATGTCCTGGGTTCCGCAGATGAAACGGACAGAAGCCATGCCGTAGCCCCGGTTGTCGTACGTTCTCTTTGCGGCATCGATCAGTCTCTGGTTGTCGCCAAGGCCAAGATAGTTGTTTGCGCACATGTTAATGACTTCCCGGCCGTCCTCCAGCTTTACGCGGGCGCCCTGGGCGGAAGCGATCGGTGCTTCTCCCTTAAACAGGCCGGCTTCCCTGATGTCTTCCACTTCTTTCGTATAAATACTTAAAATATCGTTTTTGCGTGCCATTTTCAAATCTCCTTTTTCTTTAATCATTGATATGGGACCAGTCCAGAATTACTTTGCCCGACTGTCCGGAAATCATAGCTTCAAATCCCTTTTCGTAATCGCGGATATCAAACCGGTGAGTGATGATCGGCGATATATCCAGACCGGCCTGGACCATGGTGGTCATCTTATACCAGGTATCCCAGACCTTTCTGCCGTAAATACCGCGAAGATTCAGGCCATTGAATATAACGGTCTCTAAGTCAACCGTGGTTTCCCGTCCCTGGAGCCCCAACAGCGCAATCTTACCGCCGTGCTTCATATTATGGATCATATCGGAAAGACCGGCCGGACTTCCAGACATCTCCATGCCCACGTCAAAGCCTTCCGTCATCCCGATGGATTTCATCACATCGGCCAGCGTCTCTTTTCTTAAGTTGACCGTTCTTGTAGCCCCCAGCTTCTTCGCCAGATCCAGCCGGTAATCGTTTAAATCTGTTACGACCACATGGCGCGCTCCGCAGAATTTTGCGATGGCCGCGGCCATGATACCGATAGGGCCTGCCCCGGCAATCAGGACATCCTCACCCAGAAGGTCGTAGGAGAGCGCCGTATGTGTGGCGTTGCCGAACGGATCAAAGATGGAGTAGAGCTCCTCTGGAATATTCGGATTACAGGGCCACACGTTGGAAGACGGAATCACCAGATATTCTGCAAACGCTCCGTTTCGGTTTACACCGACTCCTTTTGCATCCCGGCAGTTTTCCTTATGGCCTTCCAGACAGTTCCGACATTTACCACAGGTGATATGGCCTTCACCGGATACCAGATCCCCCACCTGATGTCCGGTTACGCCCGCGCCCGTCTCCACGATCTCGCCCACATATTCGTGGCCGGCGGTCAGGCCGATCGGAATGGTGTGCTGTGCCCATTCATTCCATTGATAGATGTGTACGTCCGTGCCGCAGATGGCCGTTTTATGAATCTTGATTTTTACATCATTCGGCCCAACGGCCGGAACCGGCACGCGCTCCATCCAGAGTCCTTCCTCCGGTTTCTTTTTCGTCAATGCCCACATGGTTTGTTCCTGCATGATATTACCCCCTTATACTGCTTGATTATGGAAAAATACAATTTTCCGAGTATCTGATACCTACATTATAAAGGGCGGCAGGACAAATAGCAAGAAAAATATTCCGTATCGAGCGGACATTTTCGAAAGAAGTGTATTTGTGTCGCGAACACGAACGATTGTTTTTTTCTGGCATACACTTGGGAATCTCGATGGAATCCTGAGCGCTTTCCTGACTCATTTTTCTGTTGCCGCTGACGGCCTCCTGTGTTAAACTCTGAGTAGAAAATACAGAAGATTGGCAGGTAGAAGGAGAGGCTATGGTAAGATACGTACTTCAGGAAGATAAAGAAATGATTCTGTCTATGATGGAATTGGTTAAAGATGATTTCGCCGGGTATAGGGAAGAGGATTTTCTGGCGGCACTCAGTGAGTCAATCGGTAAGAACGAGGCTTTTATAGACGACAGGAATGGCGTGCCGGCAGGCCTGATTCTATTCACAAAGGCGGGGAAAGAACTCACATTTCTGGCGACCCATCCGGATTATCGGAAAAATGGGGTGGCAAACGGGCTGATTCGAAAGATGACAGAGTGCTTCGAAGCTGGCGATCAGATCTCTGTCGTTACGTTTCAAGTCGGTGATCCGAAGGGAATCGCGGCGCGGTCATGTTACCATTCCTGCGGGTTTACAGACGCGGAGGAACTCGTTGTATTTGATTATCCCTGTCAGAAGATGATTTTAAAATTATAAATGTGTATTGTTCAAATTGACAATTATATATCACACTCAGCGGCATTTATATATACAATGTGCACAAATATGTTTTGACTTTTAGAAAATGTTGGAATATAATAAAATTATGAAAGAAGGAGGTACTTATGGATACTAAAGCGAAAAAACTAACCAATGAAGTAGGGGCACCTGTCGCTGAGAATGAGCATTCGCTGACTGCGGGTCCGAGAGGCCCTGTTATGATGCAGGATGTCTGGCTTATGGAGAAATTAGCACATTTTGACAGAGAAGTAATTCCTGAGAGGCGTATGCATGCCAAGGGCTGGGGCGCTTATGGGACCTTTGAATGTACCGAGGATATCTCCGCTTTTACGAAGGCAAAGGTGCTGCAGAAGGGCACAAAAACAGATCTTTTTGTACGTTTTTCAACGGTAGCGGGGGAACGGGGCGCGGCTGACGCAGAGCGCGATATCCGAGGCGTGGCAATCAAATTTTATACAGAAGAAGGAAACTGGGATCTGGTCGGAAATAATACACCAACCTTCTTCCTTCGTGATGTACATAATTTCCCGGATTTGAACCGTGCGGTAAAGCGCGATCCTCAGACCGGCATGCGCTCTGCGCAGAATAACTGGGATTTCTGGACGCTGCTGCCGGAGACGTTCCATCAGACGACCGTTGTAATGTCTGACCGCGGAATTCCCGCGTCTTTCCGTCATATGAATCTCTATGGAGAACATACCTTTAGTTTTTATAATAAAGATAATGAGCGATTCTGGTGCAAATTTCATTTTATAACCCAGCAGGGGATTAAAAACCTGACGGACGAAGAGGCCGGGGCGCTTATCGCAAAAGACAGGGAGAGCCATGGCCGTGATTTGTACGAATCGATCGTAAAGGGCGAATATCCGCGCTGGACTATGTATGTCCAGATTATGACAGAGGAACAGGCGAGGAATCATTATGAAAATCCGTTTGATATCACAAAGATCTGGCGTCATAAGGAATTTCCGCTTCAGAAGGTGGGCGTGCTGGAGTTAAACCGCAATCCGGAAAACTATTTCGCAGAGGTCGAGCAGTCCGCATTTACGCCTGCCCATGTTGTTCCCGGAATCGGTTTTTCACCGGATAAGTTCCTGCAGGGCCGTTTATTTGTCTACGGCGACGCGCAGAGATACCGTCTGGGCATCAACTACAATCAGATTCCGGTCAACCGGCCCAAGGTCGAAGTTCACGATTACCACAGAGACGGACTCATGCGGACGGACGGCAATTACGGCGGCGCTCCCGCCTATTCACCGAACAGCATGGGAGACTGGGCGGCTCAGCCTGACGTCATGGAACCGCCGCTCGATTTATCCGGGGCGATGTATGCCTACGATCCCCAGGACGATCCTACAGACGACTGCTTCCGGGCGGGCGGCGACCTGTGGAGAGTACTGAAAGAGGACAAGCGGGAGCTGCTGATCGGCAATACCGCAAGAAATATTGCGTCTGTCACGGAGAATATCAAATACCGCCATGCCGTTCATTGCTACTGGGCCGATGAAGAGTATGGGATCCGGATCACGGAGGCTATGGGCCTTGACTTAAACCGTGTTCTGGAACTGGCGGAGCCTCACAGCCATGAGAAGCTGATTCAGGCTACGTTAAACTGACATACAGAGGAGAGGTGGTTCCATTCGGGTATCATCGAAGCAAATTTCTGTCATTGCAGATACAGGAAAAGTAAGGCTTTTGGGGAAGTCCTCGGAAGCCTTGCTTTTCCTGTGTCTGAGGGTTACAATTCACTCCCCACCAGTGGCGCCGCAGTCCGGTTTGGCCGGGCAGGCTTCCTTCATCGGGCAGACGTTGCTTTCATCCGTACAATTTGGTATACTTTTCTATAGAAAGCAGTAACCGGACGTTGAAGTACACAGCGAATTCCCGCGAAGGAGGATGAGCGATGAAGGTAAAAACGGTAACCAGATATAAAAATCCCGGATACCCGGTAAAAGAGGAGATACTGGCTGATCCGCAGCTGCTGAAACGGATTCCGTCCAGATGGGAAAAGAACGCTTACGTTATGACTGCGTTAGGTCTGACCGTCTCCTTAAGCGCCTGCGGTGCAAGCGCGGAAGGTGCCCAGGGAGCATCGGACCGGGTCGCTCCGGTCTTTATTCACGGCGGTGGAAGCGGGGCCTACGGCTGTGTTTCGGTGGTTTCGCCATACTTTCTGTCTGAAGAGGAGGCATTTGAGATTATACGGGAGGAGGCGGAAAGCTATGGCGGCCTCATACTGACGCAGGAGGCCGCGCCGGAGTTGGAAAACGTAAAGCTTCCCGTCACGCATATCTATCCTGAACCAGAAAAGACGAAAGAAAAAACAGTGAAAGGCAGTCTCCAGACAGATGGCTGGGATCCGGATAAAAAGATCGCCATAGAGTTCGTGTCCAAATCAGATGTCGGAAACTGGAAGGAGACGGAAGAAGGCGTATATGCAACCGTAGAGAGCTATGCGATTCAGGATACCGCGGTGAGGCTTCAAAAAAGCCTGGAAAAGACTTCTCCGGAAGAGATCGTGGGAATATTCTATGATCCTTATGACTACGGCGATTTGATCGACGAGTACGATAAAATCCAAAAGAAGTACGAAGGCAGAGAGGGAAACTACTGGGCAGCTATGTCAGAAGAGCAGAATGATATGGCGCGGGCAGCTTCCGAAGAGAATTTAAAGGCGCAGGTAAGGGATTTCATAGACTGGCTGAAGGGACAGGGGGTAATCTGATGCATATGACCCTGCACCTGACCAATGACTGTAATTTGCAGTGCGGTTACTGCTACGTATGTCAGAAACCGGAGTATATGAACCGTTCCACTGCGGAACACGCAGTCCGTCTGGCTGCCGCTTCCGGAGAGCCTTCCTGCGGTATTATATTCTTTGGAGGGGAACCTCTTTTGTGCCGCGATACGATCCGTGACACGGTGGCATACTGCAGGGCCATGGAACGGGAAAGGCCTGTCCGGTTTCATTTTAAGATGACGACTAATGGAACGCTGCTGGACCGGGATTTTCTGGAGTTTTCCCAAAAAGAGAATATATTTATCGCTCTGTCCCACGACGGAACGAGAGCGGCTCACGATTTCTTCAGACGGGATTACGGCGGAGCGGGCACGTATGACCGCCTGGAAGCCGTGACGGACATGCTCCTGGCCTCGCGCCCCTATGCGCCGGTTATGATGACCGTCTCGCCGGAAACAGCGGCAGAGTATGCGCAGGGGGTGAAGGAGCTGTGGCAGAAGGGATTTCATTACTTCATCTGCAGCCTGAATTACGCGGGGAACTGGACGAAGGAATCGGTTCGCGAATTAAGACGCCAGTACCGGGAACTGGCTGATTTTTACTATGAACTGACGAAGCGGGAGGAGAAATTTTATTTCAGCCCCTTTGAGGTGAAGATAGCCAGCCATATACAGGGAAAACAGTACTGCTACGAACGGTGTGAGCTGGGGAAAAAACAGATATCCGCCGCCCCTGACGGCCTCCTCTATCCCTGTACCCAGTTTGTGGGACACAGAGAGTTCGCGATTGGGGATGTCGTGGGCGGAATCGATGAGAAAAAGCGTACGAAGCTGTTTGAACGCAATGAACTGGAAAAAGAGGAGTGTAAGGGATGTGCCGTCATCGGCCGCTGCAACTGTCACTGCGGCTGCCTGAATTATCAGGTGACAGGCAGTATCGACCACGTAGCCCCCATGCTGTGCCAGCATGAACGAATCGTGATACCTGTCGTTGACAAGCTGGCCAAACGGCTGTTCCAGGAACGAAACGGAATGTTTATACAGAAGCATTACAACGATGTGTTTCCGCTGATCTCCATGGTGGAAGACATGGTGAAGCCGGAAAAATGAGGTACGCGGTTTTCCGATGAAACAAATTTCCGATGAAATGATAAAGAAAAAAGCACCGGCAACGATTGATCCCAACCGTTATCGGTGCTTTTTGCTTCTTACATTAGAAAAGGAAGGTTATTCCTTATCCCTGATCTCGCTGTGGAGAGACTGGAGGGAATGAACCTCTCCCTGTCCGTGTTCCTTCACATACCGGATGCCGCTGGCCGTTGCTTTGGCGGCAGCGATGGTGGTCATGTACGGAACTTTTCCCTTGATGGCGGCCTTTCTCAAATAGCTGTCATCATGGATGCTGTCTTTTCCGACCGGGGAGTTGACAATTAACTGGATCTGTCCGTTGGTAATCATATCCAGGATGTTGGGGCGTCCCTCATAGAGCTTGTTGACGCGTGTCGCCGGGATTCCGGCGGCCTGGATCAGTTCATAGGTATTGCCGGTTGCCACGATATTAAATCCGTCCTCATGGAAGCTTCTCGCAACATCCACGACCTCCGCTTTATCCTTGCGGTTGACGGAAATGAGCACGGTTCCTGCCAGCGGAAGCTTGTTCTGTGTCGCCTCCTGAGCTTTATAGAACGCTTCGCCGTAGGAGTGGGAGAGTCCCAGCACTTCTCCGGTAGAACGCATCTCCGGCCCTAAGATCGGATCTACTTCCTGGAACATATTGAACGGGAATACCGCTTCCTTCACGCCGTAGTTCGGAAATGTCTGTTCCTTTAAAGCCGGCACAGGGGACGGTCGTCCGGTCAGTTCGGAGGTAATGATATCGGTAGCCAGCGGCACCATACGGATGTTGCAGACCTTGGATACCAGCGGTACGGTACGGGAAGCGCGCGGGTTGGCCTCCAGAACGTATACTTTATCATTTTCAATGGCGTACTGCATATTCATCAGACCGACCACGTGCATCTCTTCCGCGATTTTGCGGGTATACTCTTTGATTGTCTCCACATTTTCCGGCGAAATCTGTACGGATGGAATGATGCAGGCGGAGTCGCCGGAGTGAACGCCGGCCAGCTCGATATGTTCCATGACTGCGGGCACAAACGCATGGATGCCGTCGCTGATGGCGTCTGCCTCGCATTCCATCGCGTGATTTAAGAAGCGGTCGATCAGAATGGGACGGTCAGGAGTCACTCCTACTGCGGCCTTCATGTAACCGATCATGCTCTCGTCGTCGTAGACGACCTCCATGCCGCGTCCGCCCAGTACGTAGGAAGGACGAACCATCACCGGATAGCCAATCTTTGCCGCGATTGCCAGCGCTTCTTCCACGCCCACCGCCATACCGGACTCGGGCATCGGAATCTCCAGTTTCTCCATCATGGCCCGGAATAAATCGCGGTCCTCGGCGAGATCAATGACAGAAGGCGGTGTTCCCAAAATCTTCACGCCGTTCTTTTCCAAATCCGCCGCAAGATTTAACGGTGTCTGGCCGCCGAACTGGGCGATCACGCCTGCCGGCTGTTCCTTCTTATAAATGCTCAGCACGTCCTCCAGCGTCAGCGGCTCGAAATACAGCTTGTCCGAGGTATCGTAATCGGTGGATACGGTCTCAGGATTACAGTTGACGATAATGGTCTCAAAGCCCAGCTTCTTAAGGGCGAGAGAGGCGTGTACACAGCAGTAATCGAATTCTATGCCCTGGCCGATCCGGTTGGGACCGCCGCCCAGGATCATGATCTTCGGCCTGTCTGTGCTGACCGGGTTCTGATCCGGCGCGTTGTAGGTGGAGTAGTAGTAAGCGCTGTCCTCGGTACCGCTTACGTGAATGCCTTCCCACGCTTCCTCCACACCGATGGCGATACGGCGGCTGCGAATGGTTTCCTCCGGAATCTGGAGCAGCTGGCTTAAGTATTTGTCGGAGAAACCGTCTTTTTTAGCGGTGGTGAGCATCTCGTCAGACGGTAGTCCGCCTCTGCAGGCGAGGAGTGCTTCCTCCTCCTCAACCAGTTCCTTCATCTGCTCGATAAACCAGGCCTTAACCTTGGTAATCTCATGGATTTCTTCCACAGCAGCACCTTTTCTCAGTGCCTCATACATGATGAAATGACGTTCGCTGGAAGGGGTAATCAGCATGTGCAGAAGCTGTTCTTTCGTGTACGTATTAAAATCCTTTGCATGGCCCAGACCGAAACGTCCCGTCTCCAGGCTGCGGATCGCCTTCTGGAAGGCTTCCTTATAGGTCTTGCCGACACTCATAACCTCGCCGACGGCGCGCATCTGGGTTCCCAGCTTGTCCTCCACGCCTTTGAACTTTTCAAATGCCCAGCGGGCAAACTTGATGACCACATAATCGCCGTCCGGCACGTATTGATCCAGGGTTCCGTACTTTCCGCACGGAATGTCCTTTAAGGTCAGGCCGGTAGCCAGCATGGCGGACACAAGGGCGATGGGGAAGCCTGTTGCCTTGGAAGCCAGCGCGGAGGAGCGGGAGGTACGCGGATTGATTTCGATGACAATAATGCGGTCAGAAACAGGATCATGGGCAAACTGCACGTTGGTACCGCCGATCACCTGCACCGATTCCACAATTCGGTAAGCCTGTTCCTGAAGGCGCTTCTGGCATTCTTCGGAGATGGTCAGCATGGGGGCAGAACAGAAGGAATCTCCCGTATGAACGCCTAACGGATCTATATTTTCAATAAAGCAGACGGTGATCATACGTCCTTCTCTGTCACGGACGATCTCCAGCTCCAGCTCCTCCCACCCGAGAATGGATTCCTCTACCAGTACCTGGCCTACCAGGCTGGCCTGTAAGCCTCTGGCGCAGACTGTCTGAAGCTCATCCCTGTTATATACGAGACCGCCGCCGGCGCCGCCCATGGTATAAGCCGGGCGCAAAACGACCGGGTAGCCCAGCTGGTCCGCGATCTTCAGCGCCTCGTCCACACTGTAAGCCACCTCGCTGCGCGCCATCTCGATCCCGAGTTCATTCATGGCCTTCTTAAATTCGACACGGTCCTCGCCGCGTTCGATGGCATCCACCTGGACACCGATGACCTGTACGTTATATTTTTCCAGAATTCCTGCTTTATTAAGCTCGGAGCAAAGGTTTAAGCCAGACTGGCCGCCAAGATTGGGAAGCAGGGCATCGGGCCGTTCCTTTGCAATAATCTGCTCTAAGCGTTCCACATTCAATGGCTCGATGTAAGTTACATCCGCTGTCTCCGGGTCTGTCATAATCGTAGCCGGGTTGGAATTAACCAGTACAATTTCGTATCCCAGTTTCCGAAGCGCTTTGCAGGCCTGAGTACCGGAGTAGTCAAACTCGCATGCCTGACCGATGATGATCGGGCCGGAACCGATAATTAGTACTTTGTGAATATCCGTTCTCTGTGACATAATAATGTCCTCCTTTTTTCTCTTCAGTCTATTCTAGTATAAGGCGGCTCAGTTTGAAAGTATTTTTTTCAATAATTTGCAAAAATAATGCATATTTTTCCCTTTTGGGGTGGGTAAATTTTCAACCTTCCCGTATTTATATTCGGTGCTTATAATTACTTATAATAAAAGAAAATGAAAGAGAAAACGGGACGCCGTTTCAGGAGGGACACGATGAAATTTACAGAAGGATACTGGTGTATAAAAAAGGAGATTACGCCGCTTTATGCGGTGGAGTATGCAGACAGCAGACGGAACGATAACGAACTGATCGTCTATGCGCCGGGAAAACACATAGCAGACCGCGGCGACTGTCTGAATCTGGGCATGCTGACGATCCGGCTGACCAGCCCGATGGAGGATGTCATCCGGGTGTCGGTCCGCCATTTCGACGGAACGGTCTGCCGCGGTCCCTTTGCCAGGATTTACGGGACATCACCTCACATCGTAGTCGAGGAGACCGATGAGGAGATCCGTTACAGAAGCGGACGAACGACCGCGGTAATCGACAAGAGGCCGAATTCCTGGGGGATTCACTTTCTGGATGGCGACCGGGAGCTGACAAGTACCGGATTTCGGAATATAGCTCACATGACAAATCGGGAGACCGGAAAATGCTACATGGTGGAACAGCTGGCCCTCGACGTGGACGAGTATGTCTACGGGCTGGGAGAACGTTACACCCCGTTCATAAAAAATGGTCAGTCAGTTGAGATGTGGAATGAAGACGGCGGAACGGCCAGTGAGATTACATATAAAAACATTCCGTTTTACATTACCAACAAAGGATATGGCGTGCTTTTAGAAAACGAAGGGGATGCCGCCTATGAGATTGCCAGCGAGAAAGTAGAGCGTATACAGTTTTCTGTGGAAGGTGAGCGCCTGGATTACTGTGTAATCAACGGTTCCACGCCCAAAGGGACCATCTCCAAATACACGGAGCTGACCGGCAGACCGGCTCTGCCTCCAGCCTGGTCCTTCGGCCTGTGGCTTACCACCTCCTTCACGACCAATTACGACGAGACGACGACCTCCGGATTTATTGACGGTATGGCGGACCGGGACATTCCCCTGCACGTCTTTCACTTTGACTGTTACTGGATGGAGGCGTATGAGTGGTGCAATTTCACCTGGGATCCTAAGACATTTCCGGATCCGGAAGGCATGCTGCGGCGCTATCACGACAGAGGCTTGAAGATCTGTGTATGGATCAATCCCTATATCGGACAGAAGTCCCCGTTATTCGAGGAAGGGATGAAGCTGGGATACCTGATAAAGAAGGCAAACGGAGACGTATGGCAGACGGATATGTGGCAGGCCGGTATGGGACTGGTGGATTTCACAAATCCCGGCGCGGTGGAATGGTATCAGGCAAAGCTTAAGACGCTTCTGGACATGGGCGTGGACTGCTTCAAAACGGATTTCGGTGAGCGGATTCCGGTGAAGGATATTGCATATTTTGATGGCTCCGATCCGGTGAAGATGCATAATTATTACACATACCTTTATAATCGGGCGGTGTTTGACCTTCTGGAGCGGGAGCGTGGAACCGGGGAAGCAGTCGTATTTGCGCGGTCCGCGACGGTGGGCGGCCAGCAGTTTCCCGCACACTGGGGCGGCGACTGTTCTGCGGCGTATTCTTCCATGGCGGAGACTATCCGCAGCGGTCTTTCCCTGGCATGCGCAGGATTCGGATTCTGGAGCCACGATATCAGCGGCTTCGAGAATACGGCGCCGGCCGATATCTACAAAAGATGGTGCCAGTTTGGCCTCCTGAGTTCCCACAGCCGCCTTCACGGGTCCTCCTCCTACCGGGTTCCGTGGCTCTTCGACGAGGAGGCGTGCCGTGTGCTTCGGAAATTCGTAAAGTTGAAATGTGCTCTGATGCCGTATCTCTACCTTCAGGCGGTAAAGGCTCATGAAGAAGGCATTCCGATGATGCGTCCAATGTTCGTGGAATTTCCGGGCGACCGCGCCTGTGAGACGCTGGATAAACAATATATGCTGGGCGATTCTCTGTTAACAGCTCCGGTCTTTAAGGAATCCGGGGAGGTGGAATACTATCTGCCGGAAGGAACCTGGGTGAACCTGCTGACCGGAAAAACCGTGACAGGAGGACGCTGGCAGAAGGAGGCCCACGATTACTTCTCCCTGCCGCTTATGGTTCGTCCTGGAAGCGTGATTGCAGTTGGCGCCAACAGCGAAAAGCCTGCTTACAACTACGCAGAAGGGGTGAAATTCCTTCTGTATCTGCCGGAGGATGGCATGGAGGCCGCGGCTGCCGTAACGGACCTGTCCGGAAAAACCGTGATGACTGCCCGCGCACGGAGAGAAGGAAACAGAATCTCTCTCTTTATAAATGGCGGAAACGGCGATTATACGTATGAAATTCTGGGCCAGGAACCGCTTTCCGTAGTCTGCGGTTAAATACAGCCAGTACCTTTTCTATCTCTTTCAGGTATATTTCAGCTTTCTGTGGTACTTTTATTACAGAACAGAAAGAGGAGGAACATATATGCGTATTGTGCAAAGAGTGACAGCTTTTTTCCTGGCGGCAGTACTGATGACCAGTCCATTTACAGCCATGGCGGCCACGAGTACGAAGATAAGCGGCGTATCCCTTCGGATCGCCTCGGATATTGAAGTCGGAAGCAGCGGAGCAGATGTGTCGGTCTCCACAATTTCCAGCAAGTATTATGTGGAAGAGGTGGAGATAAAGAATGAACCTTCCGACGAGTGGGAGGACGGAGACAAGCCGAAGATCAAGGTAACTATGGAGGCTGCCGATGATTACTACTTTGCCTCCGGTTTTTCGAAGGGAGACGTCAACTTAACCGGAAATGACGGCACAGTCACTTCGGTGAGCCGTACCAGCAGCACTCTCGTCGTCTCGATCACCCTGGAGGCACTGGAAGGAGAGAGCGAGTACGATCTGGAGGTAGACGGCCTGGACTGGGATGCGGAGGATGGGACCGCCTACTGGAATGAAAATGAGGAAGCTAAAAAGTATGAGATCCGCCTTTACAGGGGAAGCACCGCCGTCACCTCCGTCATTACCACGACAAAGACCAGCTACCACTTCGGCAGCTACATAACGAAAGGCGGATATTACACCTTCCAGGTGCGCGGAGTCTACAATTCTTCAAACAAGGGAAGCTGGAAGGAGTCGGAGTCCTGGTATGTGACCTCCGCAGAAGCCGCTGAAATCAGTTCTAACAGCAGCTCCGATGACAACTCCGATGGAAGCAGCTCAGGAAGCAGTTCGGGCGCCAGCGGTCCGGGGGCCACGGCCGGTAGCGGGGCCTGGTTAAAGGATGACATCGGCTGGTGGTACTGCAACGCAGACCGGAGCTATACTGTGAGCAACTGGCAGTACATCGACAACGTCTGGTACTATTTTAATGAGACCGGCTACATGGTAACCGGCTGGGTCCAGTGGAACTCCAAATGGTACTACTGCAGCGACAGCGGAGCGATGCTCGCAAATACTACGACGCCGGATGGGTATTATGTGGGGAGCGACGGGGCGTGGATCTCGTAAATCCGCCTCTCAGTCGATCGCCCGCGCCTGTATACTGCCAGGATATAGACAGCCTGGATAGAACATGATAGAATAAAGTCAGTTAAGAGAGAAGGAGGAAGCCATCATGTTTCGATTATCTGTACATCACAGCCATAAGGACCAGCGACAGGAAAACGCTTATAGACAGCGTGTTATTTTGTTACCCTTATGGTATGCGCATAATCGGAAAGTATGATGCAGGGCGGTATCTGCCTGTAATTCACTCGTATTCCTTCAGCCGTTTATCCATAATGGGTAAACGGCTTTTTTGGTGGCTGTGGCAGACCTGGTAATGCGCCGGATTGTGGTTCCGGTTCATGCGGGTTCGAATCCCGCCGGCCGCCCTGAACAGAGAAGGAAGGAGGAGATGTATGAGCTGCCCTGCGATTGACCCGGAGGCGACCGGGACACGAATCAATGAATTAAGAAAGGCGAAAGGTTATTCTGTTCCCTTTTTAAAGGAATATTTCGGTTTTGCAACGACAAACGCCGTCTATAAATGGCTGAGAGGCGAGACTCTGCCGAGTCTGGACAATATGTTCGCCTTAAGCGTCCTGTTCGGCATTCCCATGAATGATATTATCGTTGCCAGCGAAGTCCTGGAAACCAATGGAGTAACATGAAAAAGGAGGAAATGAAAGAAAACTGTAAAGAAAACCTGTCATGCGGGTTCGTATATCGGTAATACACCGGATTCTGACTCCGGTAAGGAAGGTTCGATTCCTTCACCCGCAGTCTCTCTAATCATCTGCAGCGTTATAAATCTTGCAGAAAATAAGAGTGTGAGTCCATATTGGAAATCTCTCCCTAAGATGGTATAATGGAAAAAGTGATGCTCCAGGGGGAGGGACTTATGGACGAGTTTATCAGATCGGAAAAACAAATTCGGCGGAAGCAGGCTGTCAGGACCATGATATGTATGGCCCTGTTGATCCTGCTGTCCGCCGTTTTATATGGATGCAGCAAGACAGAAGAAACCGGTCCCGCGGCCGGAACCGGGGCCAGGCGCCAGGCAGATGGTTACGGAGTCAGCGAAGACAAAAAGCTGATCGTATACACCTCTCATAAAGAGGAAGTATACGGCCCTATTATCAGGGAGTTCGAAGAGCGGACCGGCATATGGGTTGAGGTGAAGGACGGCGGTTCCACCGAGCTTTTAGAGGCCATCGGCCGGGAAGCGGGACAGCAGACGTGTGACGTCATGTTCGGAGGCGGAGTGGAAAGCTACGAGGCTTACCGGGAGTATTTTGAGCCATACCGGTGTAAGCTGAGCGATAAACTGGACGACCGGTATTTATCTCCGGATGACAGCTGGACCGCGTTTACAGAGCTTCCTATCGTGTTTATTTACAACAACAAGCTGGTAAGTGCGGAAACGGCGCCTCACAGCTGGAAGGATTTTTTAGATGACGAGTGGCGGGGGAAAATCGCATTTGCGGCGCCTGGAAAATCGGGTACCAGCTATACAGCTCTCGCTACCATGATTCAGGTGCTTGACATGGACGAGCGGGAACTGATGGAGGACTTTGTAACCGCTCTGGATGGAAAGGTCTCAGCCGGTTCCGGAGAAGTCGTGGATGAGGTCAGTACGGGAATTCATCTCGTCGGGATCACACTGGAGGAGACAGCAAAAAAACGAATTGCCAAAGGGGCGGATATCACCATGATTTATCCGGAGGAAGGCACCAGCACTGTGCCGGACGGCTGTGCCCTGGTTAAGGGGGCTCCCCACGAGGCCAATGCGAAGCTGTTCATTGATTTTACGGTCAGCGACGATGTCCAGAATCTAATTATGGACCAATTCTGCCGCCGGACAGTGAGGAAGGATTTACAGATGAAAACGGCCGGTGAGGAGATGAAGATCATGGATTTTGATCTCAAATGGGCCAGCGCGCATCAGGATGAGATCCTGGCGCTGTGGTCGGAACTGATCCGGTAGAGAGGAATCGCCATGTGGAACTTTATCAAAAAATCGTTTAAACGGGAACTTCTCGTAAGTTTTGTGGCTGTCGCGCTGCTTCCTCTGGTACTCAGCTGTATCTTTCTGATTCAGATGTTCAAAGTGAAACTGGAACGCGACTATCAGAAGAAAGATCTGGAACAGGCGGCGGTTATGGAAGAAAAACTGACCACCCTGTTTCAGACCATCGACGAGGTGACGCTGCGTCTGAGCGAAGAGCCGGAGATCGCGGCTTCCATCAGGGAATCCGGCAACCGGGGCAGAAGCGCGGTCTATGCGAAGCTGTACGAGGAGACTGCCAGCCTGCGGGAGATGGCTCAGTTTGATCTCTACTCAGGAGAAGGCGTCTGCCTCTACTCTACCGGCGCAGGCATGTTTCATACCCAGCTTCCGGTTTATTGGGGAATCTTAAATGTGGCGGAGGCCCACCCGGACGAGATGACTGTACGGCGCGAGAAGGAATATTCCGGATCGTCCAATATTCTGCTGCGGGCCGCCCGTCCCATCCTGGATTCCGAAGACAGCAGCGTGGGTTATGTTCTTGTGAGTATCAATGGCTCCAATTTTGAAAAGATCCTGGGCGGAACTTACGGCAGCCAGGATGGCGTCTGTATCTTAAACAGCTTCTGGGAAACTGTCTACAGTACGGGAACCGCGGTCCGCGAGGAGATCGGGACGGTTCTGAGGCACCGCCTGATGGCGGGCGCAGCAGTTGATGAGCCATTTAATAATAACAGCATCTATATTTCCGAGATCGGCGGGACGGGACTCTACAGCGTCTTTCTGCGGCCGAAGGTATTTACGGCTGACACGACAAAATCCATGTACAGCGTGCTGATTGTCATGACGGCCGCCAGCCTGATGCTTTGTTTGGCGGTGGCGGCGAAGATGAGCAACCATCTGTCGCGTCCGATCCAGAGCCTGAATGAGGCCATGTACGAGGTACAGAATGGAAATCTAGATGCGAGAGTCATTTCCACGAGGAATGATGAGTTCGGCCAGCTGTCCGGCAGCTTTAACACCATGGCGTCGGAGCTTAAGACCTATATGGAACTGCAGGTCAGCCAGCAGAAGAAGCTGAACGAGGTGCAGATCGCAATGATGCAGGCCCAGCTGAATCCCCATTTCCTGTACAATACACTGGATACGATGAAATGGGTCGCCAAGGCGAACCACATCCCGGAGATCGCCACCCTGGCGGCAAAGCTGGCGAAGATTCTGCGGACCAGCATATCCAACGCCCAGTTTATCACCCTGAAGGAGGAACTGGAGCTTGTGGACTGTTATGCGGAGATACAGAAGATCCGTTTCCAGGGGAAATTCTGTTTCGATTACGAGCTTCCGGATGAGATTGCAGACTGTGTGGTTCCGAAACTGGTCGTTCAGCCCATCGTGGAAAACGCCATGATACACGGACTGAAAGACTGTGAGGAAGGCCATATCCTCGTCAGGGCATTTTCGAAGGAGGCGCGGCTCTTTATAGAGGTGATGGATGACGGCTGCGGAATCAGCGACGAGGTACTGAACCATTTAAATAATCGGACAGCAGGGACAGGCCTACCGTCAGAGGGCGGAGAGGAAGATCTGCTCCGGCTCGGACATATCGGTTTTTACAATGTGGATACGATTATCCGGCTGCACTACGGTGCAGAGTATGGGCTGTCGGTCTGCAGGCCGGAGGAAGGAGGCACGAAGGTGACCATCATGATTCCTGTCAGACAGGGAGAGGAGTTAGAAGATGCTTAAGGTATTGGTAATTGACGACGAGGTGTTTGTGAGAAAAGGAATTGTCATGGAGACGGACTGGGCGTCCTTAGACTGCATGGTGGCCGGTGAGGCGGCCAATGGCCTGGAAGGTCTGGAGGCATGCCGCAAATATAACCCGGATCTGATCATCTCCGATATCCGGATGCCGAAGATGGATGGAATCGAAATGCTAAGAGTCCTTCGTGAGGAGGGAAACCACGTCTCCGTCATCTTTCTGACCGCCTACAGCGAATTCGAATACGCCAGAAATGCGTTAAAGCTGCTGGCTTTCGATTATTTACTGAAACCATTTGAGGATGGCGAACTGGAAGACGCAGTCAGCAGGGTGCGTGATAAGCTGGTAAAAGAGCGGGAAGAAAAGGAACGCCAGGAGGAGTCAAAGATTCTTTCTCCCGGAATCAAGACAGGCGATAAGAGCCGGTATATCAAAGAGGCAATCGCCTACATAACCGAGCATTACAATGACAGTGACTTAAGTGTGGGAACGATCGCCGAATCTCTGGGGATCAGCGAAGGGCACTTAAGCCATCTGTTCAAGAAAGAGACGGATTACACTGTTATGGCCTATATAACCCGGTGCAGAATCAGGGAGGCGATGAAGCTTCTGACCAACTGCCGCTATAAGGTGTATGAGGTGGGAGAGATGGTCGGCTACCGCGATATCACTTATTTCTCCAGCACATTTAAGAAAATAGCGGGCGTCACCCCCTCTGAATACCAGTCTGCGAATTCTTAAGGCCATTCGGCGCTTTAGCAGCAGTCAAAGATCGTCTTGGCAGTGAGTAAACTGCCGTACTTTGCTTTCCAGTCACGGTGAATATCGGAAGCGTCGAAAACAGCAAGCGCCTCGCGCTCCAGCTCTATTAAAATCATGAAATCGTATCGATTAGGCAGATCAATCACGGAAGGATAGAAGGATACCTGGTGTATACCTTCTATTTTTTCTGCCTTTTTAAACAGGACTTCAATTTCCGGATACAGGGCTTCTTTCTCTTTGACGGTTTCAGAAAATTTTACGATGATATAGTGCTTCATGGGATAACGGCTCCTTTTCATGTGGAAATAATAATTGGAAATGGATGTTGGGAAAATTGTTTCTGTATTGTATCAAGTATAGCATAAGCGGGGGATTTCGAAAAGTATTGCAGTATCGAAGCACAACCGCATTAACGCATCATCACATTTAAATCCATCAATGTTTACAGAACTGCCCTTTACTTAAACGGTATAAATGAAAGTGCAGTACAAAAACTGTTAAAACCGACAAAAGCCGCCATTATAGACAGATGCATCGGAATGTGCTGCTCGTTTTGTGTGCAATATATATAATAATTTTACCGTGCAAGCAGAAACAACATACAAAAATATCAGGATACACAAAGGAATAACAGTATTGTCTAGTTTAAAATGACGAAGAGACCGGATATAATAATTACATCAGATGATGCTGCAGCATCGAAAAGGCAGGAAATAAGAAGGCACTCCACTAAGCTCGTAAAAGACCTCGCTATACCCGATAAAGCGGGGCACGCTGAGTGGAGATGACATGTATCGCACGTAAGAGACCAAAATACGGTCTCCAAGTGCTCAAAACAAGGAGGAGTAAGAAGTGAAAAAACAAATTTTATCAGCAGTTCTAATCAGTACCATGTTGGCGGCAACACTTGCCGGATGCGGCTCTAAGGCGGCGGATCCAACGACCGCAGCACCAGCGGCTCAGACAGAGGCCGCAAAGGGGGAGGAAACAAAGGTCCCCGAGGCCGAAGCAAAGGCAGAGGAGCCGAAAGTGGACGACGCAAATCTTTCGGAAGTCGAAAAGATCATCAAAGAAGCCGAGACCATGAGCATGGAAGAGCTGGCAAAGAAGGCAATCGAAGAGTCCAACGGAAAGACCTTTTACGGAGTTGGCAACTCCAGCCGTGGAAAGACCGCTTTACCGCTGTTCATCGAATACTTACAGTCCGTCGATCCGTCCTATACCATGGAATATGAGTGGCAGCAGCCAAAGAATAATAAGATCTTCGAACAGCTGTCGGCTGACTCGTTAAAGTCTTCCGGAACATTTGCCATGACCCTGATCCAGGATGGCAACCAGATCGAATCCAAGATGGTACAGACCGGTATTTTAAAGACCTTTATTCCAAAGGAATGGGCAGATGCCAACGGCACTACAGCAGACGCTTACACAGGATTCCTTCCATTGCAGACTCTGAACAAGGTATTCATGTACAATTCCACCGGAAACGCTGAATTCAATAACTGCTGGGATTTCGTGGCAGAGGGCGTTCACCCGTTATACATGGACATTGATTCAGAGGTTGTAGGAAAGAACTTCTTATACATGCTGACAGAAGATAAGTACGCCGGATGGTTAAAAGAGGCATATGATGCGTTAGACAGCAGCAAGCAGGCGTATTTCAAGCCGGTGGTCGATGAGCTGGCAACCGATGCTCAGGATTTGGGACTCGGTGAAAATGGCGCCTACGCCCTGGCATGGATCAAACTCTGGGTAGAAAATTACAATGAGCAGACCGATGACGGCCCGATCTGTAACACCCTGGTATCCAAGACCGCTACTGACCAGTGCGGACTTCTCGTATATTCAAAGCTTCGCTCCGTTGAGGAATCTTCGGAAGTATCCGTCAACAATATTAAAGTTGCAGCCTACCAGGATGGCTACAAGGGCATCGGCGGCTACGGCTACTGCCATTACTTATTCCTGACCAACAACAGCCCGCTTCCATGGACCTCCTGTGCATTCATCGCCTATATGACCAACACAGCAGACGGATTCTCCGCATGGGGCAAAGATATGGGCGGTTACTCCTCCAACCCGACGGTTATGGAAGAGACCGAAAAAATCTACGGCCACAGCAAGGGCGGCTACAATGACAAGGGCGAGAACGAATTCGACAGCAAGAACGACAGAGGATATGAGTGGTGGACCACCGACGGCGAACTGGTTCTGGAAGATCCGGAATACTGTGCGGACGTATCCTTTACAGTAGGAAGCTGGATTGAGCTGCTGACAAAATACAGCGATTCAGCGCAGTAAACGATCACTCGCAGAAGCTTAAGCGGGTCACCGCAGCAATGAGATAACGGGTGTGCCGCATTAAGGCTGTTCTTAATGCGGCAGCCCATTTTATAAGGAGTTAGTTATGGACCAGACAGTTAATCGTAAGTCAAACAATAAGGTCATCGTGCTTAATAAGATCAAGACATACTTTTCCAAACCGCAGAATGTCATCCTTCTGTTGTTCGGCATTGTGCTGACTTTTACAACGGTTGCACCAATCGTGGCAATTGTGAAGGATACGCTCATGATCCATCCGGGAACCATCGATGCCCATTTAACGGGAAAGGCATCCGGCTATACAATTGTCAACTATGTTGACTTATTTACCAGCCGGCTGGCCAGAACGAATCTGTGGAAACCGTTATGGAATACGCTGCTTTTAGCGGTATTGACCTGTCTTATCTCGATTCTCTATGGCGGCGTGTTCGCATTCCTTGTCACGAGGACCAATTTAAAATTCAAGAAGTATTTAAGCTCCATCTTCATTTTCCCGTATATCATGCCTCAGTGGACGCTGGCGGTCGTATGGCAGAACTTATTTAACAGCAACGCGGTCGTGGGAACGTCCAACGGGCTTTTGGCTTCACTCTTCGGGATTCTGGCGCCCAAATGGGTATGCCAGGGACTCTTTCCCAGTGCGGTCGTCCTGGGCCTTCACTATGCGCCCTTCGCCTATATCCTGATCGGCGGCATCTTCCGCAACATGGATGCCAACCTGGAGGAAGCGGCCACCATACTCGATACGCCGAAATGGAAAACCATGTTCCGGATCACGCTTCCAATGGTAAAACCGGCGATTCTCTCCACCGTTCTTCTGGTATTCGGAAGCGCCATGGGAAGTTATCCGGTACCGCATTATCTGGGCTTTACGACGCTTTCCACCAAGTATATCTCCATGAACTCCAAGTATACCGGTGAAGCCAGTATTCTTGCCATTATCATGATGGTATTCGGCGTGGCGATCCTGACCATGAACCAGGTGAGCTTAAAGAGCAGAAAGAATTACACGACGGTTACCGGAAAATCGGGCCAGCTCTCCAAGATCAATCTCGGGAAAATGGGGAAGTATGTCATCGGTATCGTGATGATTGTGGCAACCTTCTTTACGAGTATTTTCCCGATTCTTTCCTTCGCACTGGAGACCTTCCTGCCTAACCCGGGAGATTACAGCTTCCTGTACACAAGAAATTTAAGCAATTTAACGACCAAATGGTGGATCACCAGTGAAAATATCACGGAAAACGGAATGTACGGTCAGAAGGGAATCCTATATAACTCCACGATCTGGCACGCATTCTGGGGAACGCTTCTCGTTTCCATATGCTGCGCACTGATTGCCGGTACGATTGGCACCTTAATCGGATACGCGGTATCGAAGAACCGGAGAAGCAAATGGGCCAACTACGTGAACGGAATGGCTTTCCTGCCATACTTGATGCCGTCCATCGCAGTAGGAGCGGCGTTCTTCATTCTCTTTTCCAATGAGAAGATCAATCTGTTCAACACCTATACGCTGTTAATCATTGCAGGTACCATCAAGTACATACCATTTGCCAGCAGGAGCGCATTAAACTCCATGCTGCAGATCAGCAATGAGATCGAGGAAGCGGCGATTATTCAGGATCTGCCGTGGTTTAAAAGGATGTTCCGTATCATCATTCCGATTCAGAAATCGGCCATTATAAGCGGATACATGCTTCCGTTTATGACGTGTTTAAGAGAGTTATCCTTATTCCTGCTTCTCTGTACGCAGGGCTTCATTCTTTCCACGACTCTGGATTACTTTGACGAGATGGGCTTATACGCATTTTCCAGCGCCATCAACTTAATCCTGATCGTAACGATCCTGATATTCAATACATTAGTAAATAAACTGACCGGAGCGAGTCTGGACGACGGTATCGGAGGTAATTAACATGCCAGAAATAAAATTGACAAATGTGACAAAGAGATGGGGGAAGTTCTACGCAGTAGACAACTTGAACCTCGATATAGAAGATAATTCTTTCATCACCCTGCTAGGCCCCTCCGGCTGCGGAAAGACGACAACCCTTCGTATGATCGCAGGTTTGGAGACACCTACCAGCGGCCGGATCTCCATCGGCGACCGGGTGGTATTTGACAGTGAGGCAGGCATCAATGTGCCGGCCAACAAACGAAAAGTGGGATTCTTATTCCAGAACTACGCACTGTGGCCCAATATGACTGTCTATCAGAACATCTCCTTTGGTTTGAGCAACATCAAGGAGGAACTGCCGCAGATTGATTTCGAGGCAAAGACCACCAATGATTTGATCCAGGCCTTAAAGAGCGGAAAACGAATCGGTGAACTGGTGGAAGAGTGCCGTGACAAAAAAGGCAAGCTGGATATGGATAAGGTCTATTTAAAGCTGATCGACGCCTACACACTGTCGATCTACACAGCAAAGACACTGTTCGGCTTCAATATTCAGGAAAGTTCTGATCCCGAGGCTGCTGCGAAGGCAAAGGCCGCAGAGCTTCAGGCAAAGCTGGATTCCCTCCGTGCTTCCTACAAGGGCAAAGGCCAGGAATTAAACAATGACTTCGCTGTGGTAAACGGCAAAAAAGTGCTGACAGAAAACAGAAAGCTCCATAAAGAAGAGGTGGAACAGGCGGTAAGACGTGTCTCCCGTATCGTCAAGATCGGACCGTTCATGAACCGTTACCCGGCAGAGTTATCCGGCGGGCAGCAGCAGCGAGTCGCCATTGCCAGGACCCTGGCGCCGGAACCCGCGGTACTCTTCATGGATGAGCCGCTGTCGAACTTAGACGCCAAGCTGCGTCTGGAGATGCGTTATGAGCTTCAGCGTCTGCATGTGGAGACGGGCAGTACCTTCGTCTATGTCACCCATGATCAGATGGAGGCCATGACACTGGCTACAAAGATCTGCCTCATCAACAACGGCGTACTCCAGCAGTACGAGGCGCCCTTAGACGTATACAACCGTCCGCGCAATCTCTTCGTGGCAGATTTCGTCGGCAATCCTTCCATCAACTTCATGGAGGCAAAGGGCAGACAGAGATCGGATGGTTCCCTGGAGCTGACCGTCCTGAACGGTGAAAAAGCCGTATTCCTGCCGGAAAAACCGATTTCCATGGATCGCTGGTTTATGGAACGAAACCAGGCTGATGAAGAGGCCGAGAAGAAAAAACAGGAAATTTTAAAAGACAAGAAGGCCGTGGAAAAAGGAAATAAAGACGAGACCTTTAAATACCATATTGCGAAGGTAGACGAGAGCGATTACGCGGTGGAAGACGATCCTGTGATCACAGACGAGGACTTTGTCATCGGCGTCAGACCGGAATGCTTAAACTTAAGTCCCGCCGGCCAGGGAAGCTTAGAGGCCACCGTCTACGGCGCCATGCCTACCGGTATGGAGTCCACCGTAAAACTGCGCGTCGGCGATTTCCTGCTGACAGGAGTAGTCTTCGGAGGCGTCACCTACCAGATCGGAGAGAAAACGGGGGTGGATATAGAAGGAAATGATATCCTGCTGTTTGACCGGAAGTCGGGGAAATGCGTGACTGCAGGAAAGATTGAGTTTATCAGATAACGTGTATAGAAAAGGTGCAGCCTTACCAGGCAATTCATATGCCTGGTAAGGCTGCACCTTTTTACGCTAAAGGCCAAATTCTTCAAAAAGCTTCTCCTGGAACTCCCGGTCCCTGGCTGCGCGGATCATATCTTCTGTACGGGAGGCCTCAATCAATTTAAGATTCAGCTGATTGACCCGTTCCAGCCCTTCTTCCAAACCTTCCTTATGGATCATCTGTTCCCGTTCCCATGACATATAGTTGATTCCAACCTCCTTATCCCGTTTTACTTTATCGACAAATCCATGGATTTTGGCAATGTTCTCATCCGTTACATTGTCGTCCGTACTGTTCTCTATATATTTTAACATATCACGAAGGGCTTTTCCAGGATTTCCGGCGGTTCCTTTCGTGTAAAGATAGATTTTTTTCAGCCCGTCATCATAAGAAACTGAGTTTTCTGTCAAATGGGTCATACGGAAGAATCATAATAATTATGACATTTTTCATATGACCGTAATCTGTCCCTGATTCTAAAAGCTGAGAATCAATGAGCGCATCATAATAACGTGTCCGCCTGGGCAGAGATTCCTTTTCATAGGTATTGTTTGGCTCGATATCATAGACATCCGTTGAAACCTCTATGTCATCTGTGGAAATATTATCAGAGGATATCTCCTGGACATAAGCGTCAAGCCGGATCCCGTGGCTGCCGGTATCAATTCCCGCCACAGTTTTTTGCGGGATGATTCTCACTTTCTGTATAGTTCTGTTCAGGATTGTACTGAGAAGAATCCGGCAGAATTCCTCCCCAATTCCTTCTTTGGATACCATCTCCTGAAACAGGAAATCGTCCATTAAATTCAGTTCTTCCAGTTTTCGTTTCATCATAAGCAGTTTTCTCCTTTTTTCTCCAGTTTTCTTCTTATTTGGGAATTGCGTCGGCGGAATGCCGGGGATTTTTTCGTTCTCCTGGCCGGAGAACAGAACGTATGCCGAAGCAGAAAACCGCGGCGATCAAACTATAATATGACTATAAACCATCTCAGCCGGTATTACAAGCAAAAAATTTTCAGTCAAAGCCTCCGCAGCGCCTGTCTGTTTCTGCTGTCAATGGCTTTTAACAGCCCCTGAACACAGAAACAGACAGATTTTATTCACCGAGCTGTTCCTGATAGCGCGCCCTGTAGTCATTTGGCGTCATCCCTGTGGACTTCTTAAACTGGCGTGAGAAGTATTTTTCATCTTCGAAACCGACCTCGTGGGCGATCTGGCGGATTTTTATCATGGGATCCTTCAGCATCTGCCTGGCCTGGTTGATTCTAAGATCGTTTAAATACGTGATCATGGTCACGTGGAAGGTCTGTTTGAATTTACGGCAAAGGTATTCCTGGTTGACGAAAAAGGTCTGGGCACACGCTGCCTGGCTGAAAGGCTGGTTATAATTCAGTTCGATATAGTGTGCGACCTGATAGATCATATCGGCCTCCGGAGAGTGAATGGACTTTAGCTCCCCATAGAGAAACAGGATATCCGCCCGCATTCGGCGGCGGAAGCGTTCAAAAGATATCCGCATCGATCCGTCCATGATGTCGCGGAAGTTTAAGACCACATACTCCGTCTGATGGCGGAATCCTTTGTGACGGTTTTCGAACAGTTCGGCCCAGGAGGCAAACAGACGGTTTTCATCCTGAACTGCTTCCAGCACAATGGCAAGAAGCGGAGCATCTTCCGGAATGCGGCTGCGAATCCAGAGAGAGATACTGTCGTCAATCAGCTGCTCATTCCCTGTCAGCAGAGCGGAAAGCAGCATTCGGTCATCCACTTCCTTCTGTTTTTCGGTCAAACCATGGAACGGCCTGTGGAAACCGGGCTCCAGACTGCAGAGAACAGGAGAGAGGCTCGCCATATTGCAGGCTCCAAAGGCGGCTCTTGCCTTCTGGTACGTCTCCATAATTCCTCCGGGAAAAATACCGGCTGCCACCCCCATGCAGACCGGAAACGGCAGTGACTGCCGCACTGACTGCAAAAAATTCTTTAATTGCTCCTGAAAGGCCGGACTGTAATCGGTGAGAAAAACAGCGATCTCATAACGGCTGTCCGCAGGCAGCAGAAAGCCCGCACCAGAATCGGCCAGAAAGCAGGCGAGCGCGTCTCTGTAGCGGTGAAAGGGCTCGTTCCAGGAAGCTTCTTCCCCGGATATAAATGGTTCCTGATTGCAGTAGGTAAATCCGCAGGCGGTAAGCTCCGAAAGCTCCGGAGACAGCTCCATCAGTTTTCTGCAGGCCTGCTCCGGATGGTCGCCGTGAATCAGACGCGACAGCAGATTCTCACGGCACAGGGTGGCCATGGAATCGATCTGATCCTTGTGGATTTGAGCCGTATGGTATAAATTATGCTCCTGGTTCCAGGCGTCAACCGCCTTCTTTACGGCCTCGATCAGCTGATCCTGATCCAGTGGCTTTAAAAGATAATCCACTCCTCCGTGCTGGAGAGAGCTTCTCACATAATCGAAGTTATTATAGCCGGAAATAACGATGACCTTGATATGCTTCAGGGAACCCGCAATATATTTCATCAGGTCGATTCCGCTTAAATCCTGCATGACAATATCGGTGATTAAGATCTCCGGCTGTTCCGCCTCCATGATGCGGATCGCATCCTGGGGCGTGAGCGCCTCGTAAGTTTCCGTAATTCCAAGTTCCTGCCACGGCACCAGGAGTTTTACAGCCCTGATGACATGGGCTTCATCATCTACGATTAAGACTTTCATGATTTTCTCCATTCTTCTGTGATATTCAGTGATGCTCCAGCATCCGGTAATCTGCCTGGATATGGATCACCGTCCCGCTTTTTCCATCAGAACTGATCTCCATGGAGCACTGGTTCTTGTAATTTAACAGGAGGCGCTGGTAGACGTTGCGCATACCGATATTGTTTGACACGTATCGGTTTTCCCGGTCTGTCTCCAGCTGCTGTTCACTTTGAATATCAGCGGTTCTGGAAGCGGGACGTTCTTCGGAAAAACGGTTAAGCGCATCGACAAAGGTTTCCGCATCGGATGAGGAGGCAGCTGCCTTTACCTGCTGAAGCGAGCGCGTGAGCTCCTCCAGTCCTTCAGCAGAAATGCCGGTTCCGGTATCTTTGACGAATAAATGGAGGTAATTGCCTTCCACAAAAGCGCGTATGGTCAGGCGGCTGTTGTCAAGCTTCAGAAGATTACCGTGCCGGATCGAGTTTTCAACCAGCGGCTGCAGCGTCATCTTCGGAATCAGCATGGCGCCTGCCTCATCGGATATGTCAAATTCTGTCTCCAGCGTGTTGGGAAAACGCAGCTTTTGCAGCTTTAAATACAGCTCGATGTAATGGAGCGCATCGCTTATGGGCACGAGATTGTGAGCGGTGTCCATGGAGTAGTGCATCATCTGTCCCAGGGCCGTGATGGACTGGTACAGAGGCAGATTGCCGCCCTCCAGGGCATTGGTCGCCAGGCACTGGAGCGTATTGTGGATAAAGTGAGGATTGATCTGGGCCTGAAGGGCCTTTAATTCACTTGTCCGATTTGCCAGCTCCAGCTGGTACTGGTGAATGATAAAGTTTTTGATGGAGTACATCATCTTGCGGATCGTGATGAGCAGAGAGCCAATCTCGTCATTTTTCGTGTAAGTGATGTAGGACGACATATTGGCATCCAGATCACCGGCGCTGACGGCTTCCGCGTAGGCTGTCACCTTTCGGATCGGCGCAGTAAAACGTATGACGGTTATGACGATCAGAAGAATCTCCGCCAGGGTCACGATGATAAAGGAGTAAAGCATCATGTGGAAGAAGCGGCTTGCCTTTTCATAGACAAAGGCTTTCGGAGATATCTTGATTAAATACCAGTCCACCGGATCCTCCAGAATGCGGCTGCAAATGACGATGTCCTCGGAATCCGTGTCGAGAACCAACGGGACGCCAGGCTCCAGGGAAGAGGAGAGGATGTTCTGAATAACCGGATTGCGGGTCTGTGTGGCGATCTCTGCGGGGGTGCTGCTGTAGACGTAACTGCCATTTCCATCCACCAGGCAGAGGTACTCCTTTTCCTTGAACAGGGGAGCGCAGATGGAATCCAGAACCGATATGGGAATGTCGATGGTAATCTCCCCCAGGGAATCGGTGACGGAAGGAATCTGATAAATGGGCATATGCAGAGAAAAAACCAGGGAAAATTCCCGCCCCGACAGCTCCTGAAAATTATAGTTGGACTGCATATGGGCCGACGTCACATAGGAGTGGTACGGTTCACAAGGGAAACGCCGTTCCTGGCTTAAATAGATATGGTCCTTTTCGTACCGCTGCATATCGGACTGAAGCAGCAGGGACTTTTTCAAGTTAAACGCGGAAAGCTGGATCTGTGAGGCATCCGGCACACTGGAATAAAGGGTCTGAAGGAAATCGAAGATGCGGGACTCCGTCTGAAGCAGACGGTAGCTGGAAACAGACTGTTCCTTTTCCGACAGGATGTCCATGACCTCAGAGTTGAAATAGAGGCCGCGCGCCGTATAATCCACCAGCTTCACGTAATCGGAAATACTGTTTCCGGTGGCGCGCATCGTATCGGTCGTCTGAGAGACGAACTCCTCGTCCAGTGACGTTTTGATATACTCATAGGAAAAAAACCAGTATACCAGAAACGGAACGAGAATGCAGATAAAGAGCAGTGATAATAATTTGATTCGTATACTGACAAAACGCTGACTGTTCATACTTACGTCCCCCAAAACACAGTTATCTGGCATCATTCTACCATAAACAATAAATTTGCGAAAGACCATGAAGTCAAAATAGTCCTCCTATCATATCAAAAACATGAGTGTAAAAAGAAGCCAGATTCTATTACAATGAAGGCACAACAAAGAAAGAGAGAAAAATCCAGGAAACGGAGTGATGGTTATTTTTAGTTTCCACCCCTGAAACTGTCATGGTATACTATAAAAAATACTGTGACAACAACACATCAGAGGGAGTGCTTTACGATGAAGAGAAGGGTTAGAATCGGTTTGGTAACCGTGGGTATTGTGCTGGCTGCAGCGGGATGCAAAAGTCAAAACACAGAAACCGGAGCGGCAGAAGCAGCCGCAGAACCAGGAATTGTACTTACCGTGAGCATGCCGTCTTCCGAATGGAGCGGATATGTGAAGGAACTGTCGGATCTGTACAGAAAGGAGCACCCGGAGATCGGGGGCATCGAATGGAATCTGGTGGACCGGAGTATGTATTCCGATTTGCTGCGGGTCAGCCTGGCGTCTCAGAAGCTTCCGGATATTATCTGCGTCGGCTTCGATGGTTCCATGGAAGAGTGGAAGGACCATCTGCTTCCGCTGGAAGATCAAAACGTACTGCAGAAGCTTCCGATGCCGTACCGCACCATGGGAAGTCTGGAGGGAACGGTCTACTCGGTACCGCTCCAGATTCAGGGGATCGGTATCGCCTATAACCAGAGGCTTTTAAGAGCAGCTGGATGGGAGCGTTTTCCTGAAACGAAATCCGAATTTGAACAGTTATGTCTGGATCTGGAGGAGCAGGACATAAAGCCCATGATGAACCACTATAAAGAAACGCTGCTCACCATGGCCAACAACTTATTCATGCTTCCTGCGATGGCGGAGGATAATCCCACCGCGTATATGGAATCCCTGTTAGAGGAAGACCGTCAGCAGGAGTATGAAGAGAACTGGCAGGCGCTGGCGGACTATTTTGATCTGACCCTGCGTTTCGGAAACCGGGATTCCTTAACTACCGGAGCCCCGACCGCAAGAGATTACTTCTTCATCGAAAAATACGCAATGCTGAATGACGAGGGCAGCTGGCTCGCGCCGGTTCTGGCAAAGTCCAAACCGGCTCTGGAACGGGAAATCTCCATCGGAGCGATTCCCCTCTACGAGGAAGCGGAAAGAAATAAGCTGATCGTGGAAGTCCAGGCACTGTCTGTGGTGAAAAGCAGCCGGCATCCGAAAGAAGCCGAGGAGTTCTTATACTGGCTCGCCACTTCAACAGAGGCGTCCCGGTATTTAAGAGATACGATGGGCTGCCTTCCTGTCATGGCCATGAACGACGAAAGCCTGGAGGGGCTGTCCCCTCTGGCGGCCGAAGTAAAGGAAAGCATCAAGGAAGGCAGAACCGCGCTCGACGTGGTAAACTGCCTTCCCGGGGAACTGAAAAATAAGAGTGCCGAACTCTGGGGCTTTTATCTGACCGGTGATTTGAGCCGGGAGGAGGTTTTAAAGGATTATCAATCTCTCTGGAAAGATTATATGAAACATAATTAGGGAGGTTATTTAAGATGTCAGTAATTCATTACCAGAAAAAAGAAGACATGAAATTTGAGACAGCAGGAAACGGAATTTTAAGAGCGGAGATGCTTCCGGGAATGGTAGACGGCGTACATACCTACAAATGCAAAGTGGCGGCCGGTACCGTGGTTACGCTGGAAACCTTTGGCGATCAGACACAGATTTACTACTTTACCAGGGGCGAAGGCTATGTGGCCACACCGAAAAAGGCGTTTAATATCGAAGAACCTTCCCTGTTTATCCCAAACATGGACAAAGAAGCGAATATCTTACACGCCGCAACAGACATGGAATTTTTACAGCTGACTTCTGTCATGCTTCCCGAGGATTACGAGCAGTTTGATCACTGGCACATTGCGCTGCCGAGATTCTGTCCATTAAGCGGCTGTATCGAATATATCGAGGGCTTCCGTCCGGAAGGCATCAAGGCGCTTTCCATTCTGGATACCCATTTCCTCACCCGCATGACCATGGGCTCTATTATCGGTAAGGGACCGAACAAGGCGGCTCCTCACAGCCATGATAACCTTTATCAGTGGTATTACGGAATGCCGGGAACGAAGTTCATCTACCGCGCGGCGGATGAGGAAATCGAGCTTCATGAGGGAGACTGGGCGTTTATACCGACCGATATTGAGCATGCGATCGAAATCGAAGAGGATGAAAATGTAAACTACGTCTGGTTTGAAATAGAACTGACGAAAGCCGAGCTGGAAGCAAAAAAAGTGCAGTAACCGATAAAAGGAGAGGGAAAGATCATGATGAAAAAAATGACAGCTGCGGTTTTAGCCGCGGCAATGGCAGCATCACTTACGGCATGCGGGGGCAATGCCGCAAAAGAGACGACACAGACTACGGCACAGACGTCGCAGGAGGCGGCCACCGTTGCGGGAGGCGCATCCACGACGGACGGAAAAGAACCTGTTACCCTGCGGTTCTCCTGGTGGGGCGGGGAAACGAGACATAAGGCGACCATGGCGGCCGTCGAGGCATTTGAACAGGAATATCCCTGGGTTACCGTAGAATGTGAATACTCCTCCTGGGATGGCTGGACCGATAAGGTGGCTACCCAGTTGGCTGGCGGAACGGCTCCTGATCTGATGCAGGTCAACTGGAACTGGCTTTACCAGTTTTCATCTGACGGCTCCAAATTCGCAGATTTAAATCAGTTTAAAGACATTGTTTCCCTGGATAACTGGTCGGAGACCAACCTGGCGGCCATGACCGTCGGCGGAAAGCTTCAGGGCGTACCGGTTTCCATCACGGGAAAGCTTCCGATGTACAACAAGACCACCTTTGACAAGGCTGGCGTGGCCATTCCCACCTCATTTGAAGAGCTTCGCGCCGCTGGAAAGGCGTTTCAGGAAAAACTCGGCGACGATTACTATCCGCTGGCTGAGGAAGGCTACGAGAGAATGATCTGGATGGTAATGTACCTTCAGGAGAAGTACGGAAAAGAGTGGATTAAGGATTTATCCGTCAATTACACAGTGGAAGAAGTGACAGAGGGCATGGAATGGATCAATTCTCTGGAAGAAGACCACGTATTCCCGAAGATCTCCACGATCGCCGGAGACGGTGCGGAAAACTTCTTATCCAACAAGAAGTGGATGGATGGCCACTATGCCGGACTGACCGAATACGATTCCAACGTCCAGGAAATCGCTGATTCCTTAGATGAAGGCCAGGAACTGGTACTTGGAGACTACCCGACCGATCTGGGGCCCAATCCGGCCGGCATGAGCAAGGTTTCCCAGGGCTTCGCCATCACAGAGACCTCCGAACACAAGGAAGAGGCCGCCTTACTTCTGGAATACATTACTTCCAATGAAAACGGTGTAAAATTAATGGGAACCGAGCGCGGCACCGTGTGCAACACAGCGGCAAAGAAGATCCTGGAGGATGCGGATATCTTAGGCGGACAGACCCTGGAAGGCAATCAGAAGGTGCTTGCGTTCTGTCACTATACCTTTGATCCGAACTTCGAAAACTCCGCGTTAAAGGAACGTACCGGCGCTTATTACGAAGTATTTGACAACTTAAGCGCGGGAGCAGATCCGGCGGAGATGGCCCAGTACCTGATCGATTCCATCAATGACGTCAATGCGGCTAACCCATACTAATTAAGAGCGACAGGATATAACAAAAAGGGACGCTGCCGGGGCGGCGTTCCCTTTTTGTACCCTTTTTCATTCAAATAAAAATAAAAATAAAAAGCAGGTGCATTTTATGAATCTGATACCATTTTTCAAAGAATATATGAAAAATTACGAGGGGCTTGACGATTATCTGGTGGAAATCGACGGCCAGTCCATGTATGAATGGAACTATGAGGACGGCTGCTTATTTGTCGGCGCCTCCCGTCTTTACAAGCTGACGGGAGACCGTGAATATCTGGATTTTATCGTTAAGATGGTGAGTCCCTATATTGAAGAGGATGGAGCCATAAAGAGCTATCACCGTGAAGAATACAATCTGGATTTTATCAACGCGGGGAAAATCTTCTACTTCCTCTATGATGAGACGGGAGAGGAGCGGTACCGGAAGGCGTGCGATACCCTGATGACCCAGCTGATCTACCAGCCCCGCCTGACTACAGGAAACTTCTGGCATAAGCTGATCTATCCCTTCCAGGTCTGGCTGGACGGCCTTTATATGGGACAGCCGTTTTATATGGAATATGAAAACCGTTTTAACGAGAGGAATAATTACAGCGATATCATGAATCAGTTCAACCAGGCAAGGAAGCTTCTGTTCGATGAGAAGACCGGCCTGTATTACCACGCTTACGACGAATACAAAGACAGAAAATGGGCAGATCCCGTAACAGGGCTTTCCCCGAACTTCTGGCTCCGCTCCATCGGCTGGTATCTAATGGCTCTCGTTGACTGCTGCGAGCTGGCCTCCGAGGAGATCTATGAGGTGAAAGCCAGGTTTGGCGAGCTTTTAAGAGAAGCGGTTCACGGAATCTTAAAGTATCAGGATCAGGAGAGCCGGCTTTTCTACCAGCTTCCGGCACTTCCGGAGCAGGAGGGGAATTACCTGGAAACCTCCGGATCACTCATGGTGGCTTATGCGGTCTTAAAAGGCTGCCGCCTGGGGGCGCTTCTGGAAGAAAAGTATGCCGCAAGGGGAAGAGAAATCTATGACGCCGTTCTGGAACAGAAAATATACCAGGCAGACGACGGTGCATACCATTTATCCGGCACATGCGCAGTGGCAGGTCTTGGACCGCGCACGGAGCGGGATGGAAGCATCGCCTACTACTTGTCGGAGCCGGTAGTCGACGATGACGTAAAGGCCATGGGGGTACTTATGATGGTAACGGCCGAACTGATGAAAATGGAATGATAGGAGTGAGAGTATGGAAGCACAGCCCGTAAAGACACGAAACTGGAAGAATTTTTACCGCAAATACAGGGGATTTTTTTACATCCTGCCGTGGATCATCGGATTCATGATTTTTAAGTTTTATCCATTTATCATGTCCCTGTTTTACAGTTTTACTAACTACAGCTTATTTAAACCGGGAACGGAATTCGTCGGTCTCGACAACTACTTAAGTATATTTCATACGAAGAAATACATAAAGGCATTTAAGGTTACGTTTCAATATGCGTTTCTTACGGTGCCGCTGAAACTGGCATTTTCCCTGTTCATCGCATATATCTTGAATTTTAAACTGAAATTCGTCAAAATGTTCCGGACCATCTACTATATTCCTTCCATCCTGGGCGGTTCCGTGGCGATCGCAGTCGTGTGGAAATTCATTTTCCAGGGAGACGGTTTGATCAACCAGTTTATCCAGATGTTTGGCGGTGAAAAGATTAATTTCCTCGGCAGCACGCACTACGCGCTCTTCGTCATCTGCCTGCTCCGCGTATGGCAGTTCGGTTCCGCCATGGTGATCTTTCTCGCCGCGTTAAAGGGCGTTCCGCAGGAGCTTTACGAGGCCGCCTCCATCGACGGAGCCGGCAAATGGAGACAGTTTTTCTCCGTTACAGTACCGCTTATTACTCCGGTTATTTTCTATAACCTGATCACACAGCTCTGCGAGGCATTCCAGGAGTTCAACAGCGCATTTATCATCACGAAGGGCGGACCGCTGGGATCGACGACGCTGATCTCCCTGTTAATTTACCAGAATGCATTCCGTACGTATGAGATGGGGCTTGCCAGTGCAACGGCGTGGCTGCTGTTTATCATCATCTGCACTCTGACTGTGGTCTCCTTTGCCAGCCAGAAGTACTGGGTGTATTACTCGGATGATGAGAGATAAGGGGGGACGATAGAGATGAGTAAGAAAACAAGAGAACAGGTCAGTACCGTGGTTCGCTACACCGTTCTGATCCTGGTAGGCTTCGTCATGTTTTACCCTATGCTCTGGATGGTGGGCGCATCTTTTAAGGCGAGCAACAATGAGATTTATTCAACCATCAGCTTTCTTCCGAAGAGTCCGTCGTTTCAGGCTTACATTGACGGTTGGACCGCGACAGGCAATCCATACAGCCTTTATCTGATCAATACCTTTAAGATTGTCATACCGAAGGTGATCGGAGCGGTGGTGGCCAGCGTCGTTACGGCGTACGGCTTTTCCCGTTTCGAGTTTCCGGGAAAGACTTTCTGGTTTTCCATTCTGCTGGCGACTCTGTTCCTGCCGCAGGTAGTGCTTAACATACCTCAGTTCCTCTTATTCCGGACATGGGGCTGGACGAATTCCTATCTGCCGCTGGTGGTTCCGGCCTTCTTCGGAGCTGAGCCGTACTTCATCTTCATGCTGGTTCAGTTCATGCGGTCTGTATCGCGGGAACTGGAGGAAGCGGCGGAGATCGACGGCTGCAATTCCTTCGAACGGCTGGTCTACATCGTGGTGCCCATGGTGAAGCCAACCATCGTCTCGGTGGCGCTGTTCCAGTTCATGTGGGCGTTTAACGACTTCCAGGGACCGTTAATCTATATCGACAGTGTAAAGAAGTATCCGACTTCCCTGGGCCTCCGCCTCTTAACGGATGCGGAGACCGGCTTTGAGTGGAATAAGGTTCTGGCGCTGTCAGTCATCACCCTGCTTCCGTCTCTGATCGTATTCTTTCTGGCACAGGATCAGTTCGTGGACGGCATTGCGGCAGGCGGTGTAAAGGGGTAAGAATATGAAAGCAAACGTGATTTTTAAGACTTCCCGGAAGTTCCTTCTGGAATGGGAGGACTTCGGAGTCTTCTATACAGAAAAAGAGTATGAAGTATGGCTGGATGACCGGTTCGTCTTAACAGGCAGCCGCGTCATCCAGACCGTGTCGGGCCTTACGCCCGACACGGAGTACCGCGTATCCCTGCGGTGCGGCGGAGAGATTTATGCGGAGTTTTCGGTCCGTACCGACTATGAATTTGTCACGCTGAACGTTCGGCGCTTTGGAGCAAAGGGCGACGGAATCCATGACGACACACTGGCCATCCAGGCGGCGATCGCCTCCTGTCCGAAAGACGGGAGAGTGTTTATCCCGGAGGGAACGTATCTCGTAACCAGCCTGTTTTTAAAGAGTGACTTCACGCTGGATATCGGGAAGAACGCCGTGCTCCTGGGCCATGCAGAACGGGAGCGGTTCGGCGTGCTTCCCGGCATGATTCAGAGCTACGATGAGACAGCGGAGTACAATCTCGGATCCTGGGAGGGAAATCCTCTCGATATCTTTACCAGCATGATTACGGGAATCCATGTTTCAAATGTGGTGATCACAGGAGAGGGAACCCTGGATGGGAATGCCACCTTTCAGGACTGGTGGGAGGACGACAGGGCGAAAATCATCGCATTCCGGCCCCGTATGGTATTTTTGAACCACTGCGATCACGTGGTGCTTCATGGAGTCACCGTGCAGAACAGTCCTTCCTGGAATATCCATCCCTATTTTTCAGATGATCTCCGTTTCCTGGATTTGACCATCTTAAATCCCTGGGATTCCCCGAATACAGACGGCATGGATCCCGAATCGGTGAACGGTCTGGAAATCGCCGGAATCTATTTTTCCCTGGGTGACGACTGCATTGCCCTTAAGTCCGGAAAGTATTATATGGGCCATAAATACAAAGTTCCGTCACAGAACATTGAGGTGCGCCAATGCTGTATGAACAACGGGCACGGCGCTGTGACCATCGGAAGCGAGATGGCAGCGGGCGTGAAACACGTCCATGTGAAAGACTGTCTGTTCCTGCACACCGACCGGGGACTGCGGATCAAGACGAGACGGGGAAGAGGAAAAGACGCCGTCGTCGAAGATATCTGTTTTGAAAATATCCGCATGGACCATGTGCTGACGCCCTTTGTTCTGAATTCCTACTACAACTGCTGTGATCCCGACTGCCATTCGGATTATGTGAAATGCAAGTCGCCGCTTCCGGTAGACGAGCGGACCCCATCGGTGAAGCAGATGATTTTCCGAAATATTGAAGCGCATAACTGCCACGTGGCCGGAGCATTTATATACGGACTGCCGGAGAGGAAGGTGGATTACGTAGAGTTTGACCATGTGACCATTGATTACGATGAGAACCCGGAACCGGATGAGCCCGCCATGATGGATGACATCCAGTTGACTGCAAAGATGGGCCTCTACATCAACAATGTACAGGAACTGGTTTTGAACGACGTCTCCATAAGCGGCTGCGATGGGGAACCGCTGCTTTTGAAGAACATCGATAAAATAACCGGAAATTCAGGCTTTACCACGGAAGGAGAACAGACATGAGCATGACGATTGCCGCTACGGCAAGTATATCCGCAGGCGGGGATGATCCCATTCTGTTTCGGGGACCGTTTGAAGAGACGATTCCTCAGATGGCTGCGCTGGGGTACCGCGCCGTGGAGCTTCACATTTACGACTCGGATCAGATCGACCGAAAACAGTTATACCGGCTTTTAAAAGAGAACCACGTGGTCCTCACCTCCATCGGCACAGGCTCTGCCTACGAGAGGGACGGAATCTGTCTCGGCAGCTCGGATCCTGAGAAACGGGCTGCTGCCATCCGCCGCCTGACCGGGCACATGGTGACAGCCGCTCCATTTCATGGTATAGTTATCATTGGTCTCATCGCGGGAAGATTTTCCGACTGCGGTCAGGATGGAGAAGCATTTAAAAGAAATCTGACGGAGAGCTTAAAGCTCTGTGCGAAAGAAGCAGAAGTTCACGGCGTAACCTTGGGCTTCGAGGTGATGAACCGGTTCGAGAGCGATTATGGAACCACGATCAAAGAGGCATTAGAGCTTCTTCGCGCGGTCCGCTCTGACCGGCTGAAGCTTCACCTGGATACGGTACACTTAAATATTGAGGAAGATGATATCGGGAAAGCCATCGAAAGCGCCGGCGCCGCCATCGGCCACGTCCATGTGGCGGATAATAACCGCTGGTATCCGGGACATGCGCACTATAATTTTGTAGAAACACTGGCAGCCTTAAGCCGCGTGGGTTACAACGGCGCGCTGGCACTGGAAATCACGAATGATCCGGATACGGAAACAGCCGCCAAAAACAGCCTCTCCTACTTAAACGCAATTCTTGAGACACTATAAAAACGAGGGTTAGTTTCCTCCGGGAGGTTTTATCTTGCTGTTAAAGAAGTTTTTCAAGTTCGTAATTCCATCTATCGTATCCATGTGGATCTTTGCTCTGTATACCATGGTGGACGGAATGTTTGTGGCGTGGGGAGTCGGTGAGAGCGCGCTGGCATCAGTGAATCTCTCCATGCCCTATGTAATCTTCATTTTTTCCATCGGCCTGCTGATGGCGACGGGGACATCCACGCTGATTTCCATTGCGCTGGGACAGAAGAAGGAAGAGGAGGCGAGCAGCTTATTCTCCATGAATCTGGTCGTCTTAACCATCGTCTCCCTTGTGGTGACCGTACTCACGTTTCTGTTTCTGGAGCCTCTCGCCGTGTTTCTCGGCGCCTCGCCGGACAACCTGGAGTACGTAAAGAGCTATGTGGGAACCATCGGGGCCTTTGCCGTATTTTTTATCCTGTCCTATAATATGGAGGCGCTGGTGAAAACGGATGGAACGCCTGTCGTTTCGACGATCGGTGTCATGGTGTGCGGACTGACCAATGTCATTCTGGATTATGTCTTTGTCATGGTATTTCACTGGGGCGTCTGGGGAGCGGCATTCGCGACCGGACTGGCTCAGGTCGCCTCCACAATCATATTCTTTACATATTTTGCACGTTTTCGGAAGAAACTCTGTTTCCGCAGATTCAAATGGAATCCGGGCGTTTATAAAAAAATCATTCCCCTCGGCCTGGCTAATGGATTCACGGAGCTTTCGGGCGGTCTTGTGGTGTTCCTGTTCAATCAGACCATTCTTCGCGTGATCGGGGAAAGCGGTATCGTCAGCTATACGGTCATTTCCTATATCAATACCCTGGTGCTGAACACTATGGCGGGGATTGCCCAGGGGATGCAGCCGGTTACCAGCTACCATTACGGCGCCAGGGAACCCGGTCAGTGCCGGAAGCTCTTAAAGTATTCGCTCCTGATGGAAGTGATCGTGTCGGTTGTCTATGTATTTGTCCTGGAACTGTTTCCGCAGATTTTTGTCGGCGCATTTCTGGACAGGGGGGATGGCGAACTGTTTGCCTATACCATGAGGGCGCTGCGCCTCTATTCGCTGTCGTTTTTGTTTATTGGATTTAATGTGGTATCGGCCGGTTACTTTACGGCAATGGAGCGGCCCTGGCAGTCCTTTGCCGTATCGGCGGGAAGAGGACTGTTCTTCCTGGCTGCGGCTCTTGGCGTCATGGTCGTTCTCCTGGGAGAGAACGGAATCTGGCTTTCGCCGATCGTCTCGGAATTTATCTGCGCCATCCTGGCGGCGGTATTTTTCCTTCATAAAAAGGCAGGCCCTGTAAAATAAGGAAGTGAAGCGGGCAGGCAGGATGTTTCTTTAACGGGACATCCTGCTTTTTTTGTTGACATTACTTCGATATCGAAGTATTATAGAAGAAAAATATTCGATATCGAAGTAAATCGGGAAAGAGAGGCCGGACCATGATCTATGAGGGCGAGGAAAAGTTAAAAAAGCAGGCGGAAAACGGATTTCCAAAAGGGATTACGAAGATCTGTGACAGTGTATATTTTGCTTTGGGATATGGCGGGAGCACATGCACACTCGTGATAGGAGAGGAGTCCTGTATTCTGGTGGATTCGTTAAACGGCGTTGCACCGGCCAGGGAAGCCAGGAAAGAGTTTGAGAAGCTGACAGATAAGCCAATCCGGACGATCATTTACACGCACTATTTTCATTTTGACCATACCTCGGGCGCTTCCGTATTTGCAGGCCCTGATACGCGGATTATCGGGAGAAAACCGACGTATCCCCAGTATGGAAGGACCGGTCTGATTAAGGACATCTGCGGCGTGCGCGGGGCGAGGCAGTTCGGTGTCGGTTTAACGCCGGAGGAAAACATCTGCGTGGGAATCGGGCCGAGAAATGAAATCAATGGGGAAAAGGGCAGTCTTCCATGCAGGGAGTTCTTCGAGGAGGAACTGCTGGAGCTTGAAATCGACGGTACGAAGGTCGTTCTCGCAGCCGCCCCGGGGGAGACGGACGATCAGATCTTTGTCTGGTTCCCTCAGCACCGCGTTCTATGCTGCGGCGACAACTATTATGAATCCTGGCCTAATTTATACGCCATCCGCGGCGGCCAGTACCGGGACATCAGCGGCTGGATCGATTCCCTGGATAAAATGAGGGAGTACAGGGCTGAGTATCTGCTTCCCGGTCACACCAGAGCCGTGATTGGAAGCGTGGAGGTGGAGACAACGCTTAAAAATTACCGGGATGCGCTGGAATACGTGCTGACGGAGACGCTTCGCGGCATGAACGAGGGCCGGACACCGGATGAACTGGCTGACAGCGTCCGTCTTCCCGAGCACCTGGCGTCACTTCCCTATTTACAGGAGTACTACGGAACCGTGGAGTGGTCTGTCCGGTCCATTTATACCGGTTATCTGGGGTGGTTTGATGGAAATCCAACGAAGCTGGGGCATATGAACACGAAAGAACGGGCAGAAAAGACCGCAGCTATGATGGGAGGCGCCGGTCAGGTGCTGGCTGAGGGAAAGGCCGCCCTGGAGCGTGGAGAGGCGCAGTGGGCCGCGGAGCTGTGTGATATCCTGTTAGACTGCGGCCAGGAGATGGAAGCGGCCTCCGGTCTCAAGGCCGATGCGCTGACCGAGCTTGGCCGGAGACAGACGAGCGCCAATGCCCGCCACTATTATCTGGCGTGCGCCAGACAGTTGAGGGGAAAAGGCGAGGCCCTTAAGCTGAACGGCGCCATGCTGGATGTGGTGAAAAAGCAGGAAGAAAAGTCATGATCGACAATACCTTTACACTGATCAGCCGCATAGATGGAGAGATACGCCATTTCATTGCCGAAGAGCTGGCGAAGGACGGCATCACGGATATCGTGCCCTCACACGGCGCCATCATTTTGGAATTGATGAAGCATGGGCCTCTGCCCATGAACGAACTGGCGCATGACATTGACAGGACGCCTCAGACCGTGACCCATCTCATAAAGAAGCTTGTAAAAGCCGGTTACGTGGAGACCAGGAAGGCACCGGAGGACAATCGGGTGACAATGGCCGCATTGACAGAAGCGGGAGCCCGTCTTGCTGCTGCGCTCTGCTGCATTTCCGAAAAAATCTATGACCTCCAGTACAATGGAATAAAGGAAGATGAGATTGCAGTCCTGCGCGGAGCATTAGCACAAATGTATGCAAATTTTACGGGAAACACAGACAGGTCTGAATAAACGTGTCACAAAATCTCCTGTATTTCCAAAGACCATCCGGGGCCGCCGTACATGTAGGATTCTGTAAGCGCCACCGTATGCAGACGGCCGTCAAGCCTGACGGTGGCCGGAATGTCTTTCTTAACGTATTCCAGCGCGATAGAGCTCTTTTGACAGTAGGTTTCCAGAACCGTGAAAAACTCTTCCGGAGTACCCGGTTTTTCCTCCAGATCTATGAGGAGAATCCTTCCGGCCGCACCGCTGTTTAAATCTTTAGCAACAGATTTCAGATATCGGTACTCCGCTTCCCACAGCAGCAGAAGCACTACGGTACTGGTCAAAAACATGACCTGGATGGAACGAGGGATTTGCTGTGCCAGAAAAAACAGGCAAAACAGGAAAATATAGCACCAGGCCAACGCGGCTGCACCACGAAAGAACGAGGAGTTCAGCCGTGCAGGCCTGGTCTTTACAATGTACATAGAATTCCGCATGTTCAGGTTCCTTTTCCGGAATCACTCTGATCAGAGTCTGCATGTCTGCCTCTCCTGCCCTTTTCTTCTTATTTTGTTCCCTTTCCGTTTTTTATCCTCATATCAGGGATTTGTTCCAGATGGGTTTATTATAAAGGAAGTGTCGTAAAATATCCATGAGTTTTCGGTAAGTGGCAGTTTTTTAGGGGTAAGCGGCAGTCTCGGGCAGCGTTTGAATATCTGCAGCCGTTTTGAAAAAGTGACATTATTTCATAAAAAGGTTTTTTTAAGCGGAAAAATCTGGTATGATAAAAATCAGGGAATTAAGCTTCTCAGAATGAATTCTGATTTTGAAATTTTATATTGATTTATAGAATAATATTTAGTATATTATGTAATAGGTTATCTTAGGCCAGACTTGAAAGGGGAATTGTGATGATAAAAGTAGCTGTAGATGCCATGGGCGGCGATTATGCACCGGCTGAGATGGTAGCAGGTGCCGTGCAGGCGGTGAACGCGAACAGGGAGATCTCCGTTCTCTTAGTAGGGCAGGAACCGGCAGTAGCTGAGGAGCTGAAAAAGCATAACTTTCCGGCGGAGCAGATACAGATTGTTCCTGCAACAGAGATAATCGAGACGGAAGAACCTCCGGTGAATGCCATACGAAAGAAAAAAGACTCTTCCATTGTGGTTGGCATGAATCTGGTGAAAAAGAAAGAAGCGGATGCCTTCGTTTCAGCCGGCAGTTCCGGCGCCATATTAGTTGGCGGTCAGGTCATTGTCGGAAGAATCAAGGGCGTGGAAAGACCTCCGCTTGCGCCGTTAATCCCCACTGAAAAGGGCGCGTCTCTGCTGATTGACTGCGGTGCCAATGTCGACGCCAGGGCTTCCCATCTGGTACAGTTTGCACGCATGGGCTCCATCTACATGGAACATGTGATGGGGGTGAAGAACCCACGGGTCGCCATCGTCAATATCGGGGCAGAGGAAGAGAAAGGAAACGCACTTGTTAAGGAGACGTTTCCGCTTCTCAAGGAATGCAGGGACATAAACTTCATCGGAAGCATTGAGGCGAGGGAGATTCCGCATGGCGGCGCAGATGTTATCGTATGCGAGGCATTTGTAGGCAACGTAATCCTGAAGCTTTACGAAGGAGTAGGTGCCACTCTGATCAGTAAGGTCAAGAGCGGCATGATGGTGAACTTAAGAAGTAAGATTGGAGCACTGCTTGTAAAACCAGCGCTTAAGGAGACACTGAAATCCTTTGATTCGTCTCAGTACGGAGGAGCACCGCTTCTCGGTCTGAACGGTCTGGTGGTGAAAACCCACGGGAATTCCAAGGCAAAGGAAGTGTGTAATTCCATTCTTCAATGCATGGCCTTTAAAGAACAGGGGATTAATGATAAGATAAGAGAGAGCCTGACTGCTGAAAATCAGGAAAATAAAGAATAGGAGAGAGGAAGGGAAAAGATGGAATTTGAAAAGTTACAGAATATTGTCGCAGAGGTACTTAACGTTGAACCGGAGGAGGTAACCATGGCTTCTACATTCGTAGATGACTTAGGTGCAGATTCCCTGGATGTATTCCAGATCATCATGGGTATCGAAGAAGAATTCGATATCGAGATACCGGCCGAGGTAGCTGAGAAGATCGCTACAGTCGGTGATGCGGTAGAACAGATTAAGAACGCGCTGAATTAATAGATGTGGGTGTTGCAGGGCGGCATTATGCCGCCTGTCCGCAACACCTTCTTTCATAGTAAAGGAAAGAGGACCGCAATGAACAAAAAACTGAATGAGCTGGAAGGGCGGATTGGCTACCGTTTTTCGGACAGGCAGCTGCTGACAAGGGCCATGACCCACAGCTCCTACGCCAACGAACACCGCTTAAACAAGCTGGAATGCAATGAGCGGCTGGAATTTTTAGGTGATTCCGTGCTGGAGGTCGTTTCCAGCGATTTTTTATATCACAAATATCCGGATAAGCCGGAAGGGGATTTGACGAAGATCCGCGCCAGCATCGTATGCGAACCGACGCTCGCCTACTGCGCCGAGGACATTGAATTAGGAAATTACTTACTGCTGGGAAAGGGAGAAGAGGCGACCGGCGGACGCGGAAGGGCCTCAGTCGTATCGGACGCCATGGAAGCGCTTATCGGCGCCATATATCTGGACGGTGGTTTTGCTAATGCAAAAGAGTTTATCCTTCGATTTATCATGAACGACATCGAGCATAAACAGCTCTTTTTTGATAGCAAGACTATCTTGCAGGAGATCGTACAGAGTCAGACGGAAAAACCGCTTGCCTATGAACTGCTGCGGGAAGAAGGACCCGATCACAATAAGATCTTTGAGTCACGGGCTCTCATTGGAGAAGAAGAGATCGGGCGGGGGACCGGAAGGACGAAAAAGGCTGCGGAAGCAGTAGCCGCCTATCACGGAATTTTAAAGCTTAAGAAAATGGAAAAGGAAAGGCAGGCATAGACGTCTGCCAACATAAAGTATGTATTTAAAAAGCATTGAGATACAGGGCTTTAAATCATTTGCCAATAAGATCGTGTTCGAATTTCATAACGGAATTACCGGCATCGTGGGACCCAACGGCAGCGGAAAGAGCAATGTCGCCGACGCAGTTCGCTGGGTGCTGGGAGAGCAGAAGGTCAAACAGCTTCGAAGCTCCAGCATGCAGGACGTCATCTTCTCCGGCACGGAGACAAGGAAGCCTCAGGGCTTTGCCAGCGTAGCCATCACCCTGGACAACTCCGACCACCAGCTGGCCATCGATTACGATCAGGTGACGGTCACGAGACGTGTCTATCGTTCCGGTGAAAGCGAGTATATGATCAACGGCAGCACCTGCCGTCTGAAGGATATCAACGAGCTGTTCTACGATACCGGTATCGGCAAGGAAGGCTACTCCATCATTGGACAGGGCCAGATCGACAAGATATTAAGCGGTAAACCGGAGGAACGGCGGGAGCTCTTCGACGAGGCGGCCGGAATCGTAAAATTCAAGCGGAGAAAAGCCATCGCCCAGAAGAAGCTGGAGGATGAGAAACAGAATCTGGTCCGTGTAACCGATATTCTAACGGAGCTGGAGAAACAGGTCGGCCCTCTGGCAAAACAGTCCGAGGCTGCGAAGGAGTATCTGCGTTTAAAGGAAGACTTAAAGAAATACGATGTGAACCAGTTCCTGCTGGAAACCGCCGGAACGCGCAGCCAGTTAAAGGAGACGGAGGAAAAGGCAGCCATCGTATCGAAGGATTTGGAAGATACGAGGCAGGCTTCCGAACATATCCGTGTGGAATATGAGACCCTGGACGCCCTTTTATCCGGGCTGGAGGCAGCCGCAGGCGAGGCCAGAACGGCTCTTGGCGAGACCAACATGGAAAAGGGCACCCTCGAAGGCCGTGTAGGCGTGCTGAACGAGCAGATCAACACGGAAAAGATGAACGCGGAACACATTGGAAAGCGAATGACAGCGATCCATGGGGAAATCGCGGATAAGAAGACGAAGGTCTCCGCCTATGAAGAAGAACGAAGCGGCATTGCCGCCCAGGTTAAGGAATCCTTAGAGCGTCTGGCCGCGGCCGAAGAGGCGCTTAAGGAGAAGGATGAGGAGATCCGGGCGCTGGAAGAAGAGATTGAATCCGGCAAGGGCAGCATCATCGACACCTTAAACGAGAAGGCATCCATTAACGCCAGACAGCAGCGGTACGAAACCATGCTGGAACAGGTAAATGTCCGGCGTTCCGAGGTGTGTCAGAAGCTTTTAAAGTACAAAAGCGACGAATCGGAGCAGGATGGCCAGTTAGATGAATTAAACCGTCAGCTGGAAGAGATCGAGGCAGAGATCGCCAGTCTTCGAGACGCCCAGGCGGCGGCTGAGACGAGGACGGAGGAACTGGAACACGAGGTCCGCCGTCTGAACAAGAATTTAAACGACAGGCAGCAGGAATACCACACCAGCTATACGAAGCTGGAATCACTGAAGAATATAGCGGAACGGTATGAGGGCTACGGCGGAAGCATCCGCCGCGTCATGGAGGTCAGAGACCGCATTCACGGCATCCACGGCGTTGTAGCCGATTTAATCACCGTTACGAAGAAGTATGAGATCGCGGTGGAGACGGCGCTGGGCGGAAGCATCCAGAACATTGTGACGGATTCCGAGCAGACGGCAAAGCAGCTGATCGAATATCTGAAGAAAAACCGGTACGGAAGGGCGACCTTCTTACCGCTTACGAGTATCGGCAACAAAAACACCTTTAATCAGGACAAGGCGTTAAAGGAACCCGGCGTCTTAGGACTGGCCAATAATCTGGTCGAGACAGACGGCCAGTATGAAGGGCTGATCCGGTATCTGCTGGGGCGGGTTGTGGTGGTGGATACCATCGACAACGCCATTGCACTGGCCAGGAAATTCCAGTATTCGCTGCGGATCGTCACCCTGGAAGGCGAGCTTTTAAGCGCGGGCGGTTCCATGACCGGCGGTGCGTTTAAGAACACCAGCAACCTGCTGGGCAGAAAGCGCGAGATTGAGGAGCTGGAAGGAGCCTGTACCAAGGCGCTGACCGATGTGGACCGGATCGAACAGGATCTGGTGATGAACGAAGCGCTCCTGGCCGAAAGCCGGGAAGAGCTGGAATCTTTGAAATCCAGGAAGCAGGAGAGCTATCTGCGCCAGAATACGGTTCGCATGAGCATTTCCAGGACCGAGGATAAAAAGGAAGAGATCCGGGAATCCTATGGCGATCTGGAACGCGAAAACAGCCAGCTGGAGGATCAGATCCGGGAGATCGGCAAGAGCCGGAACGAGCTGGCAGGCGAGGTCATCCGGCTGGAGAGTCAGAATCAGGATATCAACAGCCGTCTGGATTCCTGCCACGAGCGTCTTGACGCGGCCAAGGCAGAACGGGAGGACGCTTCCAAAGCGCTCTCCACCGTCCAGCTGGAGGCGTCCGGACTCAAGCAGAAGGATGACTTCGAACTGGAGAATATCCGGCGGGTCAGGGAAGACGTCCGCCGCCTGGAGGAAGAGCTTTCCGGCCTCTCCGGGGGCACCGATGACTCCAACCTGGTTATCGAAGAAAAACTGGCGGAAATCGCCGGATTAAAGGCACAGATTGAGAATACCGTTATACGTGCCGCCGGCCTTGAGGCCGTGATCGCGGAGAAGACGGCAGAGAGAGAGGAAAAGTCGAGACAGCAGAAGGAGCTTTTCCAGAAGCGGGAAGAGCTTTCCGACCGAATGAGCCGTCTGGATAAGGATTTATTCCGTTTGCAGAGTCAGAAGGAGAAGCTGGAGGAGCGCCTGGAAACTTTAGCAAACTACATGTGGGATGAGTACGAGCTGACCTATTCTGCCGCACTGGAGCTTAAGGGCGGGGAGGAGGAATCTCTGCCGGAGATCCGAAAGCATATCGCCTCCTTGAAAGAAGAGATCAAAAAGCTTGGCAATGTCAATGTCAACGCCATCGAGGATTATAAGGAAGTATCGGAGCGTTATGTGTTCATGAAGACCCAGCACGACGATCTGGTCACGGCGGAAGAGACGCTGCTTAAGATCATCGAGGAGCTGGACACCGGCATGAGAAGGCAGTTTGAAGAGAAATTCAGGGAGATTCGCACCGAGTTCGACAAGGTGTTTAAGGAGCTCTTCGGCGGCGGCCGCGGCACTCTGGAGCTGGTGGAAGATGAGGATATCCTGGAAGCGGGCATTCAGATTATCTCCCAGCCGCCGGGCAAAAAACTGCAGAACATGATGCAGCTTTCCGGTGGAGAGAAGGCCCTGACAGCCATTGCGCTGCTGTTTGCAATTCAGAACTTAAAACCGTCTCCGTTCTGCCTGTTGGATGAGATCGAAGCGGCGTTAGATGACTCGAATGTGGACAGATACGCAAAATATTTACATAAACTGACGAAATATACACAGTTTATCGTTATCACCCACCGTCACGGAACGATGGTGGCTGCAGACCGTTTATACGGTATTACCATGCAGGAGAAAGGCGTTTCAACGCTTGTTTCGGTAAATCTGATAGAAGAAGATTTAGATAAGTAAAAGGAGGCCGTCTATGAGTGAGAAAAAGGGATTCTTTGGGAAACTGGTAGCAGGACTGCAAAAGACAAGGGACAATATTATATCGGGGATGGATTCCATTTTCAGCGGCTTTTCGGCCATCGATGATGAGTTTTATGAGGAGATCGAAGAGACTTTGATTATGGGAGATCTTGGAATTCAGACCACCATGTCGATTGTGGAGGATTTGAGAAAAAAGGTAAAGGAACAGGGAATAAAGGACCCGGCCGAATGCAAGGATCTTCTGATGGAAAGCATCCGGGATCAGATGGATTTAGGGGAAAATGCTTATGAATACGAAAACCGCCAGTCCGTTCTGCTGATCATCGGTGTCAACGGAGTGGGAAAGACCACCTCCGTCGGCAAGCTGGCCGGCCAGTTAAAGGACGACGGGAAAAAGGTGATTCTCGCGGCGGCAGACACCTTCCGCGCGGCGGCGATTGAGCAGCTGACGGAGTGGGCCAACCGGGCGGGTGTGGACATCATCGCCCAGCAGGAAGGCTCCGATCCGGCCGCTGTCGTCTATGATGCCGTGGCCGCAGCCAAATCACGCCATGCGGATATTCTGATCTGCGATACGGCGGGGCGGCTTCACAATAAGAAAAATCTGATGGAAGAGCTTAAGAAGATTAACCGGATCATCGACAAGGAGTTCCCGGAGGCATACCGGGAAACGCTGGTGGTGCTGGACGGAACGACCGGGCAGAATGCGCTTTCACAGGCCAGACAGTTTATGGAAGTGGCGGATATCACGGGAATCATCTTAACGAAGCTGGACGGAACCGCCAAGGGCGGAATCGCCGTGGCAATCCAGTCGGAACTGGGAATTCCAGTCAAATACGTGGGGGTTGGAGAGAAGATCGACGATCTGCAGAAATTTAACGCAGGGGAGTTTGTGAATGCATTATTCCATGTGGAAAAGAAAGAAGAGGCGTAAGTTATGTTGACATTGGAGAAATTTGAAGAGGCAACAGAGGTTGTAAGCAAAGTAACGCAGGAGACAAAGCTGGTGTACAGCGAGTATTTTTCCTCCCAGACCGGCAACAGGGTCTGGTTCAAGCCGGAAAACATGCAGTATACAGGCGCTTATAAGGTAAGAGGCGCTTACTATAAGATCAGCACCTTGAGCGAGGAAGAGAAGGCGAAGGGCTTAATCACCGCTTCCGCCGGCAATCACGCTCAGGGTGTGGCTTACGCCGCGAAGCTGGCCGGAATCTCCGCGACCATCGTGATGCCGACGACAACGCCTCTCATGAAGGTAAACCGGACGAAGGGATACGGAGCAGAAGTCGTTCTGGAAGGCGATGTATTCGATGAAGCCTGCAGTTACGCCTACAGGCTGGCAGAGGAAAAAGGCCTTACCTTTATCCATCCGTTTAACGATTTGGATGTAGCTACGGGCCAGGGAACCATTGCCATGGAGATCATCAAGGAACTCCCGACCGTGGATTACATACTCGTTCCCATCGGCGGAGGCGGACTCTGTACCGGCGTTGCCACGCTGGCGAAGATGCTCAATCCGAAGATCAGGGTGATCGGTGTGGAACCGGCTGGCGCCAACTGTATGCAGGAATCCCTGCGCCAGGGCAAGGTAGTCTCCTTAAACGGTGTCAACACCATCGCGGACGGCACGGCGGTACAGTGCCCCGGCGATCTGCTGTTCCCCTACATCCAGGAGAATGTGGATGACATCATCACCATCGAAGACTCGGAACTGATCGTTTCTTTCCTCGACATGGTAGAGAATCACAAGATGATCGTGGAAAACTCCGGCCTTCTGACTGTAGCGGCCTTAAAGCATATGAAGGTGGAAAACAAGAAGATCGTCTCTATCTTAAGCGGCGGCAACATGGACGTCATCACCATGGCCTCCATCGTACAGCACGGCTTGATCCAGAGAGACAGAGTCTTCACCGTATCCGTCCTGCTTCCGGATAAGCCAGGCGAACTGGCCAAGGTTTCCACACTTCTCGCCAAAGAGCAGGGCAACGTTATCCGTCTGGAACACAACCAGTTCATCAGCATCAACCGAAACTCGGCTGTGGAACTGCGCATCACACTGGAGGCTTACGGCACCGACCACAAGAACACCATCATGGCCGCGCTCACCGAGGCAGGATACCGTCCGAAGCTGGTGAAGTCCAAAGGAACTTATGCGGATTAAACCTATACGGATTAGAATTATGCAGATTAGAAGATTATAAAAAGGCATCAGAACTGCGGGGAATGACGATACCGCGGCTCTGATGTTTTTTTTTAGCGTCATGGAAAAGTCGGTCTTTTCTTTCAGCCTTCTCTAAACAAAACCGAATCCTTTGGAAGGATCGCCCCCTCCTGGCTCACCACGGCCGCCGCCACCTGATTGGCTGCCGCGATGGAATCGTACAGGCTTTTTCCTTTCTGCAGGCTGGCAAGAACCGCCCCGATATGGGCGTCGCCTGCTCCGATCGTGTCCACGACCTGTGAAGGGATACCCGGAACCAAATAGGAAACTTCTGCGCTTTCACGGCAGTAAGCGCCGCGTTCACCCAGGGTTACGATTACCGGACTTCCCGTGATCTGAAAGAGGGCGGCCGCAGAGTCTGCCACACTGTCCCGGCCTCCCAGTTCCAGCGCTTCCTGCTCATTGATATGGAGCACGGGCGAGAGTGCCAGGATTCGGTCCAGCCGGTTTCCGGAAAGTCTGATTCCACGCGGGCCGGGCGCAAAAAAGAGCTGCGGGCCCGGCTCTTTCTCGAAATATTCCACCAGCGCCTCCCCCGTAGGTTCTTCCACCTCCAGTCCGCAGAGATAGGCCATGGCGTAATCTTCCATGCGGTAAGGCTCCATCCACTCTTTCTGAAAGGTGTATTCGACCCCGTGCAGAGAGAGAAACGTCCGCTCCCCGGAAGCCTCCACGAGGCAGTAACAGCAGCCATTTTCTTTTTCGGGGAGATAAACCGAGATGGGAAAACCATGAGCAGTCAGCGCATCCTTGACGAAGCTGCCGTATATTCCGCCGCCTACTGGAGAGATGAAGGTGAATTGTGAGCCGGAGTACAGCAGCACGTGCGCCACGTTGCAGGCACAGCCCCCAAGTGCCATAGTCTGACTCTTTGGATGGAGATCTTCTCCGGTTACGGGAAGATGATCCAGCTTCAGGATGATGTCCACGCAGGTGGAACCGACAACCAGTATTTTTTTCATAAACTGCACATGGAGACTCGTGCCTTTAGACATGAGAGGAATTGTGCCCCTCCTGACTCTTTCGCAAGCTCCTTCTCCTTTTTGTTTTTTATTTTTCGAACTTTCGTTTGCTCTTTACTTCTGATTGTGGTAAAATGTACTCAGCCCATAATCTATTATGAGGTATAAAATCTATGAAATCTATTACTATTACTGCTAAAGTCAAACTATACCCTACATCAGAACAGATGATTATTTTGAATAAGACACTGTCCGTTATCCGGGATGTGCTGAACTTTGTCTCCGCATTCGTTTTTGGACAGGAAGGCATCCGCTATCTCGAATTAAACCATGCCTTATACTACCCGGTCAGGCAGCAGTTTGGACTCCGCTCTCAGATGACACAGAGTGTATTTAAGACCGTCCTTGCAAAATATAAATCCATGAAAAGCAATGGACACCCCTTTTCGAAAGCATCTTTTCGAAACTTCGAGTATGATCTGGTCTGGAACCGGGATTACTCCATATCGGATCAGTACGTCAGCTTAAATACCCTTTCCGGCAGGTTACATATCCCCTTTGAACCGAAAGGGATGGAACACTGGCTGCGTGCCGGCGGACGCTTTGGCACTGCCAGGTTGATTCGGAAAAACAGGAAATATTATCTGCATATTCCGGTCACCCTGGAAGTTGAGAACAGGAATATCTTAAACCATATCGTTGGAATTGATCTGGGTGTGAACCATTTGGCTGTTTCCTTTGACGATGAAGGGAACACCCGGTTCTTTTCCGGCCGCGCAGTCAAGGAAAAGCGCGCAAAATCCCTTGCCCTGCGGAAGCGCCTGCAAGCATGTGGAACAAAATCAGCAAAGCGTAAGCTGAAAAAGCTCCGTGAGAAAGAAACCCGTTACGTAACCGCGGTAAATCACGCGGTTACGAAGGCACTTATCTCACAGTATGGAGCAGGGACGCTTTTTATTATAGAGGATTTAACAGGGATACGCACAACCACGGAACACGTCCGTTTAAAATCCCGGTATGTAATGGTCTCCTGGGCATTCTATCAGTTCCGTGAGATGCTGGAATACAAAGCCGCGCTGTCACAGTCAGAAGTACTTGCGGCAGACCCGAAGTATACCAGCCAGAGTTGTCCAGTCTGTGGGAATACGACAAAGGCTAACCGCAACAGAAAGAGGCATGAATTTTGCTGTACGGTATGCGGTTACCGAAGTAATGACGACCGAACCGGAGCCATAAACATCTACCGTAAAGGATGTAATACTCTGTTCGCAGAGGCCTGTTAGGCAGAACCGAAGCAGGCGGGCTGCCGTCAGTCAGCCTATTGTAGCCGACGTTTGAGGTAGGAGACATGAATCACATGTCGTACTACGTGTAGTTGAGTTACAAGCCCGTGCCTGGGTCTGCCCCACTTCATCGGGCATTAGACATGGGTAATTGACAAGCGCCTCCGGTATCCTAATTTTTTCGTTATAAAAACTTAAGATTATTATACGCGGAACTGGAAGTTCCTTCAATTGCTTTTCCATGTTTCCTATGTTAAACTTTTAGGGAACTGCTAAATACGAAAGAAGAGAGATGAAGATAGATGTACGATCAGATCACAGTTATGGCAAAGGAACTTTATGAGAAAAGCGTGGCGCTAAGAAGAGACCTGCACCGGCACCCGGAGACGGGCTGGCTGGAGATGCGCACCTCTGCCGTCATCGCCGGGATTTTAACGAATCTGGGCTATGAAGTGCTGACTGGCCGCCAGGTGGTGGATGACAGAGCCAGAATGGGCCTTCCATCCGAAGAGGCACGGCGGGAGCACACAAAGCTGGTCAGGGAAAGCTGGGATACGCCCCTTACATACCTGACAGAAGAGATGGAGGCGGGATACACCGGGGTAATCGGAATCCTGCGCTGTGGGCAGGGCCCCGTATGCGCCCTCCGGTTTGATATCGACGCCCTCGGCGTCCTGGAGGATGAGAACGCCTGCCACAGACCGGCGCGGGAGGACTTTGCATCACGGTGTCCCGGCGTCATGCACGCCTGCGGCCACGACGGCCATACCGCCATCGGCCTCGGCGTGGCAGAAGTTCTCATGAATTTACGGGAACATCTGCACGGAACGGTAAAACTGATCTTTCAGCCCGCTGAAGAAGGCGTGCGGGGAGCCAGAGCCATCGTTTCCAAAGGCCATTTGGACGATGTGGATTATTTCGTCGGAACGCATCTTGCGCCTTTGGATGGCCCCGATGACGGAGCGGTGACTCCGGCGACCTATGGCTCCCTTGCGACCACCAAGTACGACGTCATCTACCGCGGTGCACCGGCTCATGCGGGCGGCTTCCCTGAAAAGGGACGAAACGCCCTTCTGGCGGCGGCCTGCGCGGCGATGGGGTTAGCGGCTATTCCGCGTCACAGCGAAGGCGCCAGCAGGGTCAATGTGGGGACGCTTCACGCAGGCACCGGAAGAAATGTTATCCCCGATTACGCAAAAATGGAGATCGAGCTGCGGGGGGAGACGACTGAGATCAACGAGTATATGGCAGAGAACGCCAGACGCGTCTGTGAGGCGGCTGCGGCCATGTACGGCTGTACCTGTGAGATGATCTGCATGGGCGCCGCCGATTCCCACCACAGCGATTTGACGCTGGCAGACAGGGCCGCTGCGGTTATTGAGCGGGAGCTTCCCGATATCCGGGTCAGCAGTGTGCGCTGCGCCAGAAACTGGGGCAGTGAGGACATATCCCTGATGATGAACCGTGTTCAATCTCATGGCGGCCAGGCCATCTGCATGCGGAATATAACGGCCATGGAAGCACCGCAGCACACGGCGGATTTCGATTTCGACGAAAAAGTGCTGGAAGAAGGAATACGGGTATTTTCTGCCATTGCTTACGATTTACTGCGGGATGAGCCGCTGCACGGCTGAATAGTTACGACTATACAACGAGGAGAGTACGAATGAAAATTATCATATCCCCGGCCAAGAAGATGCGGGTACAGACAGACATCATGGAAGAGACGGGCATGCCTGTTTTTTTAGAGGATGCAAAACGGCTTCACGATATTTTAAAGGCGTATTCCATGGAGCAGCTGAAGAAGCTGTTCGGCGCCAATGACGCGATCACAAGGCAGAACTACGAGCGTTACCAGACAATGGATTTAGAGAGGAGCCTGACACCGGCCGTACTGGCTTATGTCGGCCTCCAGTACCAGTCCATGGCTCCCGATATTTTCACCGGTTCCCAGTGGGACTATGTGAAGGAACATTTACGGATACTCAGCGGATTTTACGGCGTTTTAAAGGCATGTGACGGTGTTGTTCCATACAGGCTGGAGATGCAGGCCAGACTTCCGGTCGATGGAAAGAAAGATTTGTATGGTTTCTGGGGAAACCGGATCTATGAGGAGCTGACGGCAGATGAGGATGGTGTGATTGTCAATCTCGCATCGAAAGAGTACAGCCGCGCAGTGGAACCCTGGCTTACAGCTTCCGACACCTTCATCACCTGTGTCTTCGGCACAGAGCAGGAGGGAAAGGTCCGTGTGAGAGCGACCGCCGCGAAGATGGCGAGGGGCGAGATGGTGCGTTTCATGGCCGCAAACGGCGTAAGGACCGCCGAAGAGCTAAAGGAATTTCATGCATTAGGATACCGTTACCGGGAAGAATATTCCTTGGAAAATGAATATGTTTATGTTCAGGAGACTTGATTATGCGGCATAAAAAGAACATTTGGAGTTATTTTGTACTCTGTCTGGCAGTGGTATTTGCGAGCCTCATGCCCATGACAGCGTACGGGGCGGCAGACTGGCCGTCCGAGGTGGCCATCGAGGCGGATGGCGGAATCCTGATGGACGCGGAGACCGGAACGATCCTTTATGGGAAGAATATCAACGAGGCGTATTATCCGGCCAGCATCACGAAGCTTCTGACGGCCCAGGTAGTGCTGGACCGCTGTAAACTGGATGAAACGGTGGAATTTTCACAGAATGCGGTCTACAACGTGGAACAGGGGAGCAAGAGCCTGAGCATGGATACAGGCGACCGGATGTCGGTGAAGGACAGCCTGTACGGCCTGATCCTGCATTCTGCCAATGAGGTGGCCAATGCGCTGGCGGAGCATGCGGCCGGAAGCACGGAAGAATTTGCAAAGCTGATGAATCAAAAGGCAGAGGCACTTGGCTGTACCGGGTCTAATTTCGTCAATCCCAGCGGTTTGAATGATCCGGAGCATTACACGACGGCCTACGATATGGCCTTGATCGCCCGGGCGGCGCTGAATTATCCCGAGATCGTTGAAATCATGGGAACGAGAGTCTATAAGATTCCGCCCTCCCAGAAGGCTCCCGAGGGACAGACGATCTCACCGGGTCACAAGATGCTTAAGAAGAACGATGCCGCCTATGATTCCAGGGTTTTCGGCGGGAAAACCGGATTTACTTCGCTGGCCGGCAATACGCTGGTGACCTATGCAAAGAAAGACGATATGACGCTGATCGCTGTCATTTTAAACGGCCATCAGACACATTATACCGATACGAAAAAGCTGCTGGATTTCGGTTTCAGCCGCTTTCAGTCCATGAAGCTTACCGACTATGAAGGCAGTCTCGTACCGGAGAATCATCTGACCTACTCGGATTCCAATACGGATCAGTCGCTTCTTCTGCTGAACCAGAACAGCCGGATCGTGCTGCCGAAGGAGGCGGATCTGTCTGCCGTCGTTCCCATTGTGAGCTATGATGAGACGTCCCTGACTCCGTCGGGAACCGTGGTCACGGTCAATTACTTATACGGAGAGCGGACGGTCGGCCACGCTTGGATCACCCCCAATCCCGCGGTCAGGAGCCGTCTCACCAGATCCGCCGTTCCGGAAGGCCTGTCAGACCAGGCCGCCCCCAGCGGGCGTTTCCGGATGAATCTGTCCCGCGGCTGGCTCCTGGCTGCCGGAGCTGCCGCTGCACTGGCCGCCGTCGCATGTGGTATTCTGTTCTTCTTAAAGAGGCAGAAGATCAGGGAGGCGAGAGTCGCTGCCGTGAGAAAACACCGCAGAGAGCAGTGGATGCAGGAATCCGGCTGTTCGGCGGAAGAATTCGAGGCCCTGCTTGCCAAACGTAAGGGCTCTTCCGGGAAGAAGCGCAGGCGCTAGTGTAAAATTTTTCTCGGATGTATAGAAATAAATAAAAAGAGGGCACCATTTTGTGATAAAGTATTAAGCACGACCAAAATACACACAAAGGAAGGTGTCCTCTATGATTAACAGTATAAAGT